>Ga0247841_10008215_pt1 | contig 15140 bp, 2 predicted proteins | sample LaCruzMarch2015__2_FD_192410 | JGI IMG/M metagenome (GOLD analysis project Ga0247841, IMG submission 192410) | Freshwater microbial communities from meromictic Lake La Cruz, Castile-La Mancha, Spain - LaCruzMarch2015_18m | ecosystem: Environmental > Aquatic > Freshwater > Lake | place: Spain...
TAATAGAGAACCCGGGTGCGGATAAGCCTTGAACAGGAGGGCGGAAAACAGATTTTACCTATGAAAAGCCACAAAACTGTGGGAGGGAGTCTTTTTTTTCTTGAAAATAGACCTCTAATGAGCGACAGTACGCTGTCGGGGTCCGCTGCTACAATAAAAGGTAGACGCTACCTTTTTAAGGGGGGAATTATGCCTGCACCATTACGGATCGCTTACCCGGGGGCTCATTACCATATTGTTGCCAGGGGGAACAATAAATCAGACCTGTTTTTTGACACGGCAGATAGGCTTGAGTATCTTAAGCGGCTCAGAGTCAGCATCGGGGAATTTAATATAAGGGTGCACGCTTATGTTTTGATGACGAATCACGTGCACCTTTTCCTGGAAACGCAGCTTGCCAATATTAGCGAGTTCATGTTTGATATTACGCTTGGGTTCACCAAGTATATCAATTCAAAATACTCGCGGACCGGGCATCTGTTTGAGACGAGATTTAAAAGCCGGCTCGTCCAGAAAGACGCGTATTTCCTCTCTCTGCTGCGCTATATACACATAAATGCGGTTAAGGCTGGAATAGCGGCTAAGCCTGAAGGTTACGCGTGGTCCAGCCATCACGCATATCTTGTCGGAGGAGACGGGGTTGTTCAAAATCCCTGGGAGGCTTTGGCGCTGTTCAGCGAAAATCCCGAGAGGGCTCTAAAACAATACATTGAATTCATAAATCGGGATATTCCGCCGGAAGAGTGGAAGATCCTGGATAGTAAGCGCAACGGGTTTTTGGGGGATGCGCAATTTCGCAGGCAGTTTCGCTGCGCTCAGTCAAAAAGGTAGACGCTACCTTTTTGCGGTGGTAAATTGTTAAGAAAACAGCCGGGTAATGCTAATGTTGCCCGGCCGGGGGCGCGCTTTTTGGCTGGGGAATCCTCGACTAAAAACGGGTTAAGGGCTGGAGATATGGCGGCGGTAAAAAAGGTAGACGCTACCTTTTTGTTAAATTTCAAGACCTGGACCCGGATTTGTGGCCCCGCGGTAAAAAAGGTAGACGCTACCTTTTTGAGTAAAGCGTAGCGCTTATGGTCATCGGCGTTCCATTAATTTCCTCCCCCTTAATTTCAGTTATATTTTTCAATTTATTTATTGACATTGATTTTTTTATCTTTGTATAATTCCTATTGTCCATAGAAGTGGGGGAAAATTTTCGGTATTTTTTAAAGATATTATAGAAGCAATATATATATGAATTACCATCGACAGAGTCAAAGAGGAACCATGAACCTTAACAACAAACAGAATCTATTTTCTATCGCGATGCGCGGCGTGAGGCTGCTGCTGGCGGTAATAATAATGTCGCCGACCTCGGTCTTCGCCAACCCCTACGGAGGGGATGTTGTAGCGGGCCTCGCGAACATCGGCGGCAGCGGTTCAGTGGTTACCGTAAACCAGCTTACCGACCGGGCGATAATAAACTGGAACGGTTTCTCGATAGACACCGGCGAGCTGACAAAATTTATCCAGCCCAACGCGCTGTCCGCGATATTAAACCGCGTGACCGGCGGCGACCCTTCAGCCATCTTCGGTACCATCCAGGCTAATGGACAAGTGTTCCTGATCAACCCCAACGGCATCACTGTCGGCGCCGGCGGCGTGATCAACGCGCAGAGCTTCATCGCGTCCACTTTGGATGTGGTAGTGGGTCAGTTCATGGCGGGCGGCGATCTTCTATTCTCGGGCAGTTCCATGGCCAGCGTTAAGAACGCGGGTAAGATAAACGCTTTGGGCGGCGATGTAATGCTTATCGCGCATAATCTGGTGAACACAGGCGAGATCAACGCGGCTAATGGTACCGCCGCCATGGCAGCCGGTTCAGAGGTATTGCTTAAATCCGCTGGGAACGAGCGGGTATTCGTGCAGGCCGGCAACGGAACGGCCGATGTGGGAGTGGATCAGAAAGGACAAATTTTAGCGGCGGCGGCCGAGCTTAAAGCGGCAGGCGGAAATGTATACGGACTTGCCATCAATAATGAGGGCGTAGTGCGCGCTGAAGGCGTTGAGAACAGGGATGGCCGCGTGTATCTGACCGCGACCGGCGGCACGGTTGTTAATGCCGGCGAGATAAGCGCGAAGCAGGGGGACAAGGGCGGCGAAGTGCGCATAGCCGCTGATAATATAATATTAAAGAATGATTCCCTTATAGATGTAAGCGGTCAAAACGGCGGCGGCACGGCTTTAATAGGCGGCGATATCCACGGCACCAATCCGGATATGCCTAATGCCAAGAACGCCACGGTTGAAGCCGGCGCGGTGATAAAGGCGGACGCGATCGAGAGCGGTAACGGCGGTAAGATTATAGTCTGGTCGGACGACACCACAAATTTCCAGGGCAATATAAGCGCGGTAGGCGGAGCGATAAGCGGCAACGGCGGTTTCGCCGAAGTTTCAGGCAAAGGTACCCTTGTTTATAATGGTCTCGCTGACCTGAGAGCGCCCAACGGCGAAATGGGAACGCTTCTGCTTGACCCCTACTCTTTAACGATCACTGCCGGCGCATCAAGCGGGGTTACTGAGTCCCCCGTGTATACCTGGACAGGATCTGCCGAATCAGTTTTAAGTCTGACCACCTTGACTACCCAGTTGGCGTCCTCTAATGTATTAGTTCAGACCGCTGGCGGTGATGGCGCGGGCGATATTATCGTGGCTAGCGCCATATCGTGGAACAGCAGCGCCGGTCTTACCCTTACGGCTTCCCGAAATATATATGTGAATGCCTCTATCGCCAATAGCGGCACCGGTTACGTTGCTCTTAATGCGGCTGCCGGCGCGGGCACTATTAACCTCAACGCGAATATTGTTACGAATGGGACCATCGGCAACAGTGCTACCACCGGGTATCAGGTTTATAACGGGGCTGTTGTTTTAAATAACTCTGCTACTCTGGCCAGCAATAACGGCGATATTACTTTTAACAAAACGATTAATGGTGCCAATGCGGCTAAATCCCTAGTCCTTAATGCCGGAGCGGGCAATGTGTATTTCTACGGGTCCGTAGGCGCGGGCACGGGGACATCTCTTGTGAACTTTGAAGTGAATGGTACGGGAACAATATATCTCTCCGGAGTAACGGGCACTACGCAGATCACAACATCTGGTTACCAAGGGTACAACAACAGCGCAGTCAGCATCAACACCAACAACGCGGAATTGGTATCCTCCGGCCAATATATCTCGTTCGCGGGCACGGTGGATTCCCCGAGCTATAAAGCCCTCACCACCCAGTCGTCTGGCGACACAACCTTCTCCGGCAACATCGGCACTACCAAGGTGCTTGACTCCCTTAATGTTACAGTCCTGGGCGCGGGGAACATCAATCTCAACGGCGGAGAAATTCATACCCTCACCTCCCAGGTCTACGCCGGCCCCGTGCTTATCGCCGCAAATGACGCTTACCTGTACACCACGAATGGAGGTATTTCTTTCGGCTCTACAATTGGTTCGCCCACGCAAAAACACCTTACCGCCGAAGTTCTCACAGCGGGCAATGTTCTTTTCTCAAATTCAGTCGGCGCCGGTTCTAACCAGCTCTCTTCCTTAATCGCCAAGTCCGGCGAGGGTGTGGATGATAAGATCTATATCAACGGCGCGAGCGTGATAACCGATGGTTCTCAGGAATACAATGGTAATGTAAGCGTAGGCGTTTATGACGCCTCCCTGATTTCCCACAACGACGCGATCACATTCCAGCACATGATAGACGCTAACGGCGGCTTTGGTCTTACCACCAATTCCTATTTTGATACCACCTTCGGCGGCGCTGTGGGCAGCGGCACTGCGGGTAAACTCGGTTTTCTGGACGTAACCGTTAGAGATACAAGCAACCACATCCACCTGAATGGCAATGTTGACACATTAGGCAGCAGCACCATCAGCGAGACCGGCAACCAGAGCTATAACGGCGATGTGCGGGTTGACGCTAACTCCGCGCTTACGGCGGCAGACGGCGTCGCGACTTCTCTTGTCGGCCTCGGCGCGATTACATTTCTAAAAAAGGTGGACGGCGCTAACGCTCTGACCACCACTTCTGATGGCAACACAACTTTCACGCAGGCGGTAGGCTCCAATTCAGGCGGTGAGTTGGCCGCGCTGTCGGCCAGTATAGCGTCCGGGGGCGCTGGTAAAATTTACATCAACGGCGGCTCGGTGGAGACGGCCGGCAATTCCTCGTACGCTTCCGGTTACGACGACGATGGTGATCAGTCTTATTACGGAGATGTTGTATTGGGCTACGACACCACGTTTACTGCTGTTGCTTATGAGGGAGACACCGACGGCGGCGCGGTCGCATTCTTGCATAAAGTGGACGGCGCAACGGCAAACACGCAGGCCCTTACTGTCAACACCAGCGGCTTGACGACATTCATGCAGGCGGTAGGCACGACGGCATTGAAGAGTCTGGCAACAGACGCGGCCGGGACCACGCTCATCCACGGCGGCACGGTAAACACCTATGGCGCGCAGACTTATAACGACGCGGTGACAATAAGCGCTAACACCATACTAACTGGCACCAATGTGATTTTTAAAAGCACTTTGGACAGCGCTTCTGAAGGCGATAGAACGCTGAAAGTCGCTGGTAACGCTGAATTTGACGGTGTTGTGGGAGTCAGCAATAGTTCTGATCGTAGGCTCAGCACGCTTGAGGTCACCGGAACCTCCACTTTAGGGGCTTTAACCGCAATCTCTATAAATACAACCAGCACGCAGTTATACACCGGCGCGGTTACGCTGGGGAATGATGTTACTTTGGATAGCAGTGGTTCCGGGGCACTCGGAAACATCACCTTTACATCAACAGTAAACGGCGCGCACAATTTGATAGTTAACACCAGCGGCATAACGACATTCAGCACTTATGTGGGAAATACGGCGGCTTTGACCAACTTGACCACGAATGCCGGCGGCAGCACAGCTATAAACGGCGGCAAAACAGACACGATCAATACGATAAACACCACGGGTCTGCAAACTTATAACGACGCGGTGACGCTTGGCGCTGACACTATATTAAACACCGGTTCCAGTGTAGTCTTTGCGAACACGCTGAACTCTTTGACCGCAACCGAATATAAATCGCTCAAAGTCGCGGGCAACGCCGAATTTGACGGTATTGTTGGAACCGGCAGCAGTTCCGATTACAGACTCTCCACGCTTTGGATTACCGGAACATCGCTCTTGAAGGGCACCGCGATAAATACAGTAACCACGCAGGATTATGACGGCGCGGTCACACTGGAGACTGCTGAGCTTGACACGCTTACGGGTACCATTGTAACCTTCGGCAGCACAGTAGATGCGTTATCGGCAGGCCACGGACTTAAAGTCAGTGGTGACGCTGTATTCAAAGGTATAGTGGGCACCGCGAGCGATTCCCCCAATAGACTCTCCACGCTTGAGACTACCGGGAACACCACTTTGGGTCTTGTGGCATCGGAAAGCACTATCTCGGTAAACACCACGGGCAATCAGACCTATGGCGATACTGCTGCTGTCGATGTTGTAACGCTTAACGCTAACACAACAATGGCATCCGGCGGCGCTATACTCGTCAACAGTAAGGTGGATTCTTCTAAGACTGAACTCGCCTCCGACGGGCACACGCTCACAACCGGTTCCACCGGAGTTACCACATTCAACGGCACGGTGGGTGCTAGCGGAACCAGCAAACTTGGCTCTCTGGCCGCCACAGCCACCACTATTAATGTCAATGGCGGCGCGGTATACACTTCCGGCAATCAGACTTATACCGGAGCGGTAGTGCTTGGCAACAATGCCGGCATTGATGCGCGGGGTAATAGTGGAACTATTACTTTTAGCAGCACAGTTGATTCCTCTGATTCCTCGTCGGGCGGTAACCGTACGCTAGTCACCTGGTCTGATGGATTTACCACATTCGGCGGCGCGGTGGGCGGCGCCGTGAATGGCGAACTTGGCTCTCTGAATGCCACGGCCTCGATTATTAATATTAACGGTCTCTCAGTTGAAACATTAGGCAGTGCGAGTACGAACGGCAGCCAGTATTATCATAGTCCTGTATTGATTGGTGGTGCCACCCATTTGACGGCGAATACGGGTAGTTATGAGGGCGGCGGGAATATCCGTTTTTACGAAACATTGAACGGCGCACAAATTTTGCATATCCAGGCGACTACCGGCGATGTTACTTTTAGCGGCGCGGTGGGCAACACGGCGCCATTGGCCTCACTGGAAGTGGGCGCAGCTCCCGACACTATACATATTGACGGTGGAGCGGTTACGACTACGGGCTTCCAGTACTATCGCCAGGCGGTGGAATTGGGCGGGACCACCACGGATAATAAGACAACCCTGACCAGCACGAGCGATGGTGAGATCAATTTTTTCTCAACAGTGGATGGTGATAAAAACCTGATAGTTATTTCCGGTGGTATAAAAATATTTGGCGGCGCGGTGGGCGCGACTACGCACCTGGCGTCGCTGGATGTAGACGCACTGCTGGGCACTATACAAATCAACGGCGGCGCGGTTACAACTACGGGCGAGCAGCATTATAAAGATGCGGTGACACTGGGGGCTAGTGGTTATAGCACCACGCTGACGAGTGATGATTCGGGGGCTATCACATTTGATTCAACAGTTGACAGCTCAGGATCTTCCGCGCAGGCTCTGACAGTTAACACGTCGGGAATAACAACTTTCGGCGGTTATGTGGGCAATAGTTATGCCTTGGCGAGCTTAACCACGGATGAGGGCACGGCGGGCAGCACAGCCATCAACGGCGGTAAGACAGATGCTATTAACACGATAACGACCACGGGCGCGCAGACTTACAATGACGATGTGACATTAAGTAATGACACTATACTGGTGGGCTCCGGAGTGGTCTTTAAGAAGACGCTGAACTCCTTAACCGCAGACGCAAATAAATCACTCAAAGTTATCGGCGCCGCTGAATTTGACGGCGTAGTGGGTATCGGTAATACATCTATTAACACCAAGCTCTCCACGCTTGAGGTAACCGGAGCCACCACAATAGGTAATAGGGCTAGCGAAACGAGTGTTTCAGTAAACACCACGGGCGCGCAGACTTATGGCACCGCTGCTGTCCCTGCGATCCTTGACCCTGAGACCCCTGAGGTCCCTGCTTCCGGCCCGGTTACACTAGGCGCGGATACTACATTGGCCTCCGGCGGCGCTATTTTATTCAACAGTACGGTTGATTCCTCCAGAAATGGTTCCACTAGTTCCGATGGGCACACCCTTACAACCGGGTCTACCGGCGCTACCACATTCAACGGCGCGGTGGGCACTGCGGGAAACAGCGAGCTCGGCTCTCTGGAGGCCACAGCCACCACGATTAATATCAACGGCGGCGCGGTTAAAACTTTGGGCACCACATCCGCGACCGGTAATCAGGACTATAATAGCCCTGTGTTGCTTGGGGTTCACACCACGGTGACAGCGGATGAGGGTGGTTATTCTTCAGGTGGAGGGAACATCAGTTTTGATAGCACAGTGAACGGCGCTACAAACAACTCGCAGGAGTTTTATATCTTGACGCACAACGGCGATGTTACTTTCGGCGACGCGGTGGGCACGACTGGTCATGTATTGTCTGTACTGGATGTGCAGAACACTGACTCAGATGACGGTGGCACCGTACATATTGACGGCGGAGCGATTACGACTAGATTGTATCAGCATTATCATAAAGCGGTGGAACTGGGCGCTTTGGAGGGGTTGAGTCATACTACCACGCTCACAAGCACTTACAGCAGCGACGGCGGCGAAAATATTACATTTGACCGCACAGTAAACGGTTCAGTGGCTGGCGAGCAGAAGCTAATAGTAGACGCCTATCGCGTAATAACCTTCGGTGGTTTAGTGGGCAACACGGCGGCATTGGATAGCCTCACCACAAATGCAAATGGCATCACGGCCATCAATGGCGGCACAACGGGCAGCGGTGATACGCTTAAAGTTTCAGTCAATACCACGGGAGCGCAGACTTATAATAACGCGGTAACATTAAATGCTGATTCCATATTAACCGCAGGTGATACCGGGGTAGTTTTCAAGAACACAGTGAACTCTGAGCTTAATACCCAATATAAATCACTCAAAGTTATCGGTGATGCTGAATTTGACGGCGTAGTGGGTATCGGTAATACGTCTATTAACACCAGGCTCTCTACGCTTGAGGTAACCGGGGACACCATATTAGGTAATAATGCGGATATCTCTGTAAACACCACGGGTACTCAGACCTATGGCACTGCTGCTGTCCCTGCGGATGGGGATACCCCTGAGGTCCCTGCTTCCGGCTCGGTTACATTAGGTGCCAACACAACACTGTCCTCCGGCGGCGCCATTGTGTTCAACAGCACGGTGGATTCTTCAAAAAGTGGTTCCGGCACCATTGTTTCCGATGTGCACACGCTTACAACCGGGTCTACTGGAGTTACCACATTCAACGGCGCGGTGGGCTATGCGGGAAACAGCGAGCTCGGCTTTCTGGAGGCCACGGCCACCACAATTAATATCAACGGAAGCGCGGTTAAAACAGGCTTACTCGATTCCGGCGCAACCGGCAACCAATTATACAACGGCAATGTTGTAGTGGGTTACGACACCACACTTACGGCTGTGGATACTGTGGCTACGGATGGGAATTCCGGCGGGGATATAACTTTTAATTATTTGGTGGATGCTGATGCCTCCGGCTCGCATTCATTAGATGTTACGGCGTTAACCGGCGAGGTTACTTTCACCGGCGCGGTGGGCACCACGGCATTGAAATCACTGGATGTGGGTGCAGCTCCTGGTACAATACATATTGACGGCGGCGCGGTCACGACCACGCTCTACCAGGACTACCACCAAGCGGTGGAATTGGGAGCTTCGGGCGGGACCCCCACCACCACACTCACGAGCGGAGAGACGGGGAATATTACTTTTTACTCCACAGTGAATGGCGCGACACAGAACCTGATAGTTAACACCAGCGCTATAACAACCTTCGGCGGTTTAGTGGGTAACACGGCGGCATTGGCCAGCGTGACCACAAATGTCGGCGGCAGTACTGCTATCAACGGCGGTACGGTTGTTGTTGATGATGTTACTTCGGTTTCAGTCAATACCACGGGCGTGCAGACTTACAATGACGCGGTAGTATTGGGTGCTGACACCATACTGACTGCGGGTGGCACTGGCGTGCTCTTTGGCAGCACGCTTGACGCTCTCACGGGCGGATATCAATCACTCAAAGTCAATGGTAACGCTGAATTTGACGGCACAGTGGGAACCGGTGGTTTGTCCCCTAAGAGCCTGTCCACTCTTTGGATCACCGGAACTACCACTTTGGGCTTGGTCACACTCTCTCCCATAACAGTAAATACAACCGGCAGTCAGTTGTATAATGGTGTGGTCACGCTGGGCAATAATGCCACGCTTGAGACCAGTGATACCGGGAATGTTACTTTTGACGCGGCAATAGCTGGTGGTACCAAGAATCTGGTGGTTAATACAGCGGGCGTAACGAAGTTTAGCGGCGCGGTAGTTGCTGCGAATGTGACCACAGATGTGGCTGAAAACGCGCATACCGGCGGCACCACTGAGCTTTATGGCAATGTGACCACCACGGGCGCGCAGACCTATGGCGACGCGGTGAAACTTGCAAAGTCGGAAGGCCTTACCACTCTGACGGGAACCAATGTGATATTTAAGAGCACGCTGGATTCTCTGACCGGTAATAAATCGCTCCGAGTCGCTGGTAACGCTGAATTTGACGATGTGGTCGGCAACACGGCGTTATCCACCCTCCAGATCACCGGAACATCTTTCTTAAATGGCGGCGCGGTTACAACTACCAGCACGCAGTACTACGACGGCGCGGTGACGCTTGGAAAAGACACGCTGTTGAACACCACTGATAGTGCGGTGACCTTCACAGGCACATCGGCAACAATCAATGGCGCGCATACGCTGAATATCCAGGCCGGCAACGGCCCTGTGACTTTGGGCGGCGCAGTTGGAGCCGGCGAGAGCGGAGTATTAACCTCTTTAACAATCGGCACCGCGCTTGATGGCGGCCACACGCATATCAACGGCGGCGCGGTTAAAGCCTTAACGCAGACTTACAACAACGCGACTGAACTGGGCGTCAATACAGCGCTGACCGGCAATGCATCCTTTAAGAACACGCTAAACGATAATTCTGATGGCTATGTGACCCTTACGGTCACAGGTAACGCCGAATTTGACGGTATTGTGGGAACAGCCAGCGATTCTGCTAATAGACTTAATGTGCTTACCATCACTGGGAACACCACATTGGGCAATGCCGCTGATATATCGGTAAACACCACGGGTTCTCAGAACTATGGCGATGATGCTTCTGTTGACGCTGTTACATTGGGCGCTAACACTACATTGGCCTCCGGCGGCACAATCAGCTTCAACAGCACGGTGGATTCCTCCAAAAATGGCTCCTCATCCACATCCGATGGGCACACCCTTACAACCAACTCCGGCTCTACCGCTACAACATTCGGCGGCGCGGTGGGTGATGCTACTGGGGGTGAGCTTGGCTCCCTGGACGTAACCGCTTCCAATATCTATCTTAACGGCGCAACAGTGAACACTGTTGCCACATCCGGCGGCAATCAGACTTACAATGGCGCTGTAACGCTTGGGCACGATGTAACGCTGACAGCCGGCGGCACAATTCTGTTCGATGGCACAGTAGATTCCGCTGTAAACACCACTGGTGAGACGCCGGTATCCTATGGATATGACTTGGCAACCTACTCTGTCGGTGATATTACATTCCAGCACGCTGTGGGCGCGGCAGGAAACAGCCAGCTTGGCTCTCTAAGCGTCAATGCTAATTATGTCACTGATGAGGCCCATGTTTGGATGCCCGCGGCCGATTCAACCGCTAAGATTCACCTCGACGGCGGCTCTATCACCACCTTGGGAGCGCAGAATTATTACGGAGCTGTCGAACTGGGTGCTTCCACCACACTGACGGCGACGGATACGGGGACTGATGGTCACATAGATTTTGATCTAACCGTCGATGGCGCTTACGCCTTAACGTTGAATGCTGGCTATGACGTTGATTTTGACGCGTCAGTGGGTAGCATTAACCCTCTTACTTCCCTCATCGTCACCACCGGCGCTGGCTATATCAGGTTCGATGGTATTGATGACGGGGAGTACATGCACACGCCGAAAAGTGTTGATACGGTAATCAAAACGACAGGCGTCCAAACCTATGACGGCAATGTGATGCTCCTGAGCAACGACTTCAGCCTGACGTCATCCGCCGGCGCGATTGCCTTCATGCATACTATTGGCGGCACCTATAAGTTGACCACCACTTCTGTTGGAAACACAACCTTCACCGATGCGGTGAGCCTGGCTTCCTTAAATGTTACAGCCACCACTGGTGATATCAGACTTAACGGCGCAACAATTGACACCCTGGGTACATCAGCAGATGACGGTGATGGCAGCCAGTCTTATACCGGCGATGTGGTGATTGGCCATAACGTCACGCTGACCGCGGCTGCAGGCACTCACGCTTCACCGGCCGTAACCGACGGCGCGATCCTCTTCACAGGCACGGTGGACTCCAGCGGTAATACATCCGCGTCCAACGGGTACACGCTCACAACCGACTCCGAGGGCTACACCACATTCGGCGGCGCGTTGGGCGGTGGTACTGACGGCGAGCTTGGCAGCCTGAGTGTCACGGCTCCTGTTATCAACTTTTACGGAGTAACGGCTGAAACCAAGGGTACAGCCACAGCTACGGGCAGCCAGAGCTATACCGGCGATATGGTTCTGGGTTACGATACCACGCTGACCGCTGTTGACGGCGCTTATACCGCCGGCGCGGCTGCCGGCGCGATCACGTTAGGCGAAGTGAATGGCGCCAAGGCGCTGGTAACAACCTCGGACGGAAATACCACTATAGGTAACACGGTGGGTTATGATGCCGATGCCGAATTGACAGCGCTTACGGTCAATATATCCGAGTCTGGTATGACCAATGGCCGGACCATTAACCTCAACGGCGGCACGATCGAAGCCGCGGCACAATACTACAACGGTGACGTGGAACTTGGAGCCAATACGTTCCTGACCGGCACATCGCTGTCGTTGAACGCGGCGAAGTATTTTGACGGGAATGGTTATGATCTGACTTTGACATTCGGCAATGGTGTGACGATCCCGACGCTTGCGACCGTGTTCGCGAACATAAAGAATTTCACCTCAAATGGAGCGGGTGGAACTACTATCAATGCAAGGACTTTTACCACCACGGGAACCCAGACTTATGGCAATGCTGTGCTGCTGGGCGGTAATGTCACTTTGACGAGTACTGGCGCAGGGCAGCTCGGGAATATCGGTTTCACCTCAACAGTGAACGGCGCGTACACCCTTGCAGTAAATACAGGCGGCATAACAACCTTCGGTGGCGCGGTGGGCAACACGGGGATATTAGCGAGTTTAACCACGAATGCTGCCGGCAGCACGGCAATCAACGGCGGTTCGATACATACCACCGGCGCGCAGACTTATAATGATGCGGTGACGCTGGATGGCAACACGGTGTTAACAACCGGCTCCAATGTGATATTCAAGAGCACGCTGAACGATGCTTCTGAGGGCAACGCATCCCTGCAAGTCGCAGGTAACGCCGAATTCGACGGCATAGTGGGCACAGATAGTACTTCAGGCAACCGGCTCTCAACGCTTGAAGTTACCGGTGCCACGACATTCGGTTACTTGACCTCTATAGCGGTAAACACCACCGGCAACCAGACCTATACCGGCGCGGTGACACTCAAAAGGGACGCCCTCTTGAACTCATCAGCGGGCGGGATCACGTTCGGTGGCTCTGTGGCCTCGTATAACAGCAACGGCCACGACTTAATCACCTATTCGCACGGCGACACCATATTTAACGGCGATATCGGCGCGGTCGGGTATGATTTGGGGAACCTCACCGCGGAAATAGATTCCGAGGGTGACGGAGCCATCTATCTGAACGGCGCCGACGGCGCGATAGATGTGATGACTCATAATGACCAGGAATATATCGGCCAGGTATATCTGGGCGGAAACGCTACACTAACGGCTTCTGTGGGCGGTATCATGTTTGACGGAGCGTTGGATTCCGACGGAGCCACTCCTTATGACCTGACCACGCACTCGTACCTTGACACCTCGTTCAATGGTAACGTGGGCTATGATCACGAGCTGTACAACCTTATGGCTGAGATCACTTCCACGGGCGTTAATGCCGGGCGCATACATTTATCAGGCACCGCCGGCACTATATCCGTTGAAACTTCAGGGAATCAGGAATATGACGGCAATGTGCACCTGGGCGGGGACGCTTCTTTGACCTCCACCGAGCGCGCCATTACCTTTGACGGCACGGTTAATTCTTATAACCATTATGACCTGACAACTGACTCCGATCGCGATACGACATTCTGGGGCGCGGTAGGCGATGCCTACACGCTGGGAGATCTCAGTGTTACCACCGGCAAGACTGCCGGCGTCGGGCACACGACCGGCCTGATCGTTTTAAGGGGCGGCGAGATCAGCACCAACGGCGACCAGTATTATGACGGCGGGGTTATTCTTGGAGCGGATACTGTTATGACCGCCGACGCGCCGCTTGCGAATCTTGTAGGGTATCCCTATGGGACGCCGGCTGCTTCCACAGGTGAAATAACCTTCCTGAAAACATTGGATTCCGAGTGGAATAACTACCACACGCTTACCACGGTATCGGCTGGCGACACCACATTCAGTGACCGTGTGGGCGACGCCGAGTATAGCGACATGGGCGTCTCATATTTCGGCGTGCTGGGCGCGCTGTCCGTGGTATCGGACGGCTACATCAACCTGGATACTGTCTCGGTTGAGACCACCGGTGCGCAGAGTTACAGCGGCGATGTGGAACTGGGTTATTATGACACAACCCTGACCACCGACGACAGCGACATCGTGTTTGCCGGCACCCTGAACGGGTTCCAGGACTTAACACTTGAAACAGGCACCGGAGACATCACGCTTGGCACGGTGGGCGACACCGAGTCCCTGCAATCGTTGACGATGAACTATGGCGCCGGCAGCGGTATCCTCACCTTGAACGGAGATATCACTTCCTGGCACGCTCAGGACTACGAGCGGGATGTCATTATCGGTAATAATATTACTTTGGATTCAACCCAGGAGAATATCCCGGCGGAAGGCGGCCATGTCCTCGGCATCACGGCGGACGGTGATATCCATTTCCACGGTACGGTGGACGGTGACGGCGGTATCCACAGCGGGCTGACGCTTATTTCCGGCATCGGGGATGTGTATATGGACGGTATGGTAGGCGATGACACGGACCTGACTTCTCTGACCATAGAGGGAACAGGCACAACCGCCTTGAGCGGAGGGTGTGTTCACACCATCGGCGACCAGACCTATAACCAGGCTGTGCAGCTTTATGACGATACATACTTCAGCTCCAGCATAGGAGATATCTCCTTTGCCAGCACCTTAAACGGACTGCATGTGCCTACAGCGCCCGGGTTTACCCCACAGGTGGCTGACGCTGCTTACTGGGTGTACCTTGATGCCCATCACGGAGATATAACCCTGGATGGGGCGGTAGACGCCAAGGAGATAGACCTGTATGGCGATACTATCACCTGGAATGGCGACCTGAACGCCACCGGTTATGTGGATATAGAGGGCACGGATCTGGTGATGAATGGTGACATCAGTTCCTCAGGGGCCGATGAGACATGGATGAATTCCACTGTGCTGCTGGTCGCCGACGGCACCTTCAAGAACGCCGCGTCGCATACGATCAACCTTGCCAGCGGTTCGAGATTCCTGATATATTCGGTTAATCCCGCACTTGATACGCGTGGCGGGTTGGAAGGCAGCACGCAATACAGCACCGACTGGTGGCAGGATCCTTCCTTCACCGGCAGCGGCTTCCTCTACAGCGTAGCCCTGGACGTGCCTGAGATAGTAGACGAGCAGAGCTTCCAGGCCACCAACACCTACGCCACGTTCGATGTTCC
>Ga0247841_10008216_pt1 | contig 15138 bp, 7 predicted proteins | sample LaCruzMarch2015__2_FD_192410 | JGI IMG/M metagenome (GOLD analysis project Ga0247841, IMG submission 192410) | Freshwater microbial communities from meromictic Lake La Cruz, Castile-La Mancha, Spain - LaCruzMarch2015_18m | ecosystem: Environmental > Aquatic > Freshwater > Lake | place: Spain...
GCAGAAAGTCTCGCGCGCCAGCGCCATTTTGCATCAGCTTGATTCGACGACCTATCCCGCCGCTGACTCCTGGTCGCACGCCCAGCGCAACCGGGACGCCGCCATCTCGGTCAGCAAGGTCGTCGAACGCACCTTTGACCTCTGGGGCCGCCGCCGCCCAGGCAAGGCGCTGGTCTTCATCATCGACGAAGTGGGTCAGCATGTCGCCCGCAGCGGCGACAAGATCGAAGATTTGCGGGCCACCATCGAAGAATTCGGCAAGGTTGGTAAGAACTTGTTAAAGAACCACAAGATTACCGCGCCTTGCTGGATCGTGGTCACCTCCCAGGAAAAGCTCGACGAAGTGGTTGCCGCCATCGACTCCAAACGGGTCGATTTAGCCAAACTGCAGGATCGTTTTCACTATCGCGTCGATCTCGCCCCGTCCGACATTCGGGAAGTCGCCACGAAGCGCGTGCTCGCCAAGAAGCCCGAGGCCGAGGTACCGCTGCGAACGCTCTTCGCCGCCAATCAGGGGCAGTTGAACGCCGCCCTGCGGCTGGAACGGACGGCCCGACGCACCGACATCACCGAAGACGACTTCGTTCACTTCTACCCTTACCCCCCGCACTACATCGATCTCTGTATCGGGATCATGTCGGGGATTCGGCTTCAGCCCGGCGCCCCCCGGCACTACGGCGGCAGCAACCGCACCATCATCAAACAAGCCTACGAGATGCTGGTGTCGGATCGCACCGCCTTCGCCAGGAAGCCCATCGGGGCCTTAGTGACCTTGGACAAGGTCTTCGAGTTGGTGGAAGGAAACCTCTCGAACGAGAAACGCACCGACATTTACCAGATTGCCGAACGCTTCAGCCCTGGCCCGGAAGACCAGGGTTGGTCACTGCGCGTGGCCAAGGCGATCTGCCTGTTGGAATTCATTCGCGACCTGCCCCGCACCGAAGCTAACCTGGCGGCAGTGCTCGTCGATGCAGTCGGCCAGGCAACGCCACTCCATGCGGTTCAGAGTGCGGTCGAGCGGTTGTCCCGTTCGCAATTCATTCGCAACAGTGAGGACGGCTGGAAGCTCCAGACGGCCCAAGAAAAGAACTGGGAGACGGAACGTCGGGGCCATCTGGAGCCCAAGCCCCGCGAACGTAACGAACTGGTCCGTACCGCGCTTCGAAAAACCTTCGATGAACCCGAGTTCAAGACCTTCCGCTACCAGAACCGATCATTCCGCATCGGTATCAACATCGATGGCGCCAGCACGGGCGACGACGGCGACCTTCAGCTGACTTTGTGTGTGATCGAGGATGCCGACGAACTCACTGTCCGTATTGAAGACATGCGGACCGAAAGCCAGCAGCCGTCGCATGCGTCCGACCTCTACTGGTTGTTCTCCCTGACGCCGGAAATCGACGAGTTGGTCGCTCAACTACACGCCTCGCGCAAGATGGTGGACAAGTACAACCAACTGAGCGCCCAGCAGAAGATCAGCCCCGACGAGGCGACCTGCCTTCAGGATGAGAAGAACGCGAAGAACGCTTACGAAACCCGCCTACGGGACAAGTTGACTGAAGCCATGGAACGCGGCACCGGCCTGTTCCGCGGCGTGCAGAAGGATGCATCTGCCTTAGGCAAGGGTTTGAGCGACATCCTGAAGAAGTTGTTCGGTCTGTTCGTGCCCGATTTGTATCCGAAGCTTCAAATGGGCTCCCGGCCCCTGAAGGGCGACGAGGCGGAACAGATTCTCAAGGCCGCGGATCTCAAAGCCTTGCCCACCGTCTTTTACCTCGGAGAAACAGGACTAGGACTAGTCATCAAGGAGGGACCCAAGCACATCGTCGACACCCAAGCCGATGTCGCCAGGGAAGTGCTGGTCTACCTCAAGAGCGAACACAGTTACGGCAACAAAGACAGCCGTATGGGCAAGGCGTTGGAGAAGCGATTCGGTGGCACGCCCTATGGCTGGGAGCGTGACATGCTGCGGCTGATTCTCGCCACGCTGTTCCGGGCGGGCGAGATCGAAGTCACTCATCAAGGCAACCGCTTCCACAACTACCAGGATCCGGCCGCTCGAACGCCCTTCACCAATAACCCCGCCTTCCGGTCGTCGCTGTTTTCCCCTCGACAATCGGTGGGACTCAAGACGCTCACCCAAGCGGTGCAGCAACTCGAAGACCTGATGGGCGAAGAGGTCGATGTCGAAGAGGGAGCCATCGCCACAGCCTTCAAGAAGGTGGCGGCGGAGGAATTGGAAAAGCTTTACCCGCTGAAGGCCACGGCTGAAGCCCACCAGCTTCCGATTCTGCCGATGTTGTTCGAGTACCAACAGAGACTGACCGGTATCCAGTCCGCCACGTCGGACGACTGCGTGCGCGAACTCAACGACAACGGGGCCGACTTCGGCGAGACCAGGGACAAGACGCGGAAACTGCGCGAACGACTGAACGCCGAGGCCATCGAGATCCTGCGTCAAGCCCGCCAAGCCACGGACCAGGTGTGGCAGCGCCTGGCCGCCCACCACTCCTCCCCAGAACTCAGCGCTACCGTGGCGGAACTGACGGCACACTTGTCCTCCGAGGACTTCATCGATTCGTGGGACGCCATTGCCCAGCACACCTGGACGATCCGGGACGCCTACCAAACCGCCTACGGCGATCTCTTTGATCGTCGCAAGCAGTCCTACGAAGCGGCCATCGGTGACATCCAGAACCGCCCCGAATGGGGACCGTTGGACGCGACCAACCCCAGCCTGACGGCGTCCTTGCTGTCGCCGCTGTTGAGCCGCGTTGGCGCTGACGCCGACCGAGAGGCCGTGGTCAACGGCCAGTCGCTGGGCAAGGCCAGTTTGACGGAAATGGAGTCGGACCTTGCCGCCGTGGCGGGGTTGAAAGCATCGGTCATGGTCAAGTTGCAGGAACTTTCGATTGGCAGCGAGAAAAAAGCCCCGGTGCGAAAGATCCGGGTATCAACATTCTTCAACCGGCCCATCGAAACGCAAGCAGAACTCGACCAAGCCCTCCATCTGATTCGGGATTCACTCCAGAAGTGCATCGACGAAGGCGCGATTATTATTTTAGAATAATTATTGGTTATTGGTTATTGGTTATTGGTTATTGGTTATTGGTGATAATTTTGGCGACGGTTTCGTTTGAGAAGCTTGAGATTTATCAGCTTTCCGAAAGGCTTTCGGATGAATTGTGGATCGTTGTTTTGTCGTGGGATGCTTTTGCAAAAGATACCGTTGGCAAACAATTGGTTCGTGCTGTCGATAGTATCGGCGCCAACATTGCCGAGGGAAGTGGGCGCGGCAGCTTTCAGGACAATCGGCGGTTTGTCCGCATTGCACGCGGATCGCTGAATGAAACAAGGCATTGGTTACGTCGAGCATTCAAAAGAGGACTTCTCACTCAATCACAGGCGGAATCCCTGAAACCATTACTCGACGAACTCGCCCCTCGCCTCAACGCCTATCTAAACTCCATCAGCCGCAACATCACCAAAAACCAAACCACAAATAACAAATAACAATGAACCAAGAACTCAGAAACAAGCTCAGAAACGTCGTCACGCAATGCCGCAAGCTGCTTGAGGACGCGATTTCGCAAGAGTTGGAAGGGAAATACGGCATCTTCGCCCGCAAGGAGCGCGTCACCGCCGATCCCAACGCCAGCATGGCCCATTTGAGCGACGAAGAGCAGGTGTCGCGCCGGGATATTCTCGATCACTTCGCCCACATCGAAGCCCGTGGTTTCAAGCCGAAGGACGCGCTCGATCAGTTGGTGCGGGAAATCGCCTTTACCCATCTCAACCGGCTCTGCGCCTACAAAATGATGGAGGCGCGCGAGGTCTACGTCGGCGGACAGAAATTCCGCGAGGCGGTCAGCCGGGGCGTAAATTCCAATGGGGTGAAGCACTATCTGGCCGAGCATGAAGACGACGAGCGGCTCTTTAACACCGGCCATCAGGATGTGGCCTATCGGCACTTTCTGGACTGGCTGGGTGCGGCGCTTTCCGAGGAAATCGGCGTCCTATTTAGCCCCAATGACCCGGCGAATCGCCTCTATCCTCGCCAGAAGACGCTCGACGACGTGCTGGACCTGCTGAACGGCGGCGGCATCAAGGCCGAAGACGCTGAGTTACGGGAAGCGTGGCCCAAAATCTGGTCGCAGGACGAAACCATCGGCTGGGTCTACCAGTATTTCACGCCCAAGGAGCTGCGGGATCAGGCGCGCAAGGAAAGCCAGGCGCCGCGGAATTCCTACGAACTGGCCTTTCGCAACCAGTTCTTCACACCTCGCTATGTGGTCGAGTTCCTGACCGATAATACCTTGGGCCGCATCTGGTACGAGATGCGCAGGGGGGAGACCCGGCTCAAGGACCAGTGCCGTTATCTGGTACGGCGACCGAATGAGGTGTTCTTGGTTCCTGGTTCTTCGTTATTGGTTCCTGGTGATTTGGCTAACCAAGGACAAATAACAAATAACCAAGAACAATTAACTCAGGAAGCATTGCTCAAGCTCCCGATCCACATCCCCCACCGCCCGAAGAAAGACCCACGCGAACTGAAAATCCTCGATCCCGCCTGCGGGAGTGGACACTTCCTGCTGTATTGCTTCGACCTCTTGCTGACGATTTATGAAGAAGCCTATGCCGACCCCGATCTTGGCCCGGCGCTCCAACAGGATTACCTGACGCTGGACGACCTGCGCCGCGATGTTCCCCGATTGATCCTCGCCCACAATCTGCATGGCATCGACATTGATGGACGTGCCAGCCAGATTGCGGCTCTTGCCCTGTGGCTACGCTGCCAGCGGGCTTATCAGGACATGGGACTGAAGAAGGACCGGCCCAAGATTACCCGCTCGAATGTCGTCTGTGCCGAGCCGATGCCCGGTGAAGCGCGGATGCTCAAGGAGTTCGTCGATCAGCTCGAACCCAGGGTGCTCGGTCAGGTCGTTGAAGTCGTCTTTGACAAGATGAAGCTGGCCGGGGAGGCCGGTTCGCTGCTCAAGATCGAGGAAGAGATTCGGGATGCCGTGGCCGAGGCCAGGAAGCAATGGGATCGTGAGATGGCCCCGGCCATGGATCGCAAGGGCCGACCGCTGTTATTCGCCCAGGCCGAACTAGATCGGCTGGATGGGAAGCCGGAACAGCAATCCCTTTTCGACCTAACCGACATCACCGACGATCAGTTTTTTGAGCAGGCCGAATCCAAGGTGATTGAAGCGTTGCGTCGGTATGCGGAGGAGGCACAGAACGGGAAGAGATTTCAGCGGCGATTGTTTACCGAGGATGCGGTGCGGGGGTTTGCCTTTGTCGATCTGTGCCAGAAGCGGTATGACGTAGTGCTGATGAATCCGCCGTTTGGTCTGGCTCAGAAGCATCTTAGTGACCTCATAAAACGCAGTTACCCCGACACCTATGTTGACCTCTATGCCTCCTTCGTTACTCGTGGACTGGAACTTGCGCCGAATGGAATGGTAGGTGCAATCACTTCACGAGCCTTCCTTATGACGAAGAAACTGGCTCGATGGCGTACAAATGAACTGATTAAGTCAATGTCCGTGATGTTTGACTTGGGCTCGCCAGTCATGGATGACGCATTTGTCGAAGCTTGTGCATTTGTCGTCAGCCGTATAGCCTCTAATTCCAGCATTGTGGCATTCGACCGTAGATTCTCGCCACAAAAGGATCTGCCAATTTTTTTATCTAATCATCAGAGCAATAAAGAACTTCGCTACTGCGTCGCAAAGCAACGGCTTGTCTCTTTGCCACAAGCCAAGATGTTGTATTCGCTGCCTGTTGCCATTCATCAACTACTAAAGAGTGAAGACGTTTTTGAGCCTGATATCGGAACTGCGCGTGAAGGAATGCGTACTTTTGATGACTTTCGATTTCTCCGGCTTCGCTGGGAGGTTTCGCCTTTTCTGATTGGTAGAAACGCGATTTGGGAACCTCTTTCCAAAGGTGGTGAATATGCAATTTATTACTCTGATATCCATCTATTGGTGATGTGGGATCAAGATGGGAAGGAACTTGGTGAAGAAAATAGGCGGGTGAACGGTCAGACAACTCAGAGTCGCCAGGCATCTGATTACTGGAGGCGACCTGGTGGAACTTATTCAAAACGTAGTGTGAAGGGATTTAGTGTGCGGGCACTTCCTGCTGATTGTATTTTTGGGACAAAGGGACCAGCAGTTCTCAGCCAGTCAAGCGTCAAGCCGAGTTGTATCATTGGCGGGTTAAATTCCAGGCTGATACGGTTCTTGGTCCACATTCAGGCAAATGCTTTCGAATTTAATACAGGGATTGTGAAGCGACTTCCGTGGAAAAATGACGAACGCATCTTTCAATTGGAAAACGCCACAAAACAAGTCATCGAGTTATGTCGAGAAGCAGCAGCGATCTCAGAGGTGAACTCCTGTTTTATCGCTCCACCAATTCGAGAAACCGTTCGAGAAACAGAAAATGCGGCTGCTGAAATTAGGATGGCAGCAGAACGCGCACGGATTGAAATGTGTTCAACATGGGACGGCGTCATCGATGCTGTCTTCGGCGTTGATTCGTCATCTTTATCACTTGATAACGAGGATGATGCTGAAGATCATGATGAAGAGGAAGACCATGATGATGAGCTAGCCACTGTTAGCGGCATTAACGGCGCAATTGTCTCCTATGTAATAGGATGCGCAATTGGTCGATGGGATATTCGTTACATTTCCGGTGACAAAGCTCAACCAAGGCTCCCTGATCCATTCGATCCATTACCCATATGTCAGCCCGGATTACTTCAGGACTCTCATGGCCTCCCACTAGCCATGGCACCCAATGGATATCCGCTTAAAATAAGTGTTGAAGGCATTTTTGTTGATGATCTAGACCACATCGACGACATTGTGAAACGAGTCAGAGATGCTCTCGATGTAATCTGGAAAAGCCAATCAGATACCATCGAAATAGAAGCCTGCGAACTCCTCGCCGTCAAGGAACTGCGCGACTACTTCCGCAAACCCGGCAAAGGCGGCTTCTGGGACGATCACATCTCCCGCTACTCCAAGAGCCGCCGCAAAGCACCGATCGACTGGCTACTCCAATCCTCCAAGAAAAACTACGCCATTTGGCTCTACTACCACCGCCTCGATAAAGACCTGCTCTTCAAGGCTCTGGTGAACTACGTCGAGCCGAAGATCCGCCTAGAAACCACCCGTCTCGAAACCCTTCTCAGCGAGAAGGCCGCCGCCGGTGATTCGAGCAAGGACGCCAAGCGACTCGCCAAGGACGCCGAACGGCAGGATGACTTTCTCTCCGAACTGCGGGACTTCGAGGACAAGTTGCGTCGGGCGGCCACCCTGCATCTCGAACCCGACCTCAACGATGGCGTGGTGCTCAACATCGCCCCGCTGCATGAACTCGTCCCCTGGAAAGAGGCCAAAAAATACTGGGACGAACTTCTCGCGGGGAAATACGAGTGGTCCTCCATCGGCAAGCAATTGCGCGAGAAGGGGCTGGTGGCCTAAATGAACGAGGAAAGCAGCCATGCGAACAGTCACGGTCGAGGAAGCGCAAGCAACATTGCGTGAGTTGATTTATGGGATGGAACCCGGAGAGGAGGTCATCATCACAGAGAATGGCCAGGCGGTGGCGCGACTTATCAGACTCAACCCGGACGAGACAGTCAGCCCAGTCATTTCGCCAGGTTGTTCGCCAGGTGGCGACGCCCCATGACGCACTGGATGTCCGCAACCCTGCACCCGAGTCGATGATATGCGCAAACAGACGATCACGTTCGATTCGCCGCTGGATGCCCTGGTGGCTGTCGCAAAACGCTTGAGCCTTGACGAAGCGGAGGCCGGGATGGACTCGGCGGTTTTTTTTGCGCGCGACGCAAAGGGAGAATCCGACGACGACGCCCGCTCGGTCGAGTGGGCGAACGATGATCGCCACTTTTTGACGTTGCATGAGCCAGGCAAGCGCGGATCGGTCATATGCTGAAATCTCTACAACTGCACGGCATCGGTCCTGTCGGGGACTTGTCTGCGACCTTTGGCGAACGGTTGAACGTCATCACCGGCGACAATGGTTTAGGAAAATCGTTTCTCCTGGATGTCAGTTTTTGGGCACTGACGAGCACCTGGCCGGGTGGGCGGACCGCCCTCCCGGATGTCGAGAGTAAGAAGGGTGCGCCGTCGATCACTTACGAGATACAAGGCACTGCGCGTCAGCCAAAGAGTCAAGACCGGGTTCCGAAAACCGCGACGTTCGATTTTCACTCACAAACCTGGACGAGACCAAAGGGGCGCCCGTTCAAGCCGGGGCTGGTGATCTATGCGGCGGTCGACGGTAGCTTCGCGGTTTGGGATCCCGCGCGCAATTACTGGCGCGATCCGACAACGGGGAGGAAGGAAGGCGACGAGCAGCCAAAGGCGTATCAATTCAATCCAGAAAATATCGCCAACGGCTTGAAGGAGGGCGAGCGTGTCCTGTGCAATGGTCTGATTGCCGATTGGGTGGAGTGGTATTATCAACGCACCAGCGATCCCATCAGAAGCCCGTTCCGGTATCTGGAGGAGACGATCACCCTGCTGTCCCACCCACTGGAGCCGCTTCAGTGCGAAGAGCCCCGCAAGGTCTTCGTTGATGACAGCCGCAAGTTCCCGACGCTGCGGATGCCCTATGGGGTTGTGCCATACCCTCAGTGGTCGGCGGGCTTGAGACGGATCGTCAGTTTCGCCTATCTGATCGTCTGGGCGTGGATCGAGCATCAACAGGCCGCCGAATTGCGCAACGCGCCGGCGACCGATCGCATCGTTTTGATGGTGGACGAAATCGAGGCCCATCTTCATCCGCGGTGGCAGCGCACCATTCTGCCTGCCATTTTGACGGTCGTGGACACCTTGCAAAAAAACCTGTCGGTACAAATCCACGCGGCCACGCATTCTCCGCTCGTGCTCGCATCGGTCGAAGCGTATTTTGACCACTATCAGGATCAACTTTTCTGTTTTAATCTTCATGACGACAAGACGGTGACGTTCGATCATCTTCCTTGGGCGATTCATGGGGATGTGGTGGGCTGGCTGACCTCGGATGTGTTCGGGCTTGAGCAAGCGCGATCAAGTGACGCCGAGCGTGTGATAGAGGCTGCCGAGGCCTACCTGCGCGGCGACCTTGCACAATTACCGCCGGGTCTCTCCACGAAGGACGAGATTACCGAGCAATTGCGACGGCTGCTTCCCAGTCTCGATCCATTCTGGCCGCGTTGGATTGTCGGGGCCAAGTCGTGATTCCCTTCACGTTGCACGATGAACCGCCAGCATTCGAGATGAAATGCCGGATTCCCGGCAGGCAATGGCTTGCGGACCATCCCGATTACCAACGGCCCAAGGATTACTGGACGATGTTTGAGCCGCCGCTTCGCCACGCCTTCAATGAGATGTGCGGCTGGTGTGCAATGTTCATCATGCGGGGACAGATGGATCATTTCATTCCGGTTGCCACGCTTAGAAATACCGGCCAGGACCATCTCGCCTATGAATGGGCGAACTTCAGATACATCGACCCGTGGATTAATCAGAAAAAGCTGGATGCCGCCGTTCTTGATCCCTTTCTGGTGCAACCTGGATGGTTCGAGATCACGCTGCCTTCGCTTCAACTTCTGCCAACGAACAAAATCCCGGATGATTTCCGTGAGATAGCGGTATTCACACTGAACCGTCTTGGTTTACGGGACCACGAGGTGATGATCCGATACCGGGAAAGTTGGTTTGCCCTCTACAGGAAACATCAGCTCACGCTGGATGGTCTCCGACAGATAGCCCCGCTCATCGCTGAGGCGATCGAGCGGGATTTGGTCGCAGGCAGGGATTGGCGACTGGATGAGGAAGCCGTATGAGTCACCCAGCCAGCGGTCTGGTCACTGAATATTTGGTTCAACTGATCACCAAACAGATCGATGATAAGGGTCTGGTCGTCTGGTACGACCCCGAGCAGGCTTATGGCATGATCGCAGCGGACCTGTCGCTGCCGAACACCACCGTGGCCCGATACGACGGCAGTTTCTTCAAACTGCGCAAAGAGATCGATCCTTGGCTCAACGACGGGCAACCGCCCCGGCTGGTGGTCTATGTGCCGCTGGAGCGCACCGAAACCCACAGCGCCTTGATCGAACTCGACTGCGCCGGGGCCGTCATGCAGCCCCGCCAGCAGCCCCCGGCTTGCAATACGCGCCTGTCCGTTGTGGCCCGCAACGCCCTCAAGCCGATTTTGGGCGAGGATCAGGTGGCCGAGATCGAGCGGCAGGTGGAGGCGGGCAAACTGTCGCTAGCCGATCTCAACGCGCTGGCCGACCAGGGCAAGGATATCTCGGCCGGCGTGCTGACGCTGATCTTCGGTTCCGCCAACCCGCAAGAGGTCGCCCTGGCCGTTCTGCTCGACGACAGGCACGACCACGATATCGGCAAGAAGGAGGCCCAGAAGGAACTGCGTCACCTGCTGCAAAGCAGTTTCGACATCGAACTTCCCGCCACTGAAGCCCTCGCGAGTTGGCGGGTACGGTTGGGGCGGCATGTCCTGCTCACCGATCTATTTACCGCGCTCAATCAGCAAGTGCCCTCCTCGCTGTCGTCGGTTTCCGTGGCCAACAGCACCGGCGGCATTGATGCTTGTGTGCGTTTAGCCCGAACCTGGCGCAACAGCCGGGAACATCGCGACCGCTATGTGGCCGTGGCCCAACAGGCGGAACAGGCGCTTGCCCTGGCGCAGATGGAATTACCGGTGGAACGGCTTAAGGACAACGAAACCTTCCTCTGCGTTGAACACGCCTTGCTCGGGCAAGTGGAGAATGAACTACTCAAGGCGGCGCGCCCGGAGTGGTTGCAACTGGCCAGCCATCGACTGTCGCGCTTTTGGGCCGACGTGTTTCCGGCGATTCAGGCGCGCTGGGCGCTCATCTCCTCCGCCGCCGAAGTCTTGCTCGAAGCCGACCGCGTCGGCCAGGCGGTCAAGCAGGCCCCGACGACGGTTCCGGCCCTGGTCAAAGCCTATGCCGAGGACGATACGCCCTGGTGCCTGCTCGACACCTACCATCGGCACCTGGAGAGCCGCAAGTACAACTTCGAGTTCGCCGCCAACCAGGATCATGATGGCCTGGACAAGCTCATCACCAAGGCGGAGCAACGCTATACCGAAGTCGGCTCGGCCTTGGCCAGGCATTTCATCACCCAGTTCCAGAAGGCCAAGCATCCGATCCCTGGGCTGCTGCGACAGCGAGACATCTTCGAGAAACAGGTGAAACCACACCTGGGCGCCGGTAAAGTCGCGTACCTGTGGGTGGATGCGCTGCGGTTCGAGATGGCGCGTGAATTGTCCCGACTGTTGAAGGACGATTTCAGACTGGAGCTTCAGCCCGCCATCGGCACCCTGCCCACCATTACCGAGATCGGCATGGCGGCGCTGCTTCCTAAGGCGCATGAAGCGGCCAGGGTCGTCAGCCTGGGGGGCGGTAAACTGGCGTTGGAGATCGCGGGTAAGGTCATCAAGGATCGGAAGGATCGGGTGGTCTTCCTGAAAGAACAGGCGGGTGTTTCCGTCTTCGATGCCCGCTTGGAGGATCTACTCCCCAAACCCGGCAAGAAGGTCAAGGATGGCATTCAGAATGCTCAGTTGATCTTGATCACCTCACAAGAGATCGATGAACTGGGCGAGACGGACAACCTGGCGCAAGCCCGTTTGCAGATCGACGGGGTGCTGAGCCATTTACGCCGGGGTGTGCGCATTCTGGCGGATCACGGGATCAAGACCATCGTGCTGGCGGCCGATCACGGACATCTGTTTGCCGACGAGATGGGGGAGGACATGAAGATCGAGGCCCCCGGCGGCAAGGTGGAAGATCTGCATCGGCGGGTGTGGATCGGTGTTGGGGGAACCTCCGAGCCGTCATACCTGCGAACCTCGCTCAGCGCGCTCGGGGTGGATAGCGAGTTTGACATTGCGACCCCCTGGACCTTCGCGGTCTTCAAGGCGAAAGGCGGTGGTCGGGCCTATTTCCACGGCGGCCTGTCTCCGCAGGAACTGATCGTCCCCGTGGTCGTGATGCACGCGACGGCGAAGCCCTTGACACCGATCAGCGGCATCGCATGGACGCTGATCCCCGGCACCGCGAAACTCACGACGCGCTTCTTCTCGGCTCAGATCACCGGGGTTCAAGGTCAGGCGAGCCTGTTCGGGTTTGAACCGCCGACGGTGCGGATTGAACTACGGGCCAACAAGAAGTGCGTGTCGCTGGCCGTGAGCGCCTCGTACGGATTCGAGGATGCGACCGGCGAGGTGAAGCTCAAGGTGGCCGAACATGACAACAAACAGATCGAACCCAATACCGTCACGGTCATGCTGTCCGAGGAGATTGCCCAGAAGACGGTAGGCGTGTACCTGCTCGATGCCACGACCGGGGCAGAACTCGCGGGTCCATTGATGGTCGATGTCGCCATTGCGATTTGAGTTATTGGTTCTTGGTTATTGGTTATTGGTTATTTGGCGACGCAGTAAGCAAATAGTTCTGAACAAATAACAAATAACAAATAACAATGAACGAGGAAAAATATGCCTGAGCTGGATCGAAAAGCGGCATCCGTGTTTGCGGGCAAGGTCGTCCGCAAGGATCTGGTCCGCAAGGTAAAGGTAGGGGCGAATGTCCCGGTCTTCGTCCTGGAGTACCTGCTAGGGAAATATTGCGCTACCGATGACCCGCTGGCCATCGACGCGGGCTTGAAGGTTGTGAACAGCACCCTGTCCTCGAACTTCGTTCGCCCCGACGAGGCCAACAAGGCGCAATCGTTGCTCAAGGACAAAGGAAAGCTGACGCTCATCGACAAGGTGCAGGTGCGTTATCTGTCCGATGACGACAAACACTGGGCCGAGCTGAAGAATTTCGGTCACAAGTTCGTCCACGTCCCCGAACATTTCCTTCGGAACTATGACCGCTTGTTGATGGGCGGTATTTGGGCACAAATCGATTTAAGGCACCAGTACGACGAAGATCAGAATGGCAAACGCAGCCCCTTCTGGATCGACAGCCTGAAGCCGATTCAACTGGCGACCTTCGATCTTGACGAGTACCGCGCGTGCCGAGGTCAATTCTCGACCGACGAATGGATCGATCTGCTGTTGCGCACCATCGGCATGGAACCTTCGTATTTCGAGCGGCGGGTGAAACTGCTCTTCCTGGTGCGTTTGCTGGCGCTGTGTGAGCAAAACTACAACCTGGTCGAACTCGGCCCGCGTGGCACGGGCAAGAGCTACGGTTATCAGGAGCTGTCGCCCTACACGATTCTTCTGACCGGCCCCACGACCGTGGCGAACCTGTTTTACAACATGGCGAGCGGCAAAATGGGACTGGTCGGCATCTGGGATGCCGTGGCCTTCGACGAAGTTGCCGATCTTCAGAAGATGCCGAAAGAGGTGGTGACCACGCTGAAGACCTATTGCGAATCCGGGACCTTCGCCCGTGGTAAAGATTCGCTGTCGGGAATGGCGTCGATTGCGATGTTCGGCAATACCAACCAGCCCGTGGAGGTCATGGTTCGTTCCTCGCATCTGTTCATGCCAATGCCCGACGTGATTCGGGAAGACATGGCGTTTCTGGATCGCATCCACTTCTACATCCCCGGCTGGGAAATCCCGAAGATGCGGGTGGAGTTCTTTACCGATCATTACGGTTTCGTCGTGGATTATCTGGCCGAGGCGCTACGGGAACTGCGCAAACACAACTTTACAGAGGTCATCGACCGGCATTTCTCGCTGGGATCCCATCTCAACGCCCGCGACGTTAAAGCGGTGCGCAAGACCGTCTCAGGGCTGGTGAAGCTGGTATACCCTCACGGCGAGTTCACCAAGGAGGAGTTGGCCGAACTGGTCGAGTTGGGTCTGGAAGGCCGGCGCCGGGTCAAGGAGCAATTAAAGAAGATGGGCTCATTCGAGTACCACCAGACGTCATTCTCCTATCTGGATGGCGAGACCCGTGAGGAGCGGTTTGTCGGGGTGCCAGAGCAAGGTGGTCGGGATATGATCGCGACTGACCCGCTCGCGCCCGGTTCCGTTTATGCCGCCTCGGTGGATGACCAGGGCAAGGTCGGTCTTTACCGTCTGGAGGTTGGATGTTCACCCGGCACCGGTAAGCTCCGGATTGCCGAGGGTGTGGAAGGAAGCATGAAGGAATCGATCCAGCGGGCGTTTGCCTACTTGATGGGGCATAAGGTGAAGATGGGCGTAGGCCAGCAGGTGGACACGACGGATTTTCATGTCGAGGCCATTGATTTGCTCAGTAACCGCGTCGCCTGTGATGCCGGAATTGCCCTGGTTGTCGCTATATACTCTGCTGTCAAACGACAGCCGGCACAGGCCGGACTCGTCATTCTTGGTGACCTGAGCATTCAGGGAAACATCAAAGCAGTGCGGTCGCTCGCTGAACCGTTACAGGTCGCGATGGACAACGGGGCACGACGGGCACTGGTGCCGTTGGAGAACAAGCGAAGCTTCCTCGAAGTATCCGGCGAGATCGTCGAGCGCGTTGACCCGGTCTTTTTCTCCGACCCGATGACTGCTGCCATGAAGGCGCTGGGGATGACGTGACTCCTCGGTCATGGGCGTGTCTTCGACCCTGAGCGGCGATCGGTTACGCTCACCGGTCCTGCGGAAACTCAAACAGGAGTGCCCAGCGGCGAGCGCGGGACGAAGCAGCAGACCCGGCCGGGGTGATGCCATGTGCTTCCGGGCGCCGGACCACTGTCACCAGGTCAAGCTCCCTGCGGCTGGAGTCCAAGGCTGAAGCCTTGGACTCCATTGCGCCGGCTCAGGTCGGCGCCAGGGTCTCGACCTCAAAGCCGACCAGGGTCCGCCGCTCACGACTGAATTCGATGCCGATCAGATGGATCGGCAGGCCCTGCGCGCGGTATTTGTCGGCATAGCCGCGGTCTTTGAGTTGTTGCAATGCGCGGCCCGCGGGGGCGAGTTCCACCACCTTGAACTCGAATAGCCAGACCTGGGCGTTGAAGCGCAGTGTCAGGTCAATGCGCCCGTGTGAGGTGGCATCCTCGGGGGTCAGGTCCAGGCCCAGGGCGGCGATGTGGCTGTAGAAGACGCTGGCATAGAAACCCTCGT
>Ga0247841_10008217_pt1 | contig 15138 bp, 13 predicted proteins | sample LaCruzMarch2015__2_FD_192410 | JGI IMG/M metagenome (GOLD analysis project Ga0247841, IMG submission 192410) | Freshwater microbial communities from meromictic Lake La Cruz, Castile-La Mancha, Spain - LaCruzMarch2015_18m | ecosystem: Environmental > Aquatic > Freshwater > Lake | place: Spain...
TTTGGTAATCGGGCGACCAATGACGAGATAATCGGCGCCGGCATGGAGAGCTTCCCTGGGGGTCATGATTCTTTTTTGATCGCCAGCGGCGGCCCATAAAGGTCTGACTCCAGGAGTAACTTTGACCAATTTTGGAAATTTTTCGAGAAGAGAGAGTTCTTGGGGGGAACAAATGATTCCATCAGCTTCGGCTTTTTCGATCATTTTGGCAAATTCAACCACTTTGTCTTGTGACCGTTCGCCAAAAATGGAGACACATTCTTCTGAATCGATGCTGGTTAAGACAGTAACCCCCAAAACCAAAGAACCAGGACTGTTTTTTACCGTTTGGATAATTGATTCGAGGCCACTCGAGGCGTGAACATTAACCATTGTCGGTTTGATAAGATTGAGAGTTTTGGCGGTACCTTTGACAGTATTGGAAATATCATTCCATTTGCCGTCCCAAAACAACTGATTTTCGACTAAGGCAAAAAGTTTTTTGATTTTTTGCGGTAGTAAAATGTCGTTGGAGATGACCATTTGGACGATCAAGGAAGTTAGTAATTCCAGCCCAAATTTGAACATGCCGACATGGGGCTTGAGAGTGGTGATTGTGGCGATAGCATTATCGATATCATTAGTATCGATAGGGACGATGATTTTTTGTTTGGCGTTTATTAAACTCATTAAAATCACCCTTTCTTTCTAATTTTTATCTAGATTCTATATGTAAAAGTGCGAAAGCACCAGAATTTTTCAAAGCTTTAATTGAAAATTTGGTTTGTGAAGTATTCTATCATTAGAATAGATCAAAATGGATCTTTTGGCATAATTATTTATAGATAAAAAGAAAAAGAGTTGACAGAAATATAAAGTGGTAATATTAATTTATGGATAAAGAAGGACTAATTAATTTTAGTTTTGAAGAATATTCAGGAATGGGAGGGCGATTAGATCAGGAAGGTTTTGATAAGGCGATAGTACTTCTGGAGATGGTTAAGAATAGACAGGGAAATAGAAATTATGGATCTTCTTTTGGGCAAGCGGATAGTATGGCAAAAAGATGTAATTTGAAAATTGCATCAGAACAAAATGATTATTATAGTTTTTTAAGGGAAAGTAATATTGGAGGAATGAATGGAGGTTTGTGTGACCAGGAAATTTTGGCTGAAACATTATTATTAACAGGAGATATAATTAGTAGGGAACAGTTTATTAATCAAAATCAACATATTTTTAATATTTAATAAAAATTATGAAAAAAGAAATAATAAAAACAGAATGCTGTGAAGGTAGAGAACATAAGAAACATCATAGTTGTCATTGTGGTGGAAATGGTGGTTCAAATGGGGCCATTTATGGATTAAGCATAATTGGGGCTCTATTTTACTTTTTGCAAAATGCACCAAATTTTGGAGCAGTGATAATTGGAATTGGAAAAGCAGTTTTTTGGCCAGCTTTCTTGATGTTTAAATTGCTGACTTATTTGCAGATGTAAAAGATTTATGCAATCTGTTTTTTATGAAATTATTGGATGGATGGGAACAGTATTGATTCTTGGGGCTTACTTATTATTAACTTTAAAAAAAGTTGAAGTAGATTCAAAGATATATCAATTGTTGAATGTATTTGGTTCTTTAGCTTTGATAGTTAATGGTTTTGTTCATCAAGCAATGCCATCGGTGGCGATAAATTTTTTCTGGATATTGATTGCTTTCTATGGTTTGTATAGATCTAAGAAAAGTTAAAAGATTTGAATTTTTTGATTCCGAAAATAATTCCGAGAGTTAATAAGATTAATAAAATTGGAGAAAGAGGAAGGACATAAAAAGAAGTGTCGTAGGGAGTGGCGTTGAGGGCGGGGTCCAAAACAACAGAAACCTTATAGTGACCGGGCCAAAGAGGCGGATTTAAGGAACAAGAACTTTCATTTAAACAACTAATATTGCGGCTGTGGTGATTTAAAACATTATCTGGACTTAGTTCAAAAACTTTTATAGTTTTATCATTTTTAGTAATGGTAATTTTGCCACTGGTTTTGAAAAAGAATTCGGAATTGTTTCTTACTTGACCATTAAAGGTAATAGAATTAAAAAAGATATCTTTAATTTTTGGGGAAATAGAAAAATTTTGAATGGCAGATTCTACTTTGGGATTTTCGACATTAGAAACAGATAATAATAAATGAGAGCCGATTTTACCAGTAGCTTGGCTAGAGTTTTCGAGTGATTGAATTGTACTTTGATTTTGAAAGACAAAAAAAGTGTAATAATTGTCGGCCAGGCTAATATTAGAATTGGTTTTAATTTTTAAAACTAACTGTTGTTTAGAATTGGCGGCTAAAACAAAAGGTTGACCAATTTTAATGTCAGAATTGGCCAAGGAAAATTCAATATTGGGATTGTTGATGGCCTGATTATAATTAACCGAACCGTCAGTGCCACTGGGAATCCAGGGTAAAACTTCAGTATTAAGAGTAATTTCGGAATCAGAATTATTGGTGATGTCGTAGGCTTGGACGAGATTAACACCGGGTTTTAAAACGTATTCTGATTGAGCTGGTGATAAAGATAAATTAAATGTTGCCATAATTTTTATTAAAAACTCTTGTCACAAATTTTTTATAATCGGCGAATGTGCGTCGCACGTTCGATATTACAAAAAATTGTAACTTCGACTTTTTAATTATCTTATAAATCATATTAATATTTAGGGACCATAATAAAATTTATAGAATTTTGGTAGGTGCCAGCGGATTGATTTGGAGAAATATTAACTTTGTAAGTAATGGTGGCAATATGATCTTTAACTGGAGAACTTTCGGAAACAATAATTTTGGTAGTTTCGCTAGTGGAGTTGTCAGCAAACTGACGAAAATAAGTGGAATCGGTAAAAAAAGTAGAAGTGCCATCACCATTGGCATTAAGACCAAAGCCATAAGTGGAACTGCTGGTCCAGACATCAGAAGTTGATTCGGAACAAGAAGACGAATCACATTTAGTGTCGGGAATAGTAATGCCACCACCAATAGTTTTTAGAGGGTGGTTGGCAAAAGTGAGAATGTCGTAACCATGAGCAGTAGGAGTACTGGTGATCAAAGTATTAGTGACAGTTGAACCAACATTAGGAATAAGATTGCCGAAATTTAAATCAAGATTACTGATTTCAAATGATAGAGGAACATTTTGGTCATAAATATATTGAAAACCAGCTTTAACAGTATAACCAGCACCATCATATTGGCCTGGGGCATTTTGGCCAACAGAGTCGGTTAGAGTATAGGTGCTAGAAGTTTTTTTGCCACCAGTAATATTGAAATTGCCAAATTCGATGTGAAAATTGTTGGAATCAAAAGTTTGAGCAAGTGAGATAGTAGTTGATAGATCGTAGATTGTAGATAAAATTAAAATAAAAAAAAAGATTTTAAGTTTCATCTGATTCTTGGTCAATTTGTTGGATTAATTTTTCAGAGGAACTCAGAAGGGATTTGGCGGATGATTTGATTTTATTAATTTTTTCTTTTTGAGTTGCAGATAAAGGGGTTGATACAATTTCGGAACTAGTGTCGATAATCTGGCAAAGGCCAGTTTTGAGTTTAAGAGAATGCCAAAGTAAAACATCAGTTTCATCGGCAGCAATAATTTGATCATCTTTAATTTTGGCCAAAAATTGTTTACCAATAAACCAAGCCAGAGGGGTTACTAATAAAAGAGAAGAAAGAGAAATGACAGAAACAAAGGAATTGAGTGATTGTGATAGGATTAGAACTAGAAAAAGAGAATAAGAAAGAGTGGTGGTGGCTGGGTTTTGAAAAGCAATAAAGAATAAAAGGAAGTAAATAAGAAAGAAAAAGGGTGAATTAAGACCGTTGGTGGCAAAGATAATAATATTGATTAAAAGGGCAATTAAATGAATAGAAAGAGTTTTTTTGGTGAAATATAGAATCAGAATGACGATTGAAACCAAGGCGATTAATTGAGGAGTAAAGTAAAGGAAGTTGGAGACAGAAAAAAAGAAGGAAAAAAGAGAAATTAAGAAAAATAAGATAATACTGATAATCTGAGGCATTATTATAGTATTAATCATTTAAGGTTGAGTATCAAGTAAGTGATCAGAAATGATAATATTTATCAATGAGGTTGTTAGAAAAAATACAGAAACTAAAGATAGTGGATGGATTATTAGTAATAGGATTTTTGTTGGTGATTTTGGGAATTGGAATGAATTTTAAAGATCAATTTTTAGCAAAAGAAGAAGTAAAAATAGAGACAAAAAATATTAGTCCAACAGGTAAAATTGATGTACAAGTTGATATTGAAGTAGTTATTGATATATCTGGTGAGGTAATACGGACTGGGGTTTATAAACTAAAAAATGGATCAAGAATTGAGGATGTGTTAATAATTGCAGGAGGATTAGCAAGCCAAGCGGATAGAGACTGGGTGGATAAAAATTTGAATCGAGCGGAGAAAGTATATGATGGGCAGAAAATATATATCCCTAAAGTTGGCGAAAAAGTTGAGATATTAGGGGTGAGTGATAGTAAAATTATTAGAATAAATTTGGCTACTGTCGAGGAACTTGACAAACTAGATGGGGTAGGGCCAGCAATTGCCCAAAGAATTATTGATTATCGAACTGAAAATGGGGGATTTAAAAGTGTGGAGGAAATTAAATTAGTCCCAGGGATAGGGGATAAAATGTTTGAAAAAATTAAAGATGAAATTCAATTATGAATATTTCAAAACCCTCGCCATATTTTTTTATGTCTGGTGAATATGCGGCTCACGTTCGATATAACAAAAAATTCATAACTTCGATTTTGCTTTATTTTTTGATTTTTTCTTTATGTATTTTTATATATAAGTTTATAAATAAGGATGATTTGATACGGGTAATTTTTTTAAATTTGCCGCCGAGAGAGGCGAGCTTGATGGCGGGGATGGTGTTTGGGGATAAAAATAATTTTGATAAAAATACCATCTTAAATTTTCAGGTCAGTGGGGTAATTCATATAATGGTGGTTTCTGGAACAAATATTGTTTTGGTGTTTAGAGGTTTAGTGGAAAGAATAGCAAGTTGGATTGGGAGAAAAAGAGCAATTTTATTGGGATTTGGGGTGACTTTGGTTTATATCAATTGGGTGGGTTGGGAAATACCGGCGGTCAGAGCCTTTTTATTGATGAGTATTTTTTATTGGGCACAATTACTCGGTCGTAAATTTAACCTATTTAGAGCCATAATGTTGATTATTTTAATAATGGTTTTGGCTGATTATCGGGTATTTGGCAGTGGGAGTTTTTACTTAAGTTTTGTGGCCTTTGGAGCGGTAGTCTTAAATTTAAACAAGTCGCGAAAATGGTGGAGTGATTTATGGAATTCTTTTTGGGTATCTTTATGGATTTTGCCAATTTTAGCTTTGTTTTTTGGGAAAATAAGCTTGGTGGCACCAATTACCAATGCTTTAATTTTATTTTTAGTCGAAGTAATTACGATTTTAGGGGTGTTGGGAAGTTTTTTGGGTTTAATAGTACCTGTTTTTGGAAAAATTGTTTTATGGATAAGTTATCCGTTGTTGAAATACATACTATTAATAGTAGATGGATTGGCGGCTTTTAAATGGGCAAGTATACAAATTAAGTTTAATTGGGTGTTTTTAATTGGTTGGTATTTATTGTTGATAGGTTGGTGGTTGAAAAATAAAAATGAAGATTAGGATAATTTTATTTTTATCATTAATAGTCTTGGTGGTTTTGTTTTGGGTGACGTTGCCATCGAAAAAAGTGAAGGTGATCTTTTGTGATGTGGGTCAGGGAGATGCGGCTTTGGTGACTTATAAAAACTGGCAAATGCTAATTGACACCGGTCCGAATAATAAAAAGGTGTTAACTTGTTTAGAAAATAATTTGCCCTTTTGGGATAAAAAAATTGAGTTATTAATGATAACTCATGGAGATAGTGATCATGCTGGTGGTTTAGTAGATATATCTAAATATTATGAAATTGAACAAAGTATTTACCCTAAAAATGTGAGACATTTTGATTTAATCAAGACTAATTGGATGACTTTTGAGGTGGTCAATTCTGGCCTGGTCGATGATAATGAAAACTCAATAGCGGGTGTCTTAAATTATGAAAATACTAGAATTTTTTTAGTGGAGATATAACGGCCGATGTTGAAAAGAGATTAGTGTGGCAAGGAATATTAGTTGAGACAGTTGATGTATTAAAAGTTAGCCACCATGGATCGAAAGATGGGACTAGTGAAGAATTATTAAATATATTAAAACCAAGATTAGCAGTAATAAGTGTGGGAAGTAAAAATAAATTTGGTCATCCGACTAAAGAAGTATTGGATCGATTAAAAGAAAATGGAATTGAAGTTAAAAGAACTGATAGAGATGGAGAAGTGCATGTAGTAGATGTAATAGATAATTAAGACAATGAAGAATTAATAGATTTACCACTTGATATGGACGTAATAGATGCGTTAGACTGAATCGTGGATAAGTGGATTTATACAATTCGTAGGTTGAGTTTGAACCAACTAAGGGCGTTGGAGGTATTGGTGTTGGATAGAAATGGAATAATTGAAGCTAATGACTCTAGCAAAGAATTACATTTAAAAGGAAAAAATTTAGGAGGGGTATTTTCATCATTATCGAGACAGCAAATCGGTGGAGAAAGTATAATTTTAGCTTGGGGAAGGGCCGAAGGAAGAAGAGGTTTAAGATGGAAATTAAATGAAAAAATAATAAATAAATTGGAGTTAAAAAAGTTAATAAAGGAGATTTTAGGATGAAGTGGAATAAAATCTTTTTATTAGCTTTGATATTTTTTATTAGCAGTTTAGTATCGGCTCGGGGTTTTTATAATCGATTTAAAATAATCTTTGCAGCTCAAACAACAATAACATCAAGACTAGATTTTGATGCTGGTACTTTTGAGGGAACTGAAAGTCAAAGTAAGGAAGGAGATTTAAAATTGAAAGCCAGTGGAAGTTGGAATCCGAGAGTGTTTAAAACACCAAATGTAACATTAACTAATCAATCAGCAATTACAACGGATGGAACTGATGTTTATTTATTGGTAGGTCAAGATCGATATTTTACTAAATATATTTCGAGTGAAGACAGATGGGTTACTTTGGAAAATGCACCACACTTGGCTTATAACGGGGCAGATTTAGTAGTATTAGGAAATTATATCTATGCAATATACGGTAGTAATACTAAAAATTTCAGTCGCTATTCAATAGTCAGCAATACCTGGGAAGAGAGGGAAGATATGCCAGATCTAGTGGCAAACGGATCAACTATTGAAACTGATGGAACTTATATTTATGCCTTAAGAGGGGCATCGACTTCTGATTTTTGGAGATATAATCCGGTTACCAATAGGTGGTCTGATTTGAATACACCGCCAGCAGCAATTGGTTCTGGAGCGGGTTTAGTTTATAAAAATGGTTATTTATACACACCTAGGGGAGCTTCGACTGCAACTTTTTATCGATATAACATAAGTAATGGAACATGGTACACAATGCAAAATATTCCAGCGACAGTGGGAAGTAATCATAAATCAACAGTTTTAGGTGATTATATTTATGTAAATAGAGATACCAACACTAATAGTTTTTATAGATTTAATGTGGGAACAACAAGTTGGGGAACAATTGCTAATACACCACAACTGTCTCAATATGTGGGAACGGTAGCAGTAGGAGATACGGCGACCGGTTTTGTTTATGTATTTAGAGGAAATGCTACTTATGATTTTTGGAAATATAATCCGAGAAATAATAGTTTTTTAGGACCGACAGAATTACCAAATACACCAAATACTGGAGCTGATTTTCTTTATATGGATAATTATGTTTATTTTAGAAGAGGAAATAGTTCGAATTCTTTTTATAGATACAATACGGCAATTGGGGGAACTTGGACAACGATGGCGAATGCTCCGGCAGCTTTTGCTGATGATACTAGGGGAATTAAAGCGGGAAATTATTTATATTATTTGAGAGGAAGTGGGGGAGTTAATGCTTTTTATAGATATGATCCTGGTATTGGAGTTGGGGGAACTTGGACAACGATGATGAGTACTCCGACGGCTTTAACAATTGGTGCTGGAGCGGCTTTGGCTTATCCGGGATCAGGAAATTATATTTATGCAACTAGAGGTGGGACAAATAGAACTTTTATGAGATATACGATTGGAGTTGGAGAAACTTGGGATGATGCAGTGGTAGCAGATTTGCTTGATAATGCTGAACAAGGTTATGGATCGAGAATGATAAGTGATGGAATTAATATTTATTATATTGCAGGAAATGGGATGGCTAGTTTATATAAATATACGATAATTGGTGATATTTGGACAAGTTTAGGAACTTTACCTTTTTCACCTTATTATGGAACAGATATTGGTTATTATAATGGTAAAATTTATGCTTTAGCAGGTAATTTGAAATCGGATTTTTGGGAATATTCTATTGCAGATGAAAGTTGGAGATTATTGCCGCCGATACAAAGCTATGGTCTAACGGAAATCGGAGTTTGGAATGGAGGTTCAATTGTAGGTGATGGAAATGGAATTTTTTATATTGAAGCGGGGAATAATAATACTAGATTTTTTAGTTATAGCGTGGGAAGTAGTAATTATCCAAATAGTGGAATGTGGACGAGCTCGACACTTGATTTGAATTATGTAAAAAATTGGTCGCCGATAGGAATAGAATCCAGTACTTTGCCGGGAACATCAATAGGTTGGGAGACAAGAACCAGTAGTGATCGAATAAATTGGGAAATTTGGAAAACAGGAGTGGGGACGAGTATTACATCGACTCCAAATAGATATATTCAATTGAGAATAACTTTAAACTCTAATGGTAACCAAACTCCGACTTTAAACTCGGTAGTAATAAATTATATTGGTGATTTGGAAGTGCCAACTAATCCAAACAATGTAACAGGTTTATCCCAACAGGTGTCAGGAATAGGATTGTCCAGTGGTGATACTTATAATTATTTAGCACCTTATTTTAGTTGGAGTGGAAGTAGTGATGTGGATACTGGGGTGGCAGGTTATTATGTTTATTTTGGAATTGATTCGACAGCTGTTCCAGATATTAATGGGTCGTTTAGAACTAGTGCTGATTATTTAGTCAGTGATCCGATGGATCAAACAACTTACTATTTGAAGTTAAAGACAGTAGATGGGGCTGGTAATAAGAGTGGAACAACGACAGCTTTTGTTTATACCTATAATGGAGTATCTCCTCCGACAGTCTTAGGTAAAAGTTTGACGACAGATTTTGAGTTGGGAACAACTAATAGTGTAGATATTAGTGATGATCAGATTAAATTGGCGGCTAAGGCTGGTTTTTGGCAACAAAATAGATTAGGGCCATTGTCGGGAACTATCAGTTACGGATCAGGTTTTGCTTATTCTGCAAGCAGAAATAAACTATACATATTAAGAGGGACGAATACTAATTCTTTTTATCAATATGATTTGGCAACTAATATTGGATCGACTTTGGCTAATGCACCAGGGACTGTTTATTATGGGAGTGATTTAGTGGAGGGTCCAAGTGGTTATTTATATGCTTTGAGGGGTAATAATACTAATGGCTTTTGGAGATATGATTTGGCGGCAGGAACTTGGTCTGATGTATTAGCAGCGGATACACCGCAACCAATTTATTATGGAGGATCTTTGGTTTTTGATGGAAATAGATATATTTATGCCCTAAAAGGAAATACTGATGATACTTTCATGAGATATGACACGATGACTGATGGTTGGGAAGTTTTAGATAATATTGATTTTGGAGCACCAATACAACAAATTAATAATACTGTTTATGATGGAGCTGATCTGACTTTTGATGGTGATCATGAAATTTATGCAACTCAAGGAGGGAGTAGAACTGGCTTTGCAGTTTTTAACACCAATAGTGAGAAATGGAGTCAATTGGAAAATTTGCCAGTAATTGCTGGAGCAGGATCGCAAATAGAATTTGATGCTGATAATAATGCTATTTATTACTCTCCTGGATGGGGAAGAACTTTCTTTTATAAATATAGTATTGAAAATCGAAGCTGGAGTGAATTAGCAGAAGTACCATATACAGTAGGCGCAGGGTCGGCTTTAAAAAAAGTCGGTGATAATATATTTTTAGCGATAGGGGGAGGGAGTGCTAATGTTTATAAATATTCCATCAGTAAGAATGCTTGGTCAGTACCAACAATGGGATTGTTTGGTGGTTTTTTTAGAGGTAGTGATGCTAGAAATTTTACTTACGGTGCAGATATAGTTAAAGGAGATGGGGATAATTATTATTTGACTCGGGGTAATTATGATAATCTTTTTGTTAAATATAATCCTAAAACTGGAGTGACAACAAAAATGGCTGATGCTCCAGGAGGTTTTTATAGTGGTGGAGATTTAACTTATGATAGTGTGGCGAATAAAATTTACGCTATCACTAATCCTAATTATCGAAAATTATTTGTCTATGATGTGGCGACTGATGTTTGGAGTGAAGAAAGTAGTGATCCGCCACCGGCTGATGCGGCTGACGGAGGATCGATGTCTTTTGATGGATTAAGATATATTTATTGGATAAGAGGAATTGGTCAGAGTTTTTATAAATTTGATACCCAAGGAATTGGAACCAGTAAATGGTCAAAACTTCCAAATGTATCGTTGGCAATTGGGGCAGGTGGTGATTTGGTAGTTAAAGGAAACTATATTTATACCTTAAGGGGAGCGGCTTCGGTTAGCTTTTTAAGATTTGATATTGGGACAACAACTTGGTCGGATGCGGCGGTAGCTGATTTGCCAGCGGGAATGACAGTAACAACAGATGGATTTTTAGTTGATCTGGGTGGTGATAAATTAATGGCCTGTAGAGGAAATAATACTACCACCTGCTATGAATATTCGATTAATGGTAATAATTGGCAATTGATAGATGGAACTTTCGGACCGTATATTTATAGAGGAGCGGCGGGAGCTAGTGATGGAGAAAACAGAGCTTTTGTAATTCCAGGAAACGGAACAGTAAATACACCAAACAATGGAATATATAGTTATGTAAGCCAGGGAAGTGATTCTGCTTATGAAGAAAATGGTAGTTATATTAGTCCAGTTTATGATCTAGATATGGTTTATCGTTTTGCTAATTTAAAAGTGGGAGTGTCAATGCCAATTAATACCGATTTGACTGTTTATACTAAAACTTCTAGTGATAATGTGGAATGGAATGATTGGACTTTGGTTAGTGATAAAAAAATAATTGGAAGTGATTGGATTTATAAAATAAATTCAATACCTGGTCGATATCTAATGGTTAAATTAAATTTGTCCTCTGGTGATGGGATAAAAACTGGATTAATAAATGGATATCAAGTTAGTTATTATCAGGACTTGGATTTACCAAATAATCCAACGGAATTAAATGCTTATCAAAGTATTGGTAAAGGAACAACTTTAGTATCTGGAGTTTGGAATAATAGTACGGCACCTTATTTTGAATGGAATGCAGCAACAGATGGAGAAAATGGTTCGGGAGTGGCGGGGTATTATACTTATTTGAATCTAGGATCGACGGCTGATCCGGCAGTTTTGGGAACTTATACAACAGCAGTTAGTTTTAGTGGGATCGGTTTAACTAGTGGACAAACATATTTTTTCCGAATGAAAACTAAAGATAATGCTAATAATGTCAGTAGTGAAGTGGGAACGACTTTTATTTATAAATTTGATAGTACACCGCCGTCTAATCCGAATACAATTTCAGTTGATCCACCAGGTTATACAGCAACTAATAGTTTTTATTTTAATTGGTCTCAAGCGACTGATGTTGGGTCTTCAGTTGGATTTTATTGTTATAAAGTGGCAATCGGAGGTAGTGAAACTTGTGTTGAAGGGGCAGGGACTACGGGAGTAAGTGGACTTCAAGCTTATCAAACAGGAACTAATACTTTTTATTTAAGAGCAAAAGATATTGCTGGTAATTATGCAAGTGAGTATGTTACGGCCAGTTTTTATTACAGTTCAATAGCTCCTGGAGCGCCTAAAAATTTGGAAGTAGGACCGACTAGTAATTCGGTCAATGAATTTGCTTTTTCTTGGCAGGCACCAGATCTTTTTTATGGTCAACAAGTTGGGTTGAGATATTATTATTCAATTAATGAAGAGCCTTCAGCTTCAAATGTAAACAAAATTGGTTTAGCTGAGACTTATTTATCTAGCGGTCCTTATGCAACTAGAAAAGATAGTAACACTTTCTATGTGGTGGCAAAGGATGAGGCGGGGAATATTGATTATCATAATTTTATTTCGGTTGATTTTGAGGCTAAGACTTCAGCACCGGGAATTCCTTTAAATACCGATATTTCTGATGTATCAGTTAAAGAAACTAGTAACTGGAGGTTGGCATTGGCTTGGGAGAGTCCAGAAGCAAGTGGATCAGGAGTGGCTAATTATAAAGTGTATCGGTCTGGTGACACTAATGCTAATTGTAGTACTGATATGGATGAATTTGATAATATTTCTTCGACTAGCAGTGAATCTTTTGTGGATACAAATTTAAGACAAACAAAATATTATTATTGTGTAACAGCTTGTGATTCAACTAATGAGTGTAGTGCTCCATCAAGTACGGTATCTTTGACTCCGGATGGAAAATGGAGAGTCCCACCAACATTATTGGATGGTCCAAGTGCAACAGTAAAGACAAAGTCAGCAATAGTAACTTGGACAACTAGTAGAACAGCCAGTTCATTTGTAAAATATGGAAAAGCTTCTGGTGAATATGGTGACGAAGTAGGAACCTCAGATCAACTTAGTGCTCATGAAATTAGTTTGTCGAGTTTGGATCCGGGAACTACTTATTACTATAAAACTTTATGGACAGATGAAGATGGAAATATGGGGGAGTCAGCAGAACAAAGCTTTTCAACTAATGCAGCGCCATTGGTGTCGGCAGTGAAGGTAAGTGATGTGAGTTTATATTCAGCTTATGTCGACTTTACTCTTAAAAATGCAGTTAAGGCGATAGTTCAATATGGAAAAACGACAGCTTATGGAATTAATCAAGAAATTACGACTTCTAGAGCCGAGGGAAGTTATATGGTTAAAGTTGAAGAATTGGAAGAGGGAACTATTTATCATTTAAGAATACAAGCCTTAGATGAAGAAGGAAATATTTTTACTAGTGATGATTATATTTTTGAAACTTTGCCAGTGCCAAAACTTTTAGATGTTAAAACTCAACAAGTTAAAGGAATGGCGACGGCAACTTTAAGATTATTATGGAAATCAAACACGGCAGTGAGTTCAATAATTACTTATTACCCGGCTGGAAGAACAGAAATGGCCAAAGATAATATTAAATTAACTTTATCGAAAACTCATGAAATGCTATTAAAAGATTTATATGATGATACTGAATATATTTTGGTTTTTAAAGGAAGAGATGCAATGGGAAACAGTGCGGAAAGTGTAACTTTAAAATTTAAAACCTCGGCTGATATGAGACCCCCAACAATAAGTGATTTAAGATTGGAAACAGTGGTTGATGGAATAGGGGTTGATGCAAAGGCTCAAGTAATTGTTTATTGGAACACTGATGAACCAGCTTCATCACAGGTGGAATATGGTCAAGGAACTGGTAGTGATTATCCAAATAAAAGTCAAAAAGATTCTAAATTGACATTAAATCACAGTTTAATAGTGCCAGAATTAAAACCATCAGAAGTTTATCATTTTAGAGTAATTACAGAAGATAAGATTGGTAATGCAAGTATGTCTCATGATAACGTAGTAATAACTCCAAAAGAAACTAAATCGGCACTGGATTTAGTAGTTGAAAATTTATCTAAAAGTTTTGGATTTGTCAGTAGTTTATCGGGGGTAGCAAGATGACGATAAAAAATAAAGAAATAATTTTAAAAATAGAAAATGTAAAGATGGATTTTAATGTGGGTGGTCAAGTTGTGCCAGTGTTAAAAGGAATTAGTTTAGAAGTTAATAAGGGTGATTTTGCAGTTATTTTTGGACCATCTGGGTGTGGTAAATCAACTTTATTGCACTGTATATTGGGAATGGAAAAACCAACATCAGGAAAAGTTTTGATTGAGGGAACGGAAATGGGGGCAATGATAGAAGATGAAGTGGTTAAATTTAGAAAAACTAGAATTGGAATTGTGTTTCAACAATCGATTTGGATTAAATCTTTAAATGTCTTAGAAAATGTTAGTTTTCCTAATTTATTAAAAGGAATGACGAAAGAAAATGCCCAAAAACTAGCATTAGATACTCTCAAAGAGGTGAAATTGGATAATTGGGCTAATTATCATCCAAGTTCATTATCTGGCGGTCAACAACAGAGAGTCAGTTTAGCTAGGGCTTTAACTTTGGATCCAGCAATAATTGTGGCTGATGAACCGACGGGAAATTTAGATACAGTGGCTGGTGATGAATTAATAAACTTATTAGTAAATTTAAACAAAGAGAAAGGTAAAACTATTGTAATGGTTACCCATGATTTGGAATATTTAAAATTTGCTAATAAACTTTTTCATATAATTGATGGTGAATTGGTAGAACAATTTGATAATGCTGGAGCGGTAAAAATGTCGGGATCTTTAAGGACTAAAAAAGGAATAAGGACTCAAAAAACAGTTTGCCATGATGATTATTTAGATTCTAGAGGAAAAAAATGCAAATAATTAATAAAATAAAATCATTTAATCTAAAAATTTTTTTGCCAAAATAAAGGCGGGGATTTTATTTATATGGTCGAATATTGTATTTTTAGCAGTTTTATTCGTTTATGTGGTTAGGGGTTTGTTGAAGTATTTTACGAGAATGAAATTCTTGGGAAAATTATTTTTATCAATAAAAACAGAAGTTTTAATAAACTTACTAACTAAGTTGATGTATAAAATTGATATTAATGAAGACGGCGGGGTAACTAAAAGTTACTTAATAGAGTTGGCTTTTAGAAATATGAAGGCTAAAAGAAACAGAGCCATTGTAACAGTTGGAGGAGTGGCTTTGGGAGTAGGGGCAATTGTATTTTTAGTATCGATTGGTTATGGATTAGAAAGTATGGTGGTTTCACGAGTGGCAAAATTAGAT
>Ga0247841_10008219_pt1 | contig 15135 bp, 27 predicted proteins | sample LaCruzMarch2015__2_FD_192410 | JGI IMG/M metagenome (GOLD analysis project Ga0247841, IMG submission 192410) | Freshwater microbial communities from meromictic Lake La Cruz, Castile-La Mancha, Spain - LaCruzMarch2015_18m | ecosystem: Environmental > Aquatic > Freshwater > Lake | place: Spain...
TTGTATACTACTTTGCCATCATCTTGAGCTATAATGTTTCCCATTTTCGTACTTTCTGTAACAGATCTATAATCAGATCCAATTACATATGGGATTTCACAATTTAAGCTTGTTAAAGCTTGCTGCATTTGTTTTGCACTCATGCTAGCCCGAGTTGAATCTGTTTGACTTAGAAAAGGTACAGAATTCAAATTTACTGATACGATCATGTATGCCTCCAGTTGAAGTTCAATTGAATGTTCTAAACAAAAATATATACATTTATATTATTTCTTGCCAATGACTCTGATAGTCACCGCTTCCCACCAACACTCGATTTTCAAGTTACGATGGGCTATCCCCTGCAGAACCCAGGTTGTTTTAATTTTTATAACTGAAGAAATTCATTTTCAGTAGTAATGATGATACCAGTATCTAGAAAAACTGTGCTAATAATATTAAGATTCTTAGCAGCATTTTCATCTCGATTGTGAATAGTTTCGCAGACAGGACACTGATAAATTTCCAAACTTCCCATATCATTCTTAACTTTACATTCAGAACACAACTTAGATGAAGGAAAATAAGTATCAACTTTGATTAATGTCTTATTATTTCTTGAACATTTATAATCAAGAAATGTCGCAAATTGATACCAAGCTTGATTCTGAATCTTTCCAGCTAAATGATGTTGATTCATCATCTGTTGAATATTCAAAGTTTCAATAGTGATAACATCATATGTCTTAACTAAGAAATCAGATAATTTGTGATTGAAATCTCTTTTAATGTTTTTAGCATGGAAATAAGCTTTTGAAAGTTTGGTTCTCGCTTTCAATCGATTTTTACTTCCTTTCTGTTTTCTGGCTAAATATTTTTGCAATTTTTTAATTTTATTATCGATTTTAGTCAGATTCGGAGATTGAATGGAATTGTAACATTCTTCACTATTATAACAAGCTATAGATGTTCTAATCCCGACGTCAATTCCAACTGTTAAATTTGTAGATGGGTATATTAACTTTAATGGTTTTTCTCGATCTACTAAAATAGCAGCATACCAACCACCATCTGAATCTCTACTAATTGTAACTCTTTTAATCTTCTCATTATTAAGACGATCTTTGAGTTGACTTTGAAAATTCCAAGCTTTTACTAGACCTAATTTAGGAAGAAACAAATTCGATCCTCTGAGTTTACAATTGAGATCTTCATTGATTATGGTAAAATTATATAGAGTCTGATGTTTTGACTTGAATTTCGGAAAACTCACAGCTCTACCTTTTCTGTTTCCATTTCTACTATTGAAGAAATTTGTAAAAGAAGTTTTCAAATTCATTAGAGCTTGTGTTAATGAGGTTTGTTCACATTGTTTGAGCCATGAAAAAATCAGAATTCTTCAGAAGAGAATCTAACATTCTTGTTAAATCATCATATTGTAATAGTTTTTTGGTAGAATTATAAGAGTCTATATTTTGTCGCAGTCCCTCATTATAGAGGAATCGGCAAGCTCCACCATTGATAAAACAAAATTCTTTTTGAAGATTTGTTAATTTTAATTTAACTTTAATAGTATCTAACATAATGAATTCCTTAGTTTTCGATATAATGTATTATTTCTATATGAAATATGCAATTATTAAAAATTATTATTTATTAACCTTAAGGATCAAATTAATTTCAGTTCTAGTCATTTTAGATACTTGGATTTTGTCATAATTGTTCAAGTACCAACTTGTACATTCCAGTGGATCGTTTTTTCCTGTAATGGCGCGACCAGCCCCAGACCAATCACAGAGCATCTCCTGAATATATTTTGATGGTATATCGATAAATTTTGTACCACCGTCGTCTTCGCGAAGAATCCAATGTTGCCAGTGATGAGGATTGCGATGCTGATGTAATAACCAAGAGAGATCAAAAGCTTCTGAAATTCCTTCTTTTGTTAAACTATATGGGTAATATGGTTCGTATTTTGTAAACTCCCAACTAGGATATTCTCCATAGAAATATCTAGCGTAAGGAATGAATTCGCTTGGTAGGAATTTTGACATATCGTGCCAGATTCCTCTCCAGATCTCACCAAGTCTGTAACATTCAATAAATACAAACCATTTATGTCTTATTACGTAGCTTAGATACTTTAGATACTTTTTCATCTCTTTATATACTCCATAGCTTCTTTTACTTGATCTGGATTTCCATGCAATAACATTATTTTCGCAATTTGATCTTTTGTATCCATTGTAGTTAATATGTCAAAATTATTAAAACATCTTTCTTCAAAAGTTTGTTGTTCTTCTGGAGTCGATGTTAGATCGTCGTATTCTTTATCGGCTTGAGCTTCTTGCATAATCTTTAACATATCTATTTCTTTTTTCTGATCGCTCCAGTATTTTTCCTGACAAGATTTACAGGAGCACATTGATCCACCTAATACACCTGGAGGTGCTTTTTGATTTATATGAATCGTATTTAAAAACATATAGTTTCTCCTTTATATGAACCGACAAGAGCTTTAACTAGATCTTGCCGGTTCAATTTTATTTTAAACACCATCTGGCATACTATAAAAGATCTCAAGAGTTGCAATATTACGATTCATAGTAAATGAAATTATTTCAGTTTCTTTTGATCCTTTTAACCAATCATTTAATTGTTTTAATAGTTCCTCTTCAATTTTATCGAGTTGTGGATAATCATAATTTGGCGCTCTTTTCCCAGCAATTTCTACTTTAAAATAATAATGTTCGTGTACTACTTCTGGTTCTATTCTAAAAACTTTTCTTAAAATTTTCATAATAAACCCTGTATATGCAGCTGACACTTCTCCATTAGCTTCGAATCATTCACCGGAAACTGTCTACAGACCTTGGGCCTCTTACTGTATATTAAACAACCTTTCTCTGAATCTAAATGAAGACAAGGAATATCAAATGTGATAAATGCTAATTCTGTATCATAAACTTTCTCTTTTTCAACTTTAGCTCCTCTGGTTTCATAAAATTCTTTAATTTCATTTGAATAAGGAAAAGCTGAATAAACACCTACACTCTTACAACATTCCATACATGATAAACATATTTCTGATTTCTTTTTACTGTTTTTCATTTCTAGTCTCCACGATTCTACTAGCTTCTAAGTCTGCTGTAAATAACAAAACAACTAATGGAATATTCATAGCTTGATTGAATGGTTGACTATATCCATAGAACATCGTATTTGGTTCATATGGTCCCATATGCCATCTAATGGCCAATCTTTCGACAGGTTTGACGGGGATAAAAGATTGTAAAAGAGTTACAGATTTTTCTCCATGACCATATGGAAACTTATCATCAACAACATAAACTGTTTTGACTCTCCATACACCATCTTCTTTTACGTTTCTTGTTCCAGTCGAATAGAAGCTTATTTTACACAAATCATGACCCAAAGCGCAAATTATAGCAGATTCTTGTTCTATTTTCAAATCAGGATACATTTTTAATTTATTTTGCAAAACTTTATAAACAGCTAATGTGTGGTCTGCTAATCCACCTTCACATGCTCCGTGATTGTTAATTGATGCTGGAGCTCTAAAGAAATCTGATTCTTTTAACCATTTGATAAAACTGTCTATATTTGGTCGTTGAACAGATGACCATAGTTCAAGTATTTCTGTTTCCGTGCTCATTTTTATATTCCTTTAGTTTTTATTAAAAGAAGACAGACAGTGTCTAGTTAGAAACTTTCTATTGTTTTGCCGCTATCATTTGTGAGCCATCCTTTTGTGTCAAAAATGACTGTGAATGGTTCACGATTGTTTCTAGATGCTGTGATAATCGTATAGAATCTTCTGGAACTATCCATCAATGGTTGTGAAATTATAACATTGCTGATTATTTCCATCAGCATACCATCAGTTGTATACTTTACAAATTCTTTTGGCTCATCACCATCGATCAGAACCCTACTTTCAATTAAACATTCGCGTTTAACATAAATGTTATAAATGTCATCCCAGATGAGGTATCCGAATGCATTTGTGTTTATTTTTAAAATCATATCTATCTGCCTTTCTTTTTGTCTGCTTATCTGTCTGTCTTCTTTGTTTTTTATGGCTGCTCTAGTAGGACTCGAACCTACGACATCTTGATTAACAGTCAAGCGTTCTGCCAACTGAACTATAGAGCAAAGTTTTATCTCTCCAACATCTTTCGAGTAAGTTGTTTCAAATCAGGACTATCACTCTTTGGACAGTGATCACAGTCGCCATCACAATCCAGCTCTTGCCGGTCCTCAATCTTATTAAATTTGGGAAATGGAAATTTCTTCTTCGAATTCTTTTTATTTATTCTATCCGCTTTTCTCTGAAGCTTATCCTGTTTAATCATTTCAGGATACACAGTTTTCATAAATTGATTCTCAAAATCAACAGCCATTGGAAGTGGTGTTAATACATATGCCCCATATTTATTATTAGACATGTTCGTATGTCTCCTTTAACGTATTTAATAATTCAACATTTCTGCAAAAGCTGAATGTAAATGTATACTTTCTAGCGCTTCTGCTGCAACTTTGAATTTTTCAATTGAATTTATTTTTGATAATTTGTCGTAACATGATCGCACCACATCCTCCACAAACATCGGGTTGTCATATGCTTTCTCTGTCACAAACCGTTCATCCTCACGTTTCAGAATACTGAATATTTCACAAGATGTGCTTGACTCTGCTATATCAATTAGCTCTTCTAACCACATGAATTCATTTTCTTTCTGAATACATTTGATTTTAATTATTATACGTTGATTATGTGCCCCAGCTTTACTGATGGTTTTTGAACAAGGACATAAATTAGTTGCTGTAACTTCAACTCCTATGTTGAATTCATAATTATTTTCAGATTTTATTCCTTCAAAAAGTGCATTATAATGTACCAAACCAGGTTCACCAGATTCAGGGGCATTCTTTTTTATGAAATATGGAAATCTATATGAGATATGTACATTTTTTGATTCTGTATTTGTTTGAACTTCTTCTGTAATTTCTTTAATAACTTTTCCAGTTAATGGTCTATCAACATAAGTATGAATTGTTCTTGGAATTCTGCTCATATTTGTTCCTTTTAAATGAGCTTCTAAACTAACAGTACAGTCTATACACGCTGTTGAATGTTGATAACCTCCCACTTTTTGACTGATGAATATGGGAAGTAATAATCCTGTTATTCCTACTTTTTGAATTGCTGTTTCGTATTCTGGTTTCATCTCATTCTGCACATCTGCTAATGTTTCTGACATCTAACTTGATCTCCTTTTTCTTTCGAAAGAGAGATCAAATTTAATTTTTGATCTCTCTTATTTAGTTTATTATTTAATATAGTTTAACAAAATCCCATCTCTTAATCCTTTGTTCCCACAATTATCTGAGCATGTGAAATTGTCTCTATTTAAATTAAGTTTAATACTTATATTATATTTATCATCTTCTTTCATCTTTGAAAAATCTTTTCCTGTTCCAACTTGAGTTCTCAAAAATTCAGATACTATATCTTTTACAAGATCTGTTTTGATATTTGTATCAATTTCATATGTATCATTAACGATATCATACTTTATATTTAAATAAAGATCATTTTTCATTATATATCTTTTACTCTTGGCTTAAACACTCCTCTACTACTACCTCTGTACTCGCTTTCTCCTTTGATATCATAATATGCAAATGGGAGTTGAGAGGTGTGCTCAATAGTTCTGTTAGCAATGCCTTTGAGAATAGCTGAACAATCCCAATGATAATGTATTCCACAAGCTTTTGGATATGCTAGTCCATGACCACAAGGACAGAGAGTTGTTGCAGAATAAGCAAGTTCATCATCTGTAAAGATTGGATTTTCAACTAATCTTTTTTCAAATGCATCATCTTGTTGCTTATAATACGCTCGCATAATTTCTTGAGCTTTTTTCTCTTGTTCTATTGCTTGATCATATTGTTCTTTAGTAATCATGATTTATTATTTCCTTTCCAAATATTCTTTTGACGTTAATACCATCACTAGAAAGTTCTTGACTCGTTCATATAGACCGGGAAAAGAGCTCTCCCTATTCCCTGCCACGTTTAATGTTCTAATATACTTCTTATTGATCCAATCAATTAATGTTAACTTAGATGGATTTATAACATATGGTTTTCTAAATTTGATACAAGTGTTAATTGTTAATTTGCAACCAGGACTATTTTCGTTCCCGAAGATAACCGTTCCATCTGAATTTCTAACATTTAAAATTGTTCTTGGTGCATAACCTTCACTGGAATGTTCTACTATTCCATAATTAACTAATTCTAAATTTGGACCTTTTTCTGTGCGATATCCCTTTGGGGCAGTTCCGCCAGCTTCTATTCCAAGTATTTTAGCTGCAACAAGAGTGGCAAAATCGGCTCCTGTTTGGCCCCCTGATATAATTTTAGTTATCATTTTACCAATCTCTCCACCAATAGGGTCCATCCGGTTCATGAAGTCCTACATATCTTATAAATCTGTTTCCACATCCACATGTGAGTTTCGCAAAGCCATTTTTAGGAATAATTATTCTCCTAGTATCGTATTCACAGTTACAGATGTAAGTTTCAATTAGTTGTGCCATATGCATTCCTTTGATATAATCATATCACATGCAAAATCACCATTATCTGATGTTGGAAATAAGCCATAAATGCCATCGAAATTTGTTTTTACTTCAGAAGTAGATTCGAATCTATTTTCGAGAATTTGATTTAGCCATTTACTAATTTCAATATAACATTGTACATGGTATGTTGTTAGAGTTTGAATTGATATTACTTTTTGAATTATTGGAATTTTAATAGAATATATTTTTATTGGATCAAAATTAAGGTCTTTTAGCTCATTATATGTTTTGCTTATCGAATTATTAAATGGAATACCTGTAAATTCTTCTAGTATTCTCTGTCCTTCTGTCGCAAGTATAAATATTCCATGCTCTTTTATAAAATTTTTCAAATCTTCTGAAATTTCTTTCATGTTTTTGTCCTCTGTTTCATTTCTTCTAACTTTTCATGTAATTCAGTAGCTTTCCTCTTATACTCTTCAATTCGATCTAGATGCCACTGACTTGGTTCGTGATCAAATGTGATATTCAATTTATCCAAATGACCATGATGATCTAATATATAATCTTCAATATCATATGGTGATATAACAATTTTACTTCCTTCTGATTTAAATTCGAGACCAATTATGTTATAACATTCTTTTGATAAATCTTTTTTAAGAACTTGTAAGATGCCATCATAATATGCTGGTAACATTCCTATATCCATAATATCGACATTTCCCACGCTGACTTCAACTTCACCTGTTGGATCTAGTTCTTGTAGGAGTTTGATTACTTCACTTGATTTCATTCGATTAACCTGTCCTTTGGAAATGCACAAATTGAAATTAATTTAAAATCGGTTATGACTTTATTTTCATCAACTGTACCAATTCCTTTAACTGTAAATGAAAGGTTTTCAAAAGGAATATCTTTCAAATTATCCCAAGCTGGAGTATCGAATTTTTTGAATGGTCCAGAGATAATATTGTCTTCTTTTATTTCTAATACAGTTGATCCAATGACATTTTTTAAATCAACATCTAACTCAGAAGTTATATGATTTTCTATAAATAATTCATTTTTAGCGGCAAGAGCTTTTAATAATACATCCCTCGGATACATTCTATAATTAGCTGTTGGTTCATTTGCTTTGAAATTTAATACTACTAGGTTTTCTTTCATTTTCTGTTTCTCCCAAATTTGAGAATAGTTCTTCTCCACTTTTTACAATTTAATAGTATTTGTTCTTGGCATGGTTGAATTGTCATATTCTCTTTCATATATTCTTTACAAAATTCAGTAACATTTTCGCTCATTATTTTTGGATTTTGAGTCAGATTGTCTTTCATGTGTTCTCCATTAAAAAATAAATATTTATCGGCAAGATCTTTAATTGAGATCTTAGCGAATTATTTTATAATGATATTATTTCTATATATAAATTGCAAATAATAAAAAGAGTAAAAATAAATTTTTAGCTAGCGAGAAGTATTAGTTCTCGCTAGCTCTTGCCAGTTTAAATTAATGCTTCATTAATAGAGATATCATAAATGATAGCATCTGAATCATTAACATCAAACAATATACCATCTGTAACAAATTGTTCTTCAAAACATTTTAAAATGTCTTCAGAACTCAAATCCGATTCTGCGTCTATTTTTGCAGTTAATATGAAAGTTTTCATCGATTCTCCTTTGCAGCTCTTGCCGGTTTAAATGGCTTCTGGACAGACAAGTTTTACATTTGCTTTGTCTGTAATATCAAATATAATTATCTGTTCTGATGAATCACCATCTACTCTAGAATTTTTTATACAATTAAGCATTGTATCTGCTATGTGATCTAAAATTGTGAAATTAATTGGATCTTTAATTTTCTTTTTCGGATATAATTCTTCAAATATCTGCTCAAAATCGTAATAGGTTATTAAATCATATGGATTTTTAATTATAGCTCTTCTCAGAGCATCTATAATATCTTCTCCGACCAAATTACTGCCCCATGTTCGGATTCCCGCATCGTGAACTCCTAACCAGATGAATGTTCTTTCTTTTTCCTCGGGTAATTTCGTTGGTACAAAGTCAAATATGATTTGATATTCAGGAACATTTGCAGCGGCGAGAGCTTCATTGATAACATCAGACCAATCTTCAAATGCCTGTTCTTTTGTAGAAATATGAGTCTTTTTAGATAATTCTTCAAATTCGATAATTTGAGCTTTAATGTCTTTTTTCATCTGTTGTAATGTCAAATCAATATTTTCTTTTGAAATCTTTCTGATTTCATTTTTCGGATTGTTGATTCGTTTTGTCATTTTCTTCCTTTTTGAAATAATGTTGTATTCCAAATTTCATATTACGTTCATATTCTAGAAAATTTTCAAGTATCGGTATGAAAGAATCTGGTACCTCTACTGTTTCTGATTCACTTCTTTGGTTTCTGCTCTCTGATCTGAAACAATATCCTTCTTCATTGAATACAATATCTTTCTCTGGAATGTGAACTTCTCCAATTTCATGATCCATGAATCTGTGTATTCCATCTACTGTTACTAGTACTTGGTATTTGTTTGCTTTCATTTTATTTTCCTCTGAGTTAAAAATGGGAAGCGACTGGGCTATCATACATAGGGCGTTTCCACTCTACCATGTATGAATTCACCCAGCCTTATCTACATATTTAGTTTGCTTCCCTCGGTCTCAATTTTCATCTTTTAGAAGATCTGTATCTAATATGATCTTAATTGGTTTATTGATACTGTCTGAAAATGTTGCTAAAAAGTTTTTACCAATTTTAGCTTTGCTTATTAGCATTTCTCCCAATGCGGTTAGAGCTTCTGCGCTTCCAATTATTTCATATTCTTCTATATTTTCATGTATATAGGGTGATCTCATTTTTATACTCTCCCAAGATAGATCTTCTCATAAATGGTCAATAGATCTTCATCAATATCATCCATTTCATCTAAATCAATAGCATCTATCGTGTTCTTATTTGGCTGATACAATAAGCCGATTCTGCTGGAGATGTAAGCTGCCATCATTTTATCACCCAACTTAAAAGTTGGTAACATACTCTGATTGTATCTCCAGAAAATCTTCTTCTCCTTATCAACCAGAAACATGTTTGCAAACAATATTTCCACAAAGGAACTGTAAATGATTCCTACTTCTAATACAGCAGACATCAAATTAATATAATATGTCACTACTGGATCTTTTACTTCTCCTTGCCGAAGAATAGCTTTAATATTTTCGATAACAGAAATGACATCTTGGTTATTAACCTGATTAATATCCGATTTGAAAATCAATGTGTTTCCAATAACATGTTGTAATCCATAAATTGGAACATCACCACCTTGAACAGCAGTTATGAGCAATTTCATTGGGTAGTCTTCTGTATCAAATGTCAAAGTTGTAGTATCTTCTTCTGTTTTTAAATCAATTAAATGATCTTCAAAAAAGTCAACGATTTCAGTATCTGTTGGTAGAGTTGCCTTTCCAGACTCGTGAACTTTATATTCAATAAGAGACGCTACTCTCTTACTCGCTTTTTCAAGCAGCTTATGGTTACCCATAAGAATAGACTATATCTTCACCCTTGTTTTATTAAATTATATGAGCCCAACTTTGTCCTATAATAACCGCTCTAACTGTTCCATTTGCAACATTTAACATTCTTGCAATACTTGATATTGAATAAGTTTTTGATAATCTTCGTATTAATCTTACTTTATTCTCATCAAGTTTAAAGTAACTATCTTTTGCATTGGAAATGTTTAAAATATCTTGATTTGTCAAATTTCCAATAACAGAACTGTAAATTTTTCCAGATTTTATCATATATATTGCTTGTATTGTTATGTTATATAATTTTGCAATGGATTTGACAGTTTCACCATTTTTTAAACGATTCTTTATATCAAGAATTTGCATCTCTGATAATACAGGTTTTACAATATTGTTTTTAATTGCTTGTAAATCATATTTGTCTGTAATGCTTGTCCAAGTCGTTCCATGTAAAATATTTTGGATGACGCTATATTCCTCATTATAAAGAGATGCGATTTCCGAAATACTACTGACTTCATTATTTTGAATTTGTTGCAATATCTTTTCTACTAAATCATTTGTTAATTTTGTTTTATAATGATTTTCACCAACTTGAGATGGAATAAATCTTCCTTTATTAATTGTATCTCTATTATTATCTAAATGAGTTCCACTAAACAAGTGCTCAGGATTACAACATGGAGGATTATCACAAGTGTGACATACTAATAGTCCAAATGGAATTATACCATTGAAGAATTCATATGCAAATCTGTGAGATTCTACAGTTTTTCCATTAAGCCAAAATTGCCCATATCCTTTTTTAAGTTTTCCAGTTGTCCACTCCCAACAATCTTGATCGTTTCCTGGATAGTTTACTTTACTCCAGAAACGGTTTACAATATCTTGTGAATAATTCATTTTATTCATTAATTTCTTTCCTCCTAATTTTGGAATTGATGAAGATATAGTCTATCCTCATAATTTCTATATAGGAATCTTGAATACTAAAATTTTGATACAAGGGTGTCTGGCGCTTCCACTCGCTTGAGTGTACTCCCTTTCGGGATAGTCGTTACACCTTCAACTGATAAAGTTAGCAGCTTTATCAGAAGCTTGGCTCGGTATTGTCCTATTTCTAGGAGTTTCACCGAATTCACCAGATTATTTGTTCTTAGTATTACTACTAAGTGACGCTATTTGTTTTAACGTCCGGAGTGTGAGTTGTGTAAGTCTTTCAGTCAGCAACTGACCGGCAACGATACCTGCGTATTTCGAGTCAAGTTTCTTAGACCCAAAACATTTCTGACAGATACGGAAATTACTATTAGAGCACACCATTGGAGATCGAACTCGAATCATTCTGTTGATATAACTATTGGCTGTTTTCTGATCTAGCTCTTCCCAATCTCTAGGATCATTTGGATCTTGATAATATTTTCCCACTAGAGTTTGAGCATGACTATTTGACATTACTATAAATTCCAAATGATTATCAGTTCCACAATCATCTAGATCAATCTCGATCATAGAAAGCGCCATAACCAAAGTTCTTTCAAGATATCCTGAACTTGGAACATGCTTACTTTTATCCTTGATACTTTTTCTGGTTGCAGGAGCAACCCGAAAATACTGATCTTCTGTTAATCCTTCCAACAAACTCGTCTTGATTGGTTTAGGAATAACAACATTTTCAGCATCTGCTGAATAGCTTATTGCAATTGCAGATCGAGCTAATTGCGCTCGACTAAATCTAGATCCACTTTTGAATAACTTATATAATGTTGAGTCTTCGCCCATTTTAGCTACACATCTGTTTGTTAAGGCTTCTACAATATGATATCCAAGTTTAATATTGTGATTCGGCAATTGATGAAACAGTCTTATAGTTTCATCATCTTTTAAAGCTACCATTTCTTCAATATCCAAACTTGGTGCATATTTAGAAACAGATGTGAAGAAGAATAGTTGTTTTTCTAAATTTGTCAAATTCTCATAATATTTTTTGTTATCTTTGTTAAAATGATTGTAGATCTCTTCACTGATTCTATCCGCTGATTTTTTGCCGATACTATTATTGATTATGATCTTATCAAATCCACAAAATTTATTAAACAAGCACATTCCATAACTGTACATTTCTCCAGTTTTCATTTGAACGGCGCTATATAAACTTTCATTCCAAATATGAACATTCTCTGGAAGTTGATTGAGATTTTCTAAATTATAGAAAACTATATCATCTTTATTGAATTTTTCTCTTGTCAATACGAATGCAGCGTAAAGTGCTTCGTGTCTAATGGTCGCAAGATAATTATCATTTTGATCATAATGAATTGTGTTTCTTAGAAATGCTTTTTCTTCACATTCTTTTAAAGCAGCAAGATCATGTATCATGTAAAGTGCAACTGTGTCCCCATCCAAATCAGCATTGAGGGGTTCTAGAAACAGTGAAGATACATGGATTGTTTCATCATCTGGGTCATCTGTGGGCTCGACCAGAACAATGGGACAACTGTGTCTCGACAATGCATAATGTTCAATGTGATTCGTTAGTTCACATTCGCCTTTGGGCAGCTATATATTACTATATAGATCAGACTATATCATCTTCCATACATATGGAAGTCTCCCATTTCCACAATACATATTGTGTACTCCCTCACGGGATAGTCGTTGCACCTTCCAGCTCGCGCCGGCTTGGCTCAGTGTTGTCCATTATAGGATATTCACTGAATTAAGGAGATTATTCGACTAAGATTGCTCTTAGAAGCCGCCAATTTCTAACGGTTGTCGATTAATAAACGCCAGACGCTTTAATTCGTTAGTTGATAATTTTTCTTGATTCATTATTTTATTATCTCCGAGTTTATGTTTTTGCTAGCGTTTACAAATTTATCATATTTGCGAACCAAGTAAAGATCATTAGGATCTTTATAAATGATTTTTGCAAATCTCAAAGTATCGTGTTTATAGAAAGTCAAATTGTAAACTCCATTGAAATCATTTTTGTGAAAAGCTATTTGTCCTTGAATATTGGGGTCGATAATTTTTAATTTGGAATGAAGATCTTTCAGAAACACTTCACTTCCACAAGTGAATGTAGTTCGATAAGCATTCCAATATGAGTGATAACTTACACTACCATCACCATCAAAATATCCTCTAATGAAATCTGGAAGAAGATCATCTGGAATATTTTTGGGAAATGTTAATGTTAGCGATTTTCTTTCACATCCACCTAATGAGATGATATCATCGTAAATTATTTTTGAATAAATGTGAATATTTTGACATGTTCCACCCGTATTACTTTCATGCAAGATATAATCTGATTGCATCTTTTTTAATATTTCCCACAATAAATAGGAATCATTATCATGTAATGATATACCAAAAGTATAACAAGTTTTCCGACTCCCTCCTCTGCTAATATAACCATCTGCAAACCATAATCCAAGAATATATGACATATCATTTGACCAAGTTTTGAAAAATTGTTCATTTATAACATATCTTCTTAAATTTTGTCTCATCTCATCATTTGTAAATTTCTTCCAAGGTAATTTCAGGTTGTATAATTTTTTTCTAACACTAACCATTGATCTATTGAGTTTTTGCATTAACTCGTAAATATTAAATTTGTCATAATTATCTTTAAGAAATTGTTCTTCATCTGATGTCCAATATTTCATAAAATTTCTCTCCTATCTATTCAAAAACACAATTCCACAAGAAGGGCAACCAACAAGATATACTTTGTCTTCTCCTATATCTCTTTCCATAAAGAGATTGGATGAATAAAATGGTCCAAATTTACCAGTTTCATTTCCAAATATTTCATCACTAAGCTTATATGAATATTTACAATTTGGACATTCCATCATTCTTCATCCTCATCTAGCTCGATCTCAATTTTTCTTCTCCTGATTAAGGACTTTACAGTGGCTGTAGCATCATCTTCTGGTAAAGTTGTTTCTTTCTCAGAACTTGCCGGTGAACAAAACCAATTAACAAATTCACCAAAGATTTCTTTATTTTCTTCATAACCTTTGTACATTGTATATTCATCAAATAAAACCACATAATCTATCTCTTTGAATTTCGATAACCAGTATAAGAAATATGGATACCATAACTTGAAAAGCATCTTTCTGCTAACCTTTATCACATGGGGCTCTAAACTCGGATCTATAACAATTACTGATCTTCCAGAAAACTCTATTGTCTTTCCCAAGATAGAACTTCTTATGAATCCAGTTTTACCTGAAATGCCATCAAAGACAGATTCATAGATCTTATCAACATAATATTGATATCTAGCTGTCGCCGTATCATATTCCGGAATAATAGAATCTACTAATTCATCTTCTATTTCGTTTTCTAAATCAAATCTCAACTTATCAAACCAATCTTTTTCTTTTGCTCTAGCTACATCTTTCACAGCAATATTTTGATTGTTTTGATTAATCAGACTAATATAATGTTTATTAATCTCAACATATCTGAATTCGCCTTTCTTCTTGGGGTCTTTGACAACCGGCCGAATATCTGGTGGAAGAACTTTTATTACATCTATTATATATTTCTTTTCAAATAATTCTTTAGCAATGTCTAGATCTAGAATTTCAGCAACATATCTTAAAGATAATATGAAACTATACAATCCAGTTATTCTGATTGGTACAATAAACCAATTAGAAATTGGAGCCATAGTATCAACTACTTTCAGAGCGTCTGCCGCATGAGAGACTGATAAGTATCTTGATGTTGCCGCCAAAGCATCTGCTTTTCTAGGATCAAGCAGATGCTTATGGTGATTTGTTACAATCTTTTTAAAATATTTCTTTTTTGTAGACTTTATTACTGGAAATGTTAATGTGATTTTTCCAAATGTTTTTAATCTGAGGTCGCTACTACCACATAAGACGCTGCAGCGGTCACACACTTTGCCACCATCTAATGATTCTGTAGATAGCTTACCGCATTTGCATCTGAAG
>Ga0247841_10008223_pt1 | contig 15130 bp, 18 predicted proteins | sample LaCruzMarch2015__2_FD_192410 | JGI IMG/M metagenome (GOLD analysis project Ga0247841, IMG submission 192410) | Freshwater microbial communities from meromictic Lake La Cruz, Castile-La Mancha, Spain - LaCruzMarch2015_18m | ecosystem: Environmental > Aquatic > Freshwater > Lake | place: Spain...
ATCGTGACCGTGGCTGTTGCCAGATGGAAGGCGGGCTGGGGAAAGGAGAAGGCAAAGAATGAAAGTCAAAGCTGAAATCGAATTGAAGGTCGACATGGGTGGGGTGTCGCATGACGGCACCGGTTGTCAGGGCTATTTACCAGAAGGCACGCGGTATGAGGATATCATCCGGGTATTTGGCGGGCCCCAGCTTGGCGCGTCACTAGACGGCAAGATCAAGGCGGAGTGGGTCGGCAGGATCAACGGTCTTGTGTTTACGATTTATGACTACAAGTCGCGGCTGGATCCGGATCGCAACACCGACTGGCATATCGGCGGCAAGGTGAAGTTTGTCGCGGAGTTGGTGAATATTTATTTCAAAGCGCAGTAAAAAATATAAATATTTAAAGCAAAACCTTCGCTGGTCATTATGGCTGGCGGAGGTTTTTTTGTTTTTCAAAGTAAGTTTTTCATTGAGAAATAAATTTGTTATGGTAAAATATGGGTCAAAATGTAACAGGGAGAACATCCAATGAAAGAACTCGTTAAAGCATTTAACGCAGAAGAGATAGCGGAATATTTACGTCTACATCCATATACTATCCGCAGATTGGCTAGGGAAAAGAAAATCCCGGCTTTTCGCGCTGGCGGCCAGTGGCGCTTTCGTAAGGATGATATCGATCAGTGGTCGAAGTCATATCCGTTTATTCATAAGAAAGGAAAGTAGAACATCGTCATGAAATATAAACTTTTTGTTAGCGCCAATCAAAAAGAACTTCGCGAAGAGCGGTTTGCGATTAAGGATGTTATAAACGATAATGCAACATTGCGGGATTGCTTTGATGTCTTTCTCTTCGAAGATTTACCAGCTAAAGGGAAATCTCCATCAGCAACATATTTAAAGCATGTCTCAAACAGTGATATTTATGTCGGGGTCATCGGCAAGGAGTATGGCTATAAGGGTAATGATGGCCTTTCTCCTACCGAAAGAGAGTTTAAACGCTTTCAGAAGGCGCGGCTGGAGGGCGAGATCATTGTTTTTGTTAAAGGTGCTTCTGCTGAGGATGCGAAGCGTGATAAGGAGACGCAGGACTTTTTCAAGTCGATCAAAGCGGCGTTCATTTACAAGAGATTCCGTAACATTGATGATCTAAAAGTACAAGTCCTTAATAGTTTGATTTCATTTTTGGATGATCATGGTGAGGTCAGCAAGGGGCCTTTTGACCAAGCAATTTGCCGCGAAGCAGATTATGAGGATATCGACGAGCAAGAGGTTAAAGATTTTTTGCAAAATCGAGCTATTAAATTAAATGTTAAAGTACCGAAAATCACTATTAAGAATTTCTTGATTAATGCCTTAAAAGTTGTGAAGGAGGAAGGCGGTGTCCTTCGGCCAATAAATGCGGCTCTTCTTTTCTTCGGCAAAACGCCTTCAGAGATTATTACTCATCATGAAATTCGTATCGCCCGATTTCGCGGTACAACACGATCAGAATTTATTGATTCACAGGAAATCAAGGGGCCGGTTTATAAGATGCTTAGCGTTGTTGAGTCTTTTTTTCTGCGGAATACCCGTTTAGCTAATAAGATCGTCGAGTTTAAGCGGATTGATATCCCAGAGTATCCGTTTGAGGCTATTCGCGAAGCGGTCATAAACGCGATCGCACATCGCAATTATAATCGGCGTGGCGCACCCATTATGGTGTCGATCTTTGACGATCGTATAGAGGTAAGCAATCCCGGCGGTCTTTTGCCGGGTCTTAATATCAAAAGGTTGGAAGGCCATCATGCCACACGGAATAAAAAGATATGCGATATTTTTCATGAGACCATGGATATGGAGCGCTTTGGTACGGGGATTGGGAAGATGAAAAAGCTGATGAAAGAAAATGGCTTGTCCTTGCCTGAATTTTCAGAGGAGGGAGATTTTTTTGTCGTGAAATTCTATGGGCCCGGCGATAAGATTTTAGATTTGGTGCCGAGCATTCCCAAACACAGGCAAACCGACCTTAAGAAATTAGGCCTCAACGAGCGGCAGATTGAGGCATTGCGATTGATGGTGAATGAAAAGAAACAAATTACAAATAAAGATTACCGGGAAATGTTTAAAGTAACCGACAGAACGGCGTTGAGAGATATGAATGGTCTTCTTGAAAAGGGCATGATTATAAAAAAAGGATTTAAGAAGGACGCGTTCTATTTTGTTAAATAATTCATGTCGGATAACGGACTAAATTGTCGGATATTTGGCGGATAACCGAAATGTCGGTTAAATGCGAGAAATGTCGGATAAATGTCGGATAGCGAAATAACCCAGAAAGAGAAGATAGTAGGTTTGATATGGCAAAAGTAAAAGTGTTTATAGGTTTTGACTACGATAATGATAAAGACTTAAAGTATTAATTTAAATCGGAGTGTTTATGTACAAAGGATTTAATCTTTCCTTCAGTAAGAATCTTTCCGAGTTTAAGTCGCGTGGTGAAGAATTGAATAGTAATAATCGCGCGGCTATCCAGAAAACAATCGATGCGTTCCTTATTGATGGTGGTGCGATCGACGGCAGTCGGTTGCAGGAGCGCTGGTTTCCCCAAGTTGATGCAGATGTTTTCCTTTCACATTCTCACCAAGACAAAGATATAGCCACGTCACTCGCAGGTTGGCTATCAAAGACTTTTAATTTGAAACCGTTCATTGACTCTTGTATCTGGGGTTATTCTGACGATCTCCTGAAGCGGATTAACGACAAATACTGTTGGAATTCTGATAAAACAGCATATGATTATGAGAAAATAAAAAATTCAGCTAGTCATATTCATATGATGCTCGTCACCGCCTTGGGGATGATGATAGATAGTACTGAATGTCTCATATTCCTGAACACGCCCAACTCCATTACTTCAAAGGATGTAGTATCGAGAACGCAATCTCCGTGGCTTTATATGGAGCTTGCGATGTCGCAGATCGTTCGCAGGAAGACTTCTCGGTGCCATAGGCAAATTATCGAGTGCGCGGGGTTAGCCAAAAAGCTGGAAGAGGTAAAATTCGAATACGATGTCAACTTGATGCCCCTAACGAAGATTACCGAATCAACATTGGCGAAGTGGAAAAGCGAATATGCTAAGCAACATAAGCATTCTCTTGATACTTTGTACAGTATTGTGTAATGGCAGTATATAAGACTACGGGGGAGGGTGAGCGTGGGAGGACACAGATGAGTGAAAACAATATTGAAATTATTCATAAAGAAATTGATCTGATTCAGAATTGCATTAGCAGGATGGCTCAGAATTCTTTTCTTATTAAAGGGTGGGCATTGACAGTTGTGACTGTTGTACTTGCGTTAATGGAAAAGAATATCGATCCGATTTATTTATGTCTCGTCCTCTTTATACCACTAATGGCTTTTTGGTATTTGGATGCTTTTTTTCTTCAGATTGAGAAAATGTATAGAAAAATGTATGAGTGGGTTATTGAGGTAAGACCAAAGAATGATTTCAGCATGCTGTATGATCTTAATCCGCATCGTTTTAAAGACAAGGTCGATTCGAAACAAAAAGTTATGTGGTCAATAACCTTGCGAATTTTTTACGGGATCCCGATATTTATGATTATAGCGATTATTGTTTATCAGGTTTTATTAAAGTACGTTCCAAAGTAAGGAGATATCCAATGGCAAAGAGGCAGGTGTTTTACAGTTTTCATTATGATAACGATGTAATGAGAGTTCAGCAGGTTCGAAATATTGGGGCGATTGAAGGGAACGCTTCGGTATCCGCAAACGACTGGGAACAGCTAAAGAAAAATGACAGTTCTGTTGAGAAATGGATTGACGACAATATGAAGTATCGGTCGTGTGTCGTCGTTTTGATCGGCACAGAAACAGCAACGCGGCCATGGGTAAAATATGAAATTATAAAGGGATGGAATGACGGTAAGGGCGTTTTTGGAATATACATTCACAATCTTAAATGCCCCAGAAACGGTCAATGCAATCCGGGCCCAAACCCTTTTGACAATATTTCTTTTAAAGATGGAAGAAAAATGTCAAGCGTTGTTAAATGTTACAACCCGAGTTCGTATGATGCGTACAATGATATTGCAAAAAATATTGAAGCATGGATCGAAGACGCTATCGCGGCAAGATCAAAGTAGTGGCGAGGGTTGAAATGCCGGATGATTTATTTGATGAATTTTTAGAAAATTAAGTAATATAAGCGTAAGAAAACGATGGGCAGAAGCATTTCAGATAATTTTAAGAAACGATTTGGCGATCCAGCGCGAATAGAAATAAAGTTTGCTAAGGACAAGTTGTCGCCATCTGAGGAAGCATATCGCGATGAAAAGACGACTGCGGCGTATGTGGATGTTTTAAGAAATCTTTTAGGTCGAGAACCTACCCATGAGGAAATCATTGGCAAGGTGGATATTTCCAAGAAGTTGAGGAAGAAATAGCATGAAGAAAGTCATTAGCCGGTATTTAACTCAGGAAACATACGAAGCCGTGAAGAGGGATTTCGGGTTCTTGGTCAATAAGATCGACCAATCCGGGTATGAATATGATTTGCAGATACGCGATAACTACATGAATCTTTATTATAAAGGCAACAGCCTCGGAAAAATATCCTACCGTAAGTCAGAGGATCAATACGAGGTTAGGATCCATCGCAAGTTTGCGGAGGGCATCGGATCGGAGATTAATAGGTTTAAGAATTCGCAGGAGAAGGAGTATTTATTATTTACGCTTGCAAGCAAAGAACTGCATCCTTTTTTTAGTACACGAAATTTATTGTTGATGGGGCAGAAGGTTAAAAAGGTGGGGTTTCAGGAGGAGATCGTTTTTGAGCAGATGCTGATGGCCGATAATGCTAGGAGAGAAGATTTAATAATAATAGACCGGCAGGTTGTAGATCGGAATAGTTCCACCAAGATGGATCTCCTCGCGCTCAAAAAGAAGGATCCGGGCAATTATCAATTCTGTATTTTGGAGGTAAAGCTGGGTAACAATCCTGAGTTAAAAGGAGAGGTTTTTACACAATTGAGTGGCTATATTGCTCGTATCGAGGATCATTTTCAGGCTTACAAGGAATGTTATGAGAAAAATGTTAAGCAGAAGCAGGGAATTGGATTGTTGCCAGTGGAGATTAATGTCACTATCGTCGAAGATGTTCTTGGGTTCGTAGTAGTTGGTGGGTATTCAGGGATAGGAGAGCAAAGCATAAAAGAACTTAAGGGCAAGCATCTTGACGACATAAAGGTATTACATATGAAAAATGTGATTGATCTTAACAGGGCTAAATAATGAACATAGTAATTCACCGCGGCACAAAGGAAATCGGCGGCACTTGCGTCGAGTTGATGACCAATAAGTCTAGAATTATCGTCGACCTTGGCATTCCGCTGGTATCCGCTAAAAAAGACCAGCCCTTTGATAGCAAGGTGCTGGAGGGGAAGTCGGTTAAACAGCTATTGGAATTAGGCGTACTTCCCGTTGTCACTGGATTGTATGCAGGGGATGAGCCGCGCGTTGACGCTGTCTTAATTTCCCATTCGCACCTCGATCATTATGGTTTGCTTCGGTATGTCCATCCGGATATTCCGATATATCTTAGCGAGGGGGCAAGGGAACTGATTAAAGTTTCAGATATCTTTACTCCTTACCGGACAGGCGACCTGAACGTTCGCATTGTGAGTAATGGCAAAAAGTTTAAGGTGGGTGGCTTTGAGATTACCGCGTTTCTTGTCGACCATTCGGCTTTTGACGCCTTGGCGTTTATGATCGAGGCTGATAAGGCGAGAGTATTTTATTCCGGCGATTTCAGAGGCCATGGGCGAAAAAGCGCGCTTTTTACAAGAATTATCGAATCTCCACCGAAGGACATAGATTGCCTTCTCATGGAAGGATCCATGATTGGCAGGAACGAGCAGATTTACAAGGACGAAATAGCGGTTGAGAAAGGCATTAAGGACGTATTGGAAAGTAAGCGCAATATTGCGTTTCTTTTTGCTTCTTCGCAGAATATAGATCGCTTGGTTTCCGCATATAAAGCATGTCGTAAGACAAACACGACTTTCGTGATTGATTTGTATACGGCGTTCATTTTACACAGACTCGGGGTCAATACTAAAAGTCTTCCTCAGTTCAACTGGCCGAATGTTCGCGTGAAGTTCTTTAAGTTTCATGCGGATAAGATCGCGGAAGCAGGGCATGAGAAGCTTTTGTATTTATTTAATCAACAAAAGATTGAGTTGGAAGAAATCAACCGGACAAAAGAAAAAGTGCTTATGATTTTGAGAGATAACTCTTTGTTTCCCAGAGTCATCGGCCATATTGATCCGATTAAGGGCGCTCAAATTATATATTCTATGTGGGACGGGTATCTTACCGATAAATTTCAGGGATATTGCCGGGGGAAGGGTATCGCGATCAAACATATTCATACCAGCGGACATGCGATTCCGAAGGATCTCAAAGCATTTGCGAAAGCCCTAAATCCCAAAGTCCTCGTACCGATACACACATTTCATTCCGAGCAGTACGGAGAAATGTTTGATAATGTGAAAGTTTTAGAGGACGGGGAGTTGTGGGAGGTACCGGTATGAGGCGACGGGATATTTTCTTTAAAGATGACGGTAAAGATGATATTAAGAAGCGATTGAATGCTTGGATCGAAAAGCAGAAATTGACTGATAAAGAAAGAATTAAGACGTTGGAGGCTGTTCTTAACCAGCGGAAGAATATTTACCTTGTTAGGGAAACCGCGAATAAAGCAGGGCTTGAGTTAACGAGATTTATTAATAACAAGGCATTGGAGCTGTATTTTGATATTTTAAACAAGGATAAGAGCGTTGGATATATTTCGAAGGGTTGGGATGATCCCGGTTTTAGGGTGGGAGAGTATTTCGAAATGGACAAGCAAGACCCCGACTTTAAAGAAAAATTTTATAAGGTACATCAGTTTTGTTCGGGAAATTTGATCAGTGTAGGTGTGTCCGAAAAATCGCCGGGTAAAGTTGGGGTAAGTTTAGAGATCGGTATTTACGTGGATGGGTTTACCGAGAAGGTTTTTAAGAGCGCTGTTGATACGATTGAATCAACGATGCGCAAGATTAAGCTCATGATCGATATTGGCAAATAAGCTACTCGAGAAGTTTGAGGAGAGGGTGATGTATATTAAATGAGAAGCATGTACAAAAAAGTAGACAGGTTGGCAGAAATGTCTTGATTTTACGGAGCTTTAGTATAAAATGATTAAAATGCGCAAGTTATTAATTTTCCTATATTTATATCTCTCGTTTTTCTGTATTTCCGCTTATTCAGCACCTCAAGACGTTAAATATGCCGGTTTTGCTTTTGTTGGTAACTTCGACGATATTGCAACTCGTTTTAAGTATACAAGCGCATTGAATTCCAAAAAAGATGAGAATGGTCGATCTGTCTTTGATCGTGATATCCAGAAATTTATTCAGGACAATGCATCGGCGATGCTGGGGATCAATCTTAAGATAAGCGATGAGTCTCAAACCAAGATTGCCATGGCTTTGGCGTTGACTCGGGAGAATATTAGCGTTGTTAATGTCGATGACGTCTTTAAAGTTGTTGTGAACTTGTCGTGTAATTTAACTTTTTTGAATTTCGATGGGATGAAGGTTGTGGCAACTTATCCAATTTATCTTGAATATATTGATGTTCGCAAGGAAGCGCCAGACGAAGCGTATAAATTGGAATTGATAAAACGGTTATTCTTTGCGGATGATTTTAGCATTATGAAAAAGTTGAAGGATCGAATAGGAAGTATTGGATTGAAGAATGATGCCGTGTTAAACATGAAAGTTTTGAATGTTATTGTTGAGGACGAAGCAAAAGCTAATCTTCAAGAGTATAAAAATGATTTTGGTGTTTTTGAAAGCATCGTCGCCCAGCGGTTTTCGGACGCCTTATCTAATAAATTGAATGTTTCTTTATTGCCTTATGCAAAAGATTACCTCGGGGGGAGGATGTCCCTTGTTTTTTCGGATGCTCGCGTGCAGGATTTTCAGATTCCTAACGCAAGTTATGGTATTGATTTTACGCTTCGTAAACTTACAAAGGAACTTTACAAGGAGGGTATTGGGGATGACGCTTTTCTTTATGGAGCGTATACGACGATTAAGTTTTACGATCCTGATTTAGGTAGAACGTATTGGGATCAAAAAATTAAGTTTGGCGCGGTAAAGAATGTTCCAAAGTTGCAAAAAACTACGGATGATTTTGCTATTTTTGATGAGATGACTGGCATGGTCATGGGAGAGGTTATAAAGAAAATTCAAGATGATAAGCAATTCTATAAGGAGGTGGTGACGCGATGCTTAAACAAATAATGATGGTGTTGATCGGTGGGCTTCTGCTGTCAAACGCGACAGTAGCGCATGCCGAGTACAAACAGGTGAAGGTTATCGGGAAGGTTGAAACAAAGTTCATTCGGACGGCGACTACTGGTCAAAAAAAGCTGGCGCTTGAAGATGCGAGAAAGAAGGCACTGGATAAGTATATTTCGGAACTGGATTCTCAGCGTGTCAGGATCTTAAACAATGTTATTGATCAACTTCGACAGAATCTTTCCACATATGTTCCTGAAGTTGTAGCGCTTGATGATGGTAATTGGAATGATGGCTATTGGACTATTGGAGTTCAGGCGTCAATTAATGAAGCTCAGATCGAGGAGATCGTTAACACATATACTAAGGCTAATGTAAAGAAGCAGGGTGAAACTTTCTTGTCTTTTGTTTTTGTTGCGAGAGAGGCAGATAGCGTCAGGAAGTTTGATGGTAAAAAGACGGAGAGGGTTGCGGATTCGGAAGCAGTGAAGACTTCAGAATCTGAAGATGGAGCTTCGGGGACAAGCGAGAAAGTTTCTGAGAAGATTACAGGCGGTTCAGTAGAAAAGAAAGCCGACAAGATTTCCTACAGAAGTTATATTCCGGAAGATATCGGGAGCAAAGTATCTGAGGTATTCAATAAGGCTGAGTTTTCTGTTGTTGAGCCCTTCGAGGCCCAGATTGATCCCAAGAGTTTTGCCTCTGATTTTGTCGAGAGCGATGAAATATCCGATGCCACAAAAAAAGCGGCTGTTGATGCGGCTAAGAAAGCAGGGTTGAATTATCTTGCGGTGGCGACGTTAGATGTCGGAGAGCAGATTGTTGATCAGGCAACGGGTATGCAAAAGGTTTATGTTCGTGTTAATGGATATGTTTGGGATTTGAATGGAAAATTCACAAAGAAGATATGCAGTGTGGGCCCTGTTCAGTTCAGCGGTCTTGGCGAAGATCCAAAAGTCGCTAAAACAAATGCCTTGATCAATGCCGCATCTGCCGCGGCCAAGGATTTAGTTGATCAGCTGAGACTTAAACAGAGCATGTAAATTTAATAAAAATTAAAAAGGGAGCGAAAAGATGATTAAGAAATTATTAGTATTGAGTATCGTTGGTTTTATGGCGCTTGGATCAAGTACGGCTTTCGCCCAGTTTGGGGGATTAAAAGGGATGGTTGACGGAGCTAAAAAGGCCGTTGGCGGGGGAGCTTCGGCGGGTGATCTTAGCGCATCAAAAGGTTCTGTGGTTAGTGCCTATTTAGCCTCAACGCAAGCGTTGACCTTAAGCTTGGAGAAAGCGGCCGAGGCGTTTGGTGTAAAAAAAGAGGTTCTTGAGAAGCTGGCTGTTGTTAAGTCGTTAAAGGAAGGCAATATTAACGACAAAGATTTGGAGAAGGCTCGGAAATCTTCAGAGGAAGCACAGGCGATCATTAAGGAGAAAATGAGCGCGACAACGGCTCCAAGTGTTGAATCAAAGGCGTTAATGGCAGAGAGCATGATTCATTTAGCCGATGGCATACAAAAAGAAACAGAATTGGTTGGGTCGGTTCAAACATTGTCTTCTCAGGCACAAGCGGCTGTAAGCAGTGCTTCGCCAATGGAAATGCTCAAGGTGAAGGATATCGCTGGTACGGCTCTGACATTGGTTAAGGCTATTCCGATGGATCTCAAGCTTTCAAAAAATATTCTTGGCGCGTATTTGACGTATGCCAAGGCTAATAATATTTCTACGCCCAGCAATGCTTCTAATTTATTGAAAGGGGAATAAGCGATGATGTCATTAAAGATACCGTTTATTGCGGTTACTTTGTTGGCGTTTGTCGCTTGCGGAAATGTTTGCGCGGAAACGCCACAGCCGTCTACGGATAAGGCGGATAAGCCTTTAGCCGTCGCAATTTTTTCAAGGAATAAAACACGGGATGCCGGATATGAAAAATATGCGGATATGCTTCGTAGCGGTTTGGTTTCCCAATTATCGGGGAAGTTTACCGTGATTGATAAAGATGATGTTGTAAATGTCTTTGAGAGGGAAACAAAAAAAGAAGTTACGAAGCCATCCGACTTGTGGAGCTATCTTCAAATGCTTTCCGAGTTAAAGAAGGAAGAGAAGGAAGCGGATAAACAAGGAAATGTCGACAATCGGACAATTGAGCAAAAATCTTCGGCATTAAGAATCTCGCAAGCGATCGGAGCGAATTACTTTTTGATCGCGGATGTGGAAGAGATTGTAAGCAATAATATCAAGGATACGGTCTACGGAAATCAAGTTAATGATATGAGAATCACAGCCGATTTGGCCGTCAAGATTCTCGACGGCGTTCGAGGTGGAACTATATTAGCGGAGAATGTCAGGGTCGAGAAAAGGCTTCGTGGCGATGAGAAGACCACTTTCAATCCGGAGGATGTTGCTCAGGCTTTACCGGTATTGATGAAACAGGCGGCGGGTGACGTTGCCAAGAAGTTTTTGGATAATATTGAAAAGGTTCGTGGATTCGAGGTTGATGCCGTGAAGGTTAAGTTTAAGGTTAAAACAAATGTGCCAAGCGCCACAGTGGAAATAGACGGCATGGCAATCGGCACGGCTCCCGGAGAGTTTCAGTCTATATCCGGTGCTCACAGAATACGTGTCACGAAGGACGGGTATCGTGCTTTTGAGCGCGATGTGAATATTATTGCGAATGCGGAGTTCTCTGTTTCTCTGGAGGAGACTGGTGAGCGGCAGGATGCCAAGATTAAGAGTGATACGGCAGAGGCGGATAATTATTCGACCAAGAAGAAAGCTGATGCCGAATATAAACACGGCCCTAAGAAAACTGCCGACTGGTAAGGAGGACTAATGTATAGATTCATTTTTTCATTTTTATTATTGTCTGTTATAGCTTTGCCACCCATTTCTGCGCATGCGGAGAAAATGAGAGTGGGATTCGTTGAGCAAATTGACTCGACGGTAGATGTGCCGGATGTCATTAAGCAAAACTTAAAAGACGCAATCAGGCAGAATCTTGTCAATTCGGGTAAATTCGAAGTTGTTGATCGGAACCAAAAAGACATTAATCGGTTGTTTGAGGAAATGAAATTCTCCGATGAGCGGATAGGGCGCGTTGATGCGAATGACGCTAAGAAAGCGGAGTTTGGAAAGATCTCTGGTATGGAATATATGGTTCTTGTCAGTATCAATGATTTTTTTACTGGTGAGGAAGCGTCAAAATTCCAAAAGACTGACCCCGGCAATAAGGCGGTGGTTCGACTGGGTGTGAATTTAAGACTATTAAATGCGTCTACAAGCAGAATCCAGCTTGAGAAGAGTGTTTCTGCGAAGCGTTTGTCCGCGATTAAAACGGCTGAAGGTCAGATGGATATGGAGTTGGTAAATAAAGCAGTAAAGGCGTTGGCGGAGAAAGTTGTCCGTCAGGTTATGGATGAGGCTTATCCGATCTTGATCATCGAAAGAAATGGAAGCAGTGCTTTTATTAACAGAGGTAAGGATAGCGGGATCACAGTTGGTGAGGAGATGGATGTTTTTGTGATGAAAAAAGTGACGGATGATGGTACTCAGGAAACTGTTGATCTTGCGAAGGCTGTTGGCAAGGTAAAAGTTACGAATGTTTCCGATAAGACGGCCGAAGTTGAGGTTACGGAAGATTTTGGCGTGAGCAAGGGTTGTGTTGTGAAGATGATGGATAAAGATCAGTCCGTGGTTGAGGATGTGGCGAAGACTATCGAGAAGAAAAAGAACGCTGAGGATTGGTAGAATGAAAGAACTCGGCTTAGCACTTCTTGCGGCAGTTTTAGCCTTAGTTGGACAGGCAATAACTACATTTATTCTTCAAAAAAAACGCGAGGATCAAAAAACAGAAGAAAATGTAATATTAGAAGCTGTCGAGTTTTTAGGCAATGCCATACATCAGCTTAATTACTATGCACATGAGAAGGACGAGGAAAAATTCAAGGAAGTTTTTAAAAGAGGGGATCATTTCACCAAGCTTACTGTTATTCGATTTCATTTAAAGCGCATCAGAGACAAGGTTATCCTTAATAATTTTAAAGAAGCCTATGATGCCTTTAGTCAGCTTGGATGTTATGTCGATACTCATAAGAACATTTTTGACGGTTCAGGGAATTTTCAGGAACATTCCGATAAATTTTCTAAAGCCCAAGATGCATTTGAGTCTTATTGTGCAAATTATTTAAAATTTGGTAAGATTTCTAAAGGGAAATTTTAAGAACTTTGTTATGTTTCTATATAAGTTCGACGTTCTTTTGACGTGTTTAGTTTCGCAATTTTAAGTAGGGTTTTGCCGGAGAACCGTTTGATGAGGCTCTGATCTTCGGTGGTTTTCAGGCTGGATATGAGGTCGGCTGGGATCTTCTCGAGGATTGTCATCAGCTGGGATACACGGGCCCGGGTGACGCCGAAATGGTTTCCAGCGGCGGTTTGTGTTCTTTGAGGGTTTTCTACCAGATATTCTTGAACTCGGACGGCCATGGCTACGATATTCTTGTAGACTGGCGGGGGCGGCAGGGGCCGGGAGGGCAAGGGATCGTATAAACTGATGGAAGTGCCTCGGCCGCGGTGCCGGTACATTTTCACAAGTATGTGTATTTCCTTGCACTTAGAGAGGTGTCTCTTGTAGTGTTCCGAGTCCATAGTGGGGAGCCATATTGACGTCTGACAGCGGATTGCGCCGTCAGACGCCGCTGTATCAAATAGCCCTATTTGGGGATACTTCCCGAATAGGGCTATTTTTATGCCCTCTGGGCCCAAGACGGCCTTCTTGAGGAGAAGCTTGAATATCTCCTTCTTCTGGTAAGGATGCAGGGTGTCAAAAAGGCTGTTGAATTTGTCCACAGCCATCACGACGTCTTCTTTGCGGATCGCATCGCGCTGTATGTCCTTTATCTGAATATCAATTGCTGTGAAGCCGGTCTCGGCTTCTTTTCTTTGCTTGGCAAGCTCATCGAGTTTTTCCCGCAGGAATATGCTGTTGTCGTCCGTGGCCATGTTAGTCCACTTGACCATGATGCCATCAGCCTGCGATTTTGTCGTTTCGATCTTGCGCTGTAGCGCGTCACGCTGGGTCTTAAGCTGTGGCAGTTCCTTCTGCAGTTGGGAGTTCGCTTCGCGCACCATCGCCTCGATCATATCTTCCCGTGCACCTAACATTTTGATGTGATCAATAATGACTTGCTCGACTTCGCTTGCGGGCATCTTGAATCCGCAGTGTTTGCATTTGTAGTAAAAATATTTATTTCCCTGATGGCCTGTTCCGCAGGTGCCTTCCATGGGCTTTTCGCACTTCTCGCAAATAAGTAATCCGCTATTCATTACATAGATATGTTTAAACTCGGTTGTGCCATTATGCTTTGTCGCGGCGTTTACGGACAATAGGTGCTGGACTTTGGTGAATGTATCTTCATCGACAAGCGGCTCCCAAACCGCCGGTACAGAGCGATATCGGTAATTCTCGGCGAGTTTTGCCTGATCCTGAGTTTTTAGATTCTTATTAATTTCCTTCTTCCCGATGTAAGAAAGATTTGTGAGTAAGGTCTTTGTCGATGTTCTTCCGAATTTCTGTGGAGAGCGGATTTTACCGCGCCGAGATGTGTATCCTTTGGTTCTGAATCCGTTGGCGTTGAGCGCCCTGCCGGTTTCGACAAGCGACCCGCATTCGAGGTACTTCTTGAACGCGAATTGGATCGTGGCTTTTTCCTGTTCGTTGATTGCCAGATACCCTTTTCGTTTTTCATCGAGGTCAAATCCCAAAAGATGACCGCCATTCCAGAGGCCGCGCTCTGCCCGGGCAATGGTCGCGTCGCGGTTTCGTTCGGAGGTTTGCGTCCGTTCAAATTCGGCCAAGGCCATCATGATCGTAATGAATAGCTTGCCCTGCGAGGACGTCGTGTCGTAATTTTGCTTTAAGCAGACAAACTCGACATCGTATTTGGTGAGTACCTCGAAGAAATTCAGGAAGTCTTTAACTGATCGGCTGATGCGGTCAAGGGCGGTACAGATGACCGTATTGACCTTGCCGGATTCCATGTCGGCGAATAGCTGGGCGAATTCCGGGCTACGGATAGAATCCTTGCCGGATACGCCTTTAAGTATATAGCGGCCAGCCTCGACCCAATGCTCATCGCAGGCGGTATTTTTGTATTCAACGTGCGCCTGCAGGCGCTGGAGCTGGTTCGTGAGTGATCCTTCGGGGTTACGGGCTTGTTTGTCCGTACTGACCCTGATCACAAATCCGCATCGTTTATTTGTCTCTGCCATAGCGACCCAACCCTATCACAACCCCCGCACAAGCCAAGCTGAATCAACCTTTTAATCGGTAGTTTCACGATTGATGATTTCCCGGGCCTTATCCATGGCCTCGCGGACTTTTTCTTTGCGCTTGGGGTCTATCCGGAGCACGCCTTCCTTTTTAAGGTAAGAATAGACTCCTTCCGCGAGAATTTTAGCGACTTTTTGGATCCGTTTATCCTGATCCGGCGCATCAACATACTCAACTTCAACCTTTAACGCCATGCCTCAAGCCTCCTTAAGGCATATATACGGATTCGACTGCCAAAATGTCGGAGGCGTTTATCACTGATACGTCAGTTATAGATTTGGTTTAGTGGCGGGCATATTCTGTCATTACTCCGTGATTTTCAGAGCGTAGTTTTACGGCTATCCTGAATTTGGGCTTGCAAGACACCCGCAAAGCAAAGCGGAGGTGTCTCGCAGGCCCTTTTTGTTGGATACGAACCTAGGTTAGGGCTAGGTCGTAGCGCCAATACCGGTTCGGGGTTATCCTGATTCT
>Ga0247841_10008224_pt1 | contig 15129 bp, 8 predicted proteins | sample LaCruzMarch2015__2_FD_192410 | JGI IMG/M metagenome (GOLD analysis project Ga0247841, IMG submission 192410) | Freshwater microbial communities from meromictic Lake La Cruz, Castile-La Mancha, Spain - LaCruzMarch2015_18m | ecosystem: Environmental > Aquatic > Freshwater > Lake | place: Spain...
GGATAGTAGCTCGGAATCAGCAACCGGATCATACCACAATCTCCCGGTTCTGCAAAACATTCTCTTCAGAAATGGAGACATTATTCTACCAGTTTCTGAAAATAGTGCACGAAAATGGGATGCTGAACGTGGGTGTGATGGCTCTTGACGGCACAAAAATGAAGGCCAATGCAGCTATGAGGGCGAATCGTATTCTCACTCCGATCGAGATTGAGATCAAACAAATGTTTAAAGACTCCCGTCGCATTGACGAGGAAGAAGACAAAATCTACGGTGATAAAGGAAACGCCGATATCGTTCCGGAGACCCTGAAAACCCATAAGAGACGGCGGGAATTATTTGAAGCGGCAAAGAAAAAAATGAGCGAAGAATCTGCCCGGGAAAAACAGGATTATGAAGAACGGGTGAAGCAGCGCGAAGAAGAAGAGAACGAGAATATTGATGGGAAGAAGATCCGGGGCCGGAAGCTGAAACCTCCGGTACCGGATTCACAGCGAACGACGAAGATCAATACTACCGATCCGGATAGCCGTATCATGAAGTCGTATCACAATGATTATTTTCAGGGTTACAATGCTCAGATTGTAGTTTCCCAGAAGCATTACATTATTGCCGCCGATGTGATGAACGATGAGAACGATTCTAATCTTCTCATTCCGATGGTAAAACAACTTGAAGAACAGGATTGTTACCCCATATCGGATTCTATTTTGCTTACTGATGCCGGATACTGGGGATATTTAAACTATCTCGCAGTCTGTGACAGTTCTCTGGAACTTCTTTGTGCGACCAGAAAAGAACGTAAATTGTTAAAAATCGACGAGTCGTTCCGGTTCCTTCTTGATTTAAAAGATATCTGTCGCAATGCCGGCACGCCTTTTTCCACTCGAACTATCTTGGCGAGTATTGCAGCTGAATTCTATCATACCTTCATTTTGAATGGAAATTTTCCTACACCCCAATCAATTGCGCGTGGGATTATGGAAGCCAGATTCACCTCTGAAAGTGCTCAAACCACTTATTCAAAACGTAAATCGATTGTCGAACCTTTGTTCGGGTGGACTAAAGAAAATCGGAATTTCAAAAAATTCCAGAGACGGGGTCTTGGGATCTGTAATAGTGAATGGAAACTTATCTGTTTGACCCAGAATATTTTAAAGTTCTCTGGAGATATGAGGGCCAGAACACTCTCTTTGGCCCTTACGGCTATTGCACCGGTTATTGATCTATTGGGGATATTCCGCCAATTTTTGATTTTTTCGTCATTACCACGAAAAATTTTGAATTAGGCAACAGCCTCTTGATCTACAATTAAAAAATGGGATCATATCAGTTCGCGAATGATACTGCCTGGACAACGTTTCAGACGTAATATCCTAAGCGCAGGAGTGGGTCAAGGGAGGGGACATGCAATGTCCCCTCCTTGCACAAGAGTCAAAGTAATCCCAGTGTGAAATATGGATCTTAGCCGATCTTTTTACACAACCAATAAATTTTAATTCCTTTCGGAAATATTGCTGCCACAGAAAAAGTTAAGGTTTGAGGAGTCATTCCCTTTATTTGAAGAGCATAAGAATCAACTTTGGAACTTACCCAACATGAAATCTGACGAGTTCAGCGAGTTTTTCAAGAGAGCGACTGGCTATTTTCCCTATCCCTACCAGATACGGCTCGCCCTAATGGGTGAATATCTGCCTGAACTTATTAACGTTCCAACCGGCATCGGGAAAACCGCAGCAATAATTCTGGGCTGGCTCTGGAGACGAAGATTTCACGAAAATAAAACAATCCGTGCGACAACCCCGCGTCGGCTTGTGTACTGTCTGCCAATGAGGGTTCTGGTTGAACAGACAACAGATAATGCCACTCAATGGCTTGACCGGCTCAATTTACTCGGCGGGAATTTGAAAATTGGGAGGGGAGACGACAAAGACGTAATCAAAAAATACAAACCATCGTTTGAAAACCCGAATAAGATCGTCGTAACAACACTGATGGGTGGCGAGGATGGGGACGATTGGGATATTTACCCGGAAAGGGACGCAATTATCATTGGCACACAGGATATGCTGCTGTCCCGCGCATTGAGCCGTGGGTACGGGATGAGCCGATACCGGTGGCCGATGCATTTCGGGCTCCTCAATAACGATTGTCTCTGGGTTATGGACGAAGTTCAGTTAATGGGGAATGGTCTTTCTACCGGTGTTCAGATGGAGGCGTTCCGTTCTCATATGGGGACGATGGTATGCACGAATACAAAGACACTCTGGATGAGCGCAACGCTGAAAAAAGAATGGCTTCAAACGGTAGATTTCAATCCGGTAAAAGCAATCTCGACACCCCTCACCCTCACGCCGGATGATCTGGCAGATCAGAAAGTAAAAACCCGTGTTCATGCTGTAAAGCTGCTCAAGAAATGCACATCAAACAATGATGCGAAAAAACTCGTTGAGAATATTCTTGAACATTATCACGAAGGAACCCGCACCCTTGTAGTGATTAATACTGTCAGAAGAGCGATGGAGATCTATTCGGGTTTGAAGATTGTTTTGAAAAAGATACATCCCGCGCCCAATCTTGTCCTGATTCACTCTCACTTCAGACCGTTGGATCGAAAAGAGAGAGTAAAGGATTTACTCGATGAGCCTGAAACGGCAGGCACCATAATCATATCAACCCAAGTGATAGAAGCGGGTGTGGATGTATCTGCAAAAACAATGTTCACAGAGATTGCGCCTTGGTCATCGCTTGTGCAACGTTTTGGGCGTTGCAACCGCTATGGGGAGTGCAAGGAGTCTGAAATTTTTTGGATCGATTTATTGACTGGAGAGAAAAGCCAATCCCCACCCTATTCTGATGAGGAGTTAATCGAATCCCGTAAGTTGCTGGAAGTTCTCGAAGGAAAAAGTGTGAGCCCATCGGCATTACCCCATCAAGATATGCCGATAAAAGTCAAGCACGTGATCAGAAAGAAGGATATTATCGAGCTGTTCGACACAACGCCGGATCTCACGGGGCATGATACGGATATATCCCGATTCATCCGTGAATCAACCGATACGGATGTTCAGGTTTTTTGGAGGGATTTGTCTAAAGACGAGCCAAGTGCTGATGAGCCATTGCCGTTCCGGGATGAACTCTGCCCGGCTCCAATCAAAGAAGTCCGTGATCTTGTAAAGAACGGTCTTGATGTGTGGTGTTGGGATCCACTTGAAGAACGTTGGTCGAGGATTCGTGATTCATCACTTATTTTCCCGGGTCTCAGCCTTATGCTCAATGCAAAAGACGGGCATTATTTGCCGGATGAGGGCTGGACTATAAAATCCAAAGAACCCGTCCCGGTTATTTCTCCGGCATTGCGAATGGCTCCTGATAAGTACGGCGATCAGGTCAGTTCGCAAGGAAATTGGGAGACCATTGCCGAACATTCCAACGAAGTGTGGAATGAGATGAACCAGATGGTAAATGCCATCGGTCTGCCGGACAAATGGAAGGATATAATTCTCGAAGGAGTCCGATGGCACGATGCCGGTAAAGCCCATAGCGCGTTTCAAGCGATGATCAAACCCGATGAACTAAAAAAATTGCCGGATTATATCGCAGCAAAAGCGCCGAAAAACGCATGGAGAAACGATAAAATTTTCTCGTGGGAAGATGGCAGGCGAAAATTCTTCAGACACGAACTGGCATCGGGGATTCTTGCACTTCTTAATGGCAGATCTGATCTGGTTGCATATCTCGCCGCTTCGCATCACGGAAAAGTACGCCTTTCCATTCGTTCAATGCCGGACGAATTTTCACCTCTCGATAAGGAGCGGCGGTTTGCACGCGGGGTCTGGGATGGAGAGAAAATACCCTCTGTAGATCTGGGAGGAGGGACTACAATGCCCACCACGCAGATAGATCTGTCTTTCATGGATCTGGGCGAAGGCAGCCGAGGACCGAGCTGGCTGGCAAGGATGCTGGCATTACGGGACAGAGATGATCTTGGTATATTCCGTCTGGCGTTCATGGAAGCATTGGTAAAAGCTGCGGATGAACGGGCAAGTATGGAGAGACCATGACGCAGGTGATACTGGACGGTTGCACCGCCGAGCCTCTGGGATCGTACCTGAAATCACTTGCCGTGCTCAGACTTATCGCTGAACAAAAAGATCCCAATGCCAAAGGATGGTGGGATGACGGGACTTTTTGCATTGAATCTGTGCTTGACAAAGAGGAGATCTCTCGGTTCTTTTTGGAAGAATATCTGCCCACTCCGATCGTCGCGCCATGGAACGGGGGAAGCGGGTTCTATGAGGGAGATAACAGGACGGGACTGGATGCGATTCTTGAGAGCACTTCCCAGAGGTTTGCATTGTACCGAGAGTCCATACAAGAAATATTCAACTGGTCAGAACTGCCACCTGTCGGGCTAAAAGTGGGAGAACTTATTGATGAACTGGAACTGACAGCAAATCAAAAAAGTGGTAAAGCCAAAGACGATTTGCTGATTATGGTCGTCGCTGCAAGAACAAAACTTGATGCAATATTCCCCACGTTGATTCTTGAGAACGCGGCACACTTTACAATAGAAGATCTTGAACAGAAATCTTCTGACCTTAAAGAGGAAGTTTCTGCAAGTAAAAAAGAGATTATTCCGGTAATACGAGAATTGGTCAAACTGCTAAAGAAGATCAGAACCGAAGTGAAAAAAACACGACGTTCCGCAGGAAAAAATGAAATAATTCAGGCATGCAGAGACCGGCTTGGTCCAGAGGCTCTCGGATGGGTGGATGCAGCAGTAATGATCGGATCTGATGAGAAACCGCTGTGGCCACCAATTCTCGGCTCTGGTGGAAATGAGGGTCGGTTTGATTACACGAATGCATTCATGGATAACATCAGGCAACTCCTGATAGATGACCCCAAAACAGCAGAGCCAAAGGAACTTTTAAAGAATGCCTTGTTCGGCGATAATGTTGAAGGGTACTCCATCTTATCTGTGGGGCAATTTGACCCGGGACGCGCAGGGGGATATAATCAGGGATTTGGAATTGAGCAAAAAGACTTCCCCACAAACCCGTGGAATTTCATCCTTGCACTTGAAGGTGCAATCATCTGGTCGAGCAGCATTGGGCGGAGAGATGCTGTTGAGAGAAAAGGTCTCCTGAAAAGTCCTTTCACAGTAAAAGCAAAAGCGGTAGGCTACTTATCCACAAAAGACGAGGATGACGCTCGTGCAGAGCTCTGGACTCCCTTGTGGCAAAGACTACTTGGACTCAAGGAATTAAAGGCTTTTATTGGAGAGGGAAGATCTGATGTCGGGCGGAAACGCGCCGGGAACACCATTGAATTTGCGGAAGCTGTTTCTTCACTCGGCGTGGATCGTGGCGTCACTGAGTTTGTCAGATACGATTTGTTAAAACGGAGAGGTGATAATTACATCGCCCTTCCTGCCGGTCGTTTTCCCGTTACCTACCGCAGAGAATCTGATCTTATCCACGAACTTGATCAGATTCTTCAGAGACTTGACATCCACCTGTCGAAAACGTTCCAAAAGATACCCCCCTCTGAATTCGTGAGTGCAAGACACCGTATTGATCGAGCGATGTATGAAGTTCTCTTGCACGGAGGAGCAACAAAGATCAAATATCTCGTTGCGGCAATTGGACAGATGGAGCAACTTCTGGCAAAGAGGAATCCAACAAAGTCAGCAACTCCTCCTCGTCCCTTTTTCGGGTTAAGCCCCAGATGGATTGCCGCCGCTGATGATGGTACTCTTGAAATACGAATTGCAGCAGCGCTCGCATCAATCAAAGCAACAGATGATGTTGGGTCGATCAGGACAAATCTTGAACATGGAGATCCGACAAAGCCAGATCAGACTGCATGGACTGGCAACAACTTTTCTGCAAGGCTTGCAAGCGTACTGACGCGGCGAATGATGGACGCGAAGAGAGTGAGTTGCACGTCAAATCCATTGGATGCAGTAATTTCGCTCATCCCCGAAGATATTGCATCGTTTATTGAAGGGGATACCGATGACAATCTTGTGCAGGATTTGCTTTTTGGTCTTATGTGGATAAAATGGAGTGACTACAAAGAAACGAAGGAGATGGAAATCAAACTTATAAAGAGATGGATGATGCCGGTGAATGAAAGAATTATACAGCGATCATGGGCGCTCATTAAACTCCTTTTCCTGCCCCACGATATCAGAAGAGAAGGATACGAACCTGTCAGGGTAAAACCAGAGGCATCGATTATTCCCCTGATCAGGGCTGGACGGATAACCGATGCGTGCGATATTGCCCGAAAACGCCTTTATTCGAGTGGGTTTTTACCGGTGAAAGCGATCTTTCCCAATGCCGTGAATGGAGAGAGAATCGCAGCGGCGCTCCTCATTCCCGTAAGAGCGGAGAAGACGCTGATGAACTTGGTACTTGAAACAGATAACAAGAAACTACGAGGTTGAAAGAATGGCAGCTTTGGAATTTGAAAAAGAGATCGAAAAACTGAAAGATGTCCCGCGATTGTTGATGGAAGTTGAACTCGAACCCGTTCAGGGGTCTCGTTTTCAGCCCACCGGATTTCCGGATCTTGGTGCAGCAGTCTATGAACGACCTGATGGAAAGAGAATGATCCTTCTGGAATCCTCTCAATCGATGGCTAATCGGTTTGAGCAGGTGTGTCTTGATGGTAATGGTCCGAATATTGCTGAGGAACTAAAGGGATTGCCATACATTCATGTCAGACTCAAGGGCGATGGGATTGACACTGAAACAAGCTCGCTCGTTGAGGCACACCGGATCAATTCCCCGTTCATAATGAATCCTAAAAACAAGGATTTTCAGGATGCATTCAAAAAAATGGCGGGGTATGCTAAGGGTAAGCCGATTGACTGGAAAAAAGTTGGAAAAACCCTGTTTTATTACGACCCGAACTCGATTCTCCACGGTGCCTTTATGGCAAATCTTGAAGATGGAAGGATCAAGGTGCCGCGTGCACTTACCGGATATATTGAGGCGGAAGATATCAGGGAAGCCGCTTCTGGAGGAGTGAAGAACAATCCGATAGATCCAACTGGGAAAATCCGGGCTGAAGCGTATGATAAAAATGTCTATTCCAATGTACCGTATCACCGAATGGAATATACCGCAGCAAAAATTACGGCATACTTTAATTTCGATCTATCCCTTCTCGATGGAAACGGTTTTGATCCCGCAGCCAGAAGGCTCCTGATTGCTCTTGGTATGTATAAAATACGGAGATTTATCCGGACCGGACTCAGGTTGAGAACCGCATGTGACCTGAAGATGAAAGCCAGTATCAAAGTCACGGCACCCGATAATTTTTCACTTCCTGATGAGGAGGAGTTGCTGAAGGAGATCAAGAAAGAAATTAAAACCTGCGCTGATAAAGGGCTCTTTGCCAACCCATCAGTGACCGAGCTGATAACCAAGGTCAAGGAGAAAAAAGAGGAGAAGAATTCGACGGAAACCATGGCAGACACTGATGAAAAGTCCGAACCCGAATAATAATGGGTAAAGGAAATTTATAACGGAGAATCTTACATGTTAGTGATAGAGCTAGGTTTTCTGACAGGGCGCTTCCATACTACGCCATGGGGACGGAACGTCAACGAGGCTGTGACGGAATGGCCACCTTCCCCGTACAGGCTCATTCGTGCCCTGTTTGATGTATGGAAACGCAAGCGTCCCGACTGGTCAGCGGAGCGGATTGAACAGTTATTTGAGATGCTGGCGTCCAGTCCACCAAAGTTTTACCTCCCGCATGCCACGGAATCTTCCACAAGGAGTTACCTGAGCGAGAACTCTGAAGATATTTCAAAGCGCCAGTTGGTGTTCGATGGTTTTGTTGCGCTCGATCCGAAAAACAAGGTGATCCTCGGATGGTTGGATCTGAATCCCACTCCCGAGCAGAAAAAAGACCTGGACGAACTGCTCCGGCTTCTCAATTATTTCGGCAGAAGTGAGTCATGGATTGACGCGAGAGTGGGTGACTCAGGAAGCAACATTGAATGGAACTCCTATCCGGCAGGGGATGGTGAACGAGCCAGAACGATGCAGAGCCGTCCTGTTGCTACACCGGTGAGTAAGGATGAGTATGAAGCAAAGCCATTCCACCTCAAACCAACTACAAAAAAAGGAAAACCTCAGCAGGTAGGTTGGCTCGATGCCCTTGCATGGACGACCGAGGAAATGTTCAAAGCCAAATTGAGCGAGCCCCCGGCATTCCGGTTTGTGAAATATCTGCGAGCCGCAAACTGCTTTGAAGTGAATCCTGTGACGAAAATTCATCAGCATGGGAATGAAGTGAACGCGGTAATGTATTCCCTTGAATCAAAAGTCCCCCCACGTATCCTGTTCACGCTTGACGTTGCCGAGAGGGTCAGAATGAAACTGATGGGAATCCACAAACGACTTATTGGTGATCCGGTACAAGTCTCTTCAAAGTTCAGCGGGAAGAACCCGGATGGCAACAGCTCGAAGGGACACAAACATACGTTTATTCTCCCACTGGACAAAAACGGCGACGGGAATATTGATCATCTATTGATTTGGTGCAGAGATCCATTTGACGAGACTGAACTTGCATCTCTTGACCGCCTTACATCACTCTGGCAAGCGGACGGAAAACCGGACATCCATTGCATTCCGGTTCAATGGGGAATTTTTGGCGAGATCGATGGAACGAAGCCATCAAAAAAATTCAGGAGCGAGACGCCGTTTGTACCCCCAAGACATTACCGCAAAGGAAGGGGCGACTTCGGGGAGTGGCTGGCAAACGAAGTGAGGCGGGAGGCGAGAAACCACGATATGCCCGAACCTGTGGCGGTGAGACCGCTTGCCCGGCTGAAGAGACATGGGCGCGATCTCTTCTGGCTTGAGTTCAGAAGAAACCGCAAGGGGGATGAAGCCGGGCTGGGGTACGGGTTCGAGCTGGAGTTCGCGGAGCCGGTTGCGGGACCGTTCACTCTCGGATATGGTGCACACTTCGGGTTAGGACTTTTTGCTCCGGTTGAGGGCTCCAACAAATAAATCTCATGGCAGATTCACTCATCGAAGGAAAACAGGACCTCTTTCCAGCCCGGATGCTAAACGAGTTTGCCTACTGTCCTCGTTTATTTTATCTGGAGTATGTCCAAGGGGAATGGAAAGAGAGCGTTGATACCCTGGAAGGACATTCCCGGCACAAGCAAGTAGAGAAGGAGCGGGGCAATCTTCCGTTACCCGGTGAAGAGAAATGTTGTGATACGATACATGCGCGTTCAGTATATCTTTCAGCAGAACGACGCGGTCTCATCGCGAAAATTGATCTTCTGGAGGGTGATGGAAATTATGTAAGACCTGTGGATTACAAGCGGGGAAGCAAACCAAATCTTCCAGATGGGGCATATGAGCCCGAACGAGTCCAACTTTGTGTTCAGGGACTTATTCTTCAGGAAAACGGATATCGATGTGATGACGGGGTTCTATATTTTATCGCGTTGAAAGAGCGCGTTAAGGTCATTTTTAATGAGGCGCTGATACAGAACACTTTGTCACTTCTCGATGAAGCACGGATGACTATTGATTCTGGTAAAATTCCTCCCCCGCTTCTGGACAGTCCAAAATGCCCCCGGTGTTCTCTTGTCGGCATCTGCCTACCGGATGAGATACATTATCTTGCAGATAGTCAGGATGATGGAAAACTAGTTGAGGTGCGCCGGCTCATTCCGGCAAGAGATGATGCCCTGCCCTGTTACGTTCAGGAGCAGGGGGCGAGTGTATCCAAGAAGGGTGAAACGCTCGAAATAAAGATCAAGGGTACCAAGTGTGCAACTGCGAAACTGATTGAGATCTCACAGTTGTGTCTTTATGGAAATGTTTCAGTGACTCCGCCAGCTCTTCACGAGCTCTGTGTAAGAGGGATTCCGATTTGCCATTATTCCTATGCCGGATGGTTTTATGGCATAACGCACGGTATGACTCACAAAAACGTGGAACTTCGTATCCGCCAGTTTCAGCTTGCAGGAGATTCACAAAGATCATTAGAGGTTGCCCGTCGTATTGTTGAGGGGAAAATCCGCAATTGCCGGACACTCTTGAGGAGAAATCATGCGGGAGATCCCGCGACTGCATTGGATGAAATGGCACGACTGGCAAAATTATCATCAGGAGTGTCCGATGTGAACACCCTGTTAGGAATGGAAGGTGTTGCGGCAAACGTATATTTCTCTCACTTTGCCGGGATGCTGAAATATCTGGACGATACGAATGCCCCGGAGTTTATTTTCAGCGCCCGGAATCGCCGCCCCCCTACTGACCCGGTGAATGCGCTGTTATCATTTCTCTACTCACTGCTCGTCAAAGATATTACAGTAACACTCCTCTCGGTCGGGTTTGATCCCTATCTCGGATTTTATCACAAGCCAAAATATGGTCGTCCTGCTCTTGCGCTTGATTTAATGGAAGAGTTCCGTCCACTGGTGGCAGACTCGACGGTAATTTCATTAATTAACAACCGGGAAATCTCCCCAAAAGATTTCGTCCGCAGGGGCCCCGCCGTGGCTCTTAAACCGGATGGAAGAAAGAAGGTACTTCAGGCATATGAACGTCGTATGAATGCGCTGGTAACCCATCCAATTTTTGGTTATTCCATTAGTTACCGACGGATACTTGAAGTTCAGATAAGACTGCTGGCACGCCACATTTCTGGTGAGATCCCGGCATACGAGCCATTCTGCACGAGGTGACTTTAGACATGCGCCAGATATTTATTGTCGCGTATGACGTTTCGGATCAGAAGCGGTTGTATCGTGTTCATAAACGATTGTTGGGGTTTGGGGAACCGCAGCAGTATTCCCTGTTCCTGTGTTTACTCTCCCCGAAAGAATTGATACTCATGATGGATGCGATTGAAGAAGAGATAAAAAAGAGCGAGGATCGGGTTATGGTGGTTAATCTTGGTCCAGAGAGTAAGAACACGGAGAATCGTATAACATTCATTGGATCGAAGATGGAGTTCCCGACAAGGGAAGCAATTATTGTTTGAAACGGGGAACTCCCGGATTTATCGCGGTAAATCCTGGTACGTGGTTGTGTGTTTCATAAAATGTTTGCACTCGTTCCGCATTCTTTTTAAACTGGGATGATATTATTAAACAGATAGACTATTCGAGAGGTTAGGTGGCACCACCCACAGACAGAACCGCTCGATAGTATCGGGCAGTGCCTCTTTCTGACGGTACGGATCCAAAATCTGGAATGCAGGGGAACTCACAACTCTCTATCCGTGGGGGTTATGAGCAGAGGTGCTCGAAAATGCATACTTGTCTCCGACGGCAGATAACTGCCGCCGTTTCCATGACTGAAAGGTCATGGCTCCATTGAAGCAATACAGAAATTGGTTGTTTCTGTCGCAGACTCGTTGTTTCCATGACTGAAAGGTCATGGCTCCATTGAAGCCAAGGGTTGCGGTTCCCTGCTCGTAGGATTCACCGAGTTTCCATGACTGAAAGGTCATGGCTCCATTGAAGCAAAGTCCCAGGATTCCGGGCGAGCAAGAATACTTGGAGTTTCCATGACTGAAAGGTCATGGCTCCATTGAAGCAATTACACCTGCGAACTTGCGAGGGCGTCATGATGAAGTTTCCATGACTGAAAGGTCATGGCTCCATTGAAGCGCTCTATAAGTGGAGACTCTACATCGAAGCCACTGGAGTTTCCATGACTGAAAGGTCATGGCTCCATTGAAGCACCGAAATGCGGGGCGATATTGAGAGCAGAGAAGCAGTTTCCATGACTGAAAGGTCATGGCTCCATTGAAGCGAATGCCCCGGACACCACGTAGAGATCGGATCTCAAGTTTCCATGACTGAAAGGTCATGGCTCCATTGAAGCCCGGAATAGGGTATAAAGCGATAAATTTTTTTTGTAGTTTCCATGACTGAAAGGTCATGGCTCCATTGAAGCGACCTGCTCGCGTCAACTGAAACGACGTAACCAGTGGTTTCCATGACTGAAAGGTCATGGCTCCATTGAAGCGTGATGCTGCCGATCCATACCGTTCTTTGGTTTTCCGTTTCCATGACTGAAAGGTCATGGCTCCATTGAAGCCCGACAAAGAGACGCACAACGGCACGGTCACTCTGATGTTTCCATGACTGAAAGGTCATGGCTCCATTGAAGCTTGCGGAACCGAAACCAATTTAAGTGCGTCTATCCGGGTTTCCATGACTGAAAGGTCATGGCTCCATTGAAGCTCGGAGGGTCCGGCATATATCGCGGGGCGTTCTCATGTTTCCATGACTGAAAGGTCATGGCTCCATTGAAGCAAACGACCTGATCCGAAAAGGTATCTCTATTTCTCTGGATGTTTCCATGACTGAAAGGTCATGGCTCCATTGAAGCCTGAGTACAGACGTGATCTTTATCATCCAATTACACGTTTCCATGACTGAAAGGTCATGGCTCCATTGAAGCAAGTGCTCTGGTTGTTTTTTCACGTGGCGAGACCAGTTTCCATGACTGAAAGGTCATGGCTCCATTGAAGCGTCTTAGTGTCAATCACAACACCGCCGACTTGCCCGCGTTTCCATGACTGGAAGGTCATGGCTCCATTGAAGCTTCATCGTGTCGGTGTCACCCTCGGCTATTGCGCTGAAGTTTCCATGACTGAAAGGTCGTGGCTCCATTGAAGCGTGTTGTCTTTTACCACTGCGAACAGATACGTGTTGTTTCCATGACTGAAAGGTCATGGCTCTATTGAAGCCACTGGAAAGAATACCAGATTCCACGGCAGGACTGGCAGTTTCCATGACCGAGTGGTCGTGGCTCCATTGAAGCACGAACACATCGTTAATGTAGTTCGCGCCGATTACGAGTTTCCATGACTGAAAGGTCATGGCTCCATTGAAGCCTCCGTTTCGGCAATGGCTTAACCGGGCACTCTTTATCGTTTCCATGACTGAAAGGTCATGGCTCCATTGAAGCTCGCCAACGTGTTTTAGGTGCTCTTGAATATCCGCAGTTTCCATGACCGAGTGGTCATGGCTCCATTGAAGCATTGCCTGCGCTAGCCTGATTGCGCTCATCATCCGGGTTTCCATGACTGAAAGGTCATGGCTCCATTGAAGCGTGGCTATTCAACGGGAAACGTATCGGGATTACGACGTTTCCATGACTGAAAGGTCATGGCTCCATTGAAGCACGCTATCAGCCAGCGAGCACCGGAAGTATGAGAAGTTTCCATGACTGAAAGGTCATGGCTCCATTGAAGCGATGAGATGTCGTCGATATTGTTCTTGACATCCGGTTTCCATGACTGAAGGGTCATGGCTCCATTGAAGCAAGCGACCTGAAGACTGGCCTCAGAGCGCTAAAGGTGGTTTCCATGACTGAAAGGTCATGGCTCCATTGAAGCGTTGCGAAAGCGATGCGGGATTATGGTGTTTGTCTTGAAGTTTCCATGACTGAAAGGTCATGGCTCCATTGAAGCAACATAGACGACCCGGAGCACGCTCGCACTCGCATGTTTCCATGACTGAAAGGTCATGGCTCCATTGAAGCAAACACATTGGCGCGACAACCGGCACCGATCCAGCAAGTTTCCATGACTGAAAGGTCATGGCTCCATTGAAGCTCCATAAGCGTATAGTATGCTGGCGCTGGCATCCGCTCGTTTCCATGACTGAAAGGTCATGGCTCCATTGAAGCCAACTTAAAGGCAAAGTCGTAAAAGGAGTTTTCAAGTTTCCATGACTGAAAGGTCATGGCTCCATTGAAGCGAAAGAATCGACGCGGGATATGTAAAAGTAACAGACGTTTCCATGACTGAAAGGTCATGTGTTTTCGCTCATTCAAAACTGATCCACCAGGCTCATTAAAAATTTATCCAGCCCCCGAAATAGAACAGCACCAAAAAAAATGTCGGATCGCTCGTACACCCGGGTCCGATGAACCGAATCCGCGTTGAGGGAAGCTACCCCCGGCATGATACGTGAGTCAGCGTTTTTTACACTGCGGTCTTTAATGTTGTCGCGCCTTCCACACTATGATCGCTTCTGTCGTCCAACCTGTGAGCCGATACGGGTACAGTTTTGCGAAAATTGCATTGACTCGCCGCTCGATACCGGATCCGAACGGATGGGTAAGGAAGATCCACCCTTTTACAAAAAGCAGGAGCCCGCTCAAAATCTCTGCAAAAATAATTCGTGGAAAAATTTTTTGATTTTTTTGCGCTGCGGGTTTTCAAAATAATTCCAAAAGATTTTGGCGGCTCACAGAAAATCCGGGAAAACTTTTTTCGCGTGCGAGAAATTTACGTAAATTTTTTCCCGGGAAAATCCGTACACGCGCTCACCGCCAACCAGAATTATTCCCAACCACTCAAAAACGGGGCAAACCCTCTAAAACCCCCCAATTCTCCGAGGTGATCGCAATAGTGGGCACTGGCAGGGCTTCCGGCAGCCTTTTTTGCACTTTTTAGGCTGAAATCTATGCCAAAAAAACAGAGCCCGTAAAAGCCCGCTAAATTGCAGGCTCAAATCGCGATTAAAACCGTTGTTTTCGAAAAATAACCGTTTTAAACGATATTTTCCGTGGGCGTGGACACCACTTCCACTGGAACCTGAAAACCGGGTCCGGAAAAAGGCAATCGGAGCCCGAATTGAACCCGGAATAGATCATCTTTTTGGCGCTCTCACAGAGCCAGTAACATATACGGATTCTCCGACGTGACCTCAATAGAGGGGTGTAGGAGGGCATCCGGCAGCCTTTTTTGCACTTTTTGGGCTGAAATCTATGCCAAAATTACAGAGCCCGTAAAAGCCCATTATTTTTTACATATTTTATTCGGTTTAAATCGCTCAGTTTTCGAAAATAAGCGTTTTAAGCGGTATTTTTTAAAGAGGCTGGCACGTGCCCTATGGGAAATGAGGATTTGGATCCGGAAAAAGGCAATCGGAGCCCAAAATGAGCCCGGAATAGGGTATCTTTCCGGTCTGGCAAAGTACCTGTTTTCGCCAACTCAAAATTGATCCAGAGCGCCAATCCGAAATTGATCCACCCTATATAACACAAAAGCCGGTGGAACAGATAAACCTCACGCAACTTATCTTCTCCTGAAACTCACGCCATTCAT
>Ga0247841_10008227_pt1 | contig 15126 bp, 11 predicted proteins | sample LaCruzMarch2015__2_FD_192410 | JGI IMG/M metagenome (GOLD analysis project Ga0247841, IMG submission 192410) | Freshwater microbial communities from meromictic Lake La Cruz, Castile-La Mancha, Spain - LaCruzMarch2015_18m | ecosystem: Environmental > Aquatic > Freshwater > Lake | place: Spain...
CAACAAGCAGAGGTTATCTTACATGCAGCATTGGATCCTAATATTGCCAGCAAGGCAAAAAGAGGTGAATTTGTCAAGTTATTTGACCACTTTAAGTTACTACACACTATGATAAATTGAGCGAAAAAGTTTGATTGCAAAACAAATGGGTTGCTATATGCAGGAAGTACCGTTAGATATACTAATTGTTTGTTCTCGGAAACAAACCATTAGCAAGACGAATGAAACCGATTTACAGATATTTCAATACTGATGTAAATATAATCAGCTTTGACGATATTATCATCAGATAAAGAAAAAAATGCTAAACAAGGCAATACCAAAACAAGCATATAAAAATTATTAAGTTGTTAATGTATCGGTATAATAATCCGTCCATCACCTGGAGGAACAACAAAACTATCATCAATTTTGCCAGTCAGAGAATCTTTAGCAGGATTCTGAAGCTTGATTGTATATGATTCTTTTGCTCCGGGCAAATTTACTACGACAATCGCATTTTCATAATGCCTTTGCCAGACATGCGTATTTATCCTTTTCCCTGTTTCCAAAGGCTGACCTATCTTAACATCATATTCTGGATACCAGTCATGTCTATGGCTGGTGTTATCTGAGAACAGGTAATAATAGTCACCAATAATTAAAGCATAACATAGACTCCAACGTCTTGCTGATGGGTCAGGTTCTGGTCTTTGTCCATGCCTTGAATCACCCGGCCAACCAGCATGATCCCTGATCTCCTCAAACCTTTCAATCACACTAATTTTTGGTGATTTCAGCAATTTCTCAGTATTTTGCATCTTTTGTATTGTCTCATCCCATTCAGTTTGTTTGTGGCTCCATCCTGATTCATACATGATCCCATTCAGATATGGTGCGGCAAAATCATAATCACCCACATTATAGCCTGCATTTGCCAAAATCAGAAAGCTTTCCCCAACAGCTTGGCGCATTTCCTTTAGAAAAGCTATCCATGGTTCGGGTTCATTACGGATATTGTCAAAAAATACCCCGTCTATCCCAGTTTCCTTCAGTGATACAGCCCATTTGACAATACGATGACGATATTCAGGATCATACCAATTCATACGGTAAGTTCCGTGCCAAAATTGCTTACGCTCATCATTTATACGCAACCACCATGGATGATCTTCCGGTAACCATTGATCCGACCATTCATAAAAATATAGTTCACAAAATATAATCGCGTATGGATTTATCTGTTTGATTTGGAAAATCTTTTGTTTTGCTGATTCTATTGACTCAGATGTAAATCCGTCAGCAAATCCTACAGGTTCTCGATTATACTTTAATCCAAGTCCACCAGCCCCAAGCAGAATTAAGTCGTGCTTTGCTATGCTTTCTATGGAGTTGTCCTCCCTTACTGGCGACCACAACATTGCTATCTTGGGATATGAAACTTTGGTGAAAAGTGGTTGATCTACATGAGAGCATGTTGATATTAACATTATTAATACACTATAACAATCCATCATATTAGAACCCCCTTATTATATTCTCTAAAAGTCATATTGATCTTTTGATGATTCGTGATACCCATAATGGTTCTTGCTTTTCATTGACAGCAGACTAACAACCATCCCTAATACTCAATAGAGTATCTCCACAGCAAAATGGTCTTCATGAGCCAATTCCAGACAGGATTCACATACACGCACTTCATATTGCTCACGGTTGGAGCAATCAACGCAAATATAGGTTGCTATTGTCTTTCGTCCTTCGGACTTACAGCGTTCACAATAACGATACCTAGGCTTATTCTGCTCTGATACCCTGGGGTATCGAATATCACCCTCTGGCAGACTTACTGTCTCTAATGTGATCTCATGTTCTATCCAATCACCGAAGTCATATACATATTTGAGCTTATCCCGATCAGCCAAACCCAATTCAGCAATCTTCATATCAGCGCAACTTCCATCACCATAAGGATCAACATCACCCAAATTAACTTCGCGAAAGCGATTCCCATGACCACGAGGAATCAGTTTCCAGAACCCACCTAAATGATCCATGTCGTGAGAAAAAGCGTTACGGAGTATTTTATTGAAATCAGCCAGCGTATGTTTTCCCTGTATCTCGATATGGCGCCAGAGACTTGGGCGATATTTGGATGCCGCTTTGAAAAGATAAACCTGTTCTTTCTGTTGTGGAGTGAGTTTTTGCTTGGTAACAGGCAATTTCTTATCTGTGAGATCAAAGAAATTGCGTCTTTCCGGGTATGTTATGCCAATATCGGTCAGTTTCATTCTGGAATCATTGCTTACCACATCCAACCAATGATCACCGGGATAGTCTTGCTGATCCGACATGCGCGCATAAGCTGTTGCAATGGCAGTGTGTGGATAGATACACTCATCATAAGATGCCTCAAGCATATCGAATAATATGTCTGCGAGTTCCTGATTCTTACTTTTTATTTCGTCAAGATGGCAGAGATATTGCTTTTGTGACTCAAGTTCCAATCTAAAGCTCTTTGATTCCCATGATTCAATTGTTACCAGAATGTTGTCATCAATTTTCGCATCGTATATATCTTGCCAATCAGACAAGTCGAAAGCATAGCCAGAGACATCAGAAACGTGAAAGGATTTTTTCAGATTTCGTTTAACTTTAACAAGACGTGTTGGCAGAATTTGACATTGCGAGTCAACAAGTCTGCATTTTTGCGCATCGTCTCTGGATGAGATGAATATGTAAAAATAAGGGAGAATCATCAACATACCTTGCTCCAGTTCATGTTTGGAAAGACGGATACGGAATCCAATACCAGACATAGCCATACTGATGGGAATAATCATTTTGCTATCCAGATATATAATGGATTTTCCCTCATGATATGTTTTTAGATGATCACGAATGTTGGCAGTCGGTTTTTTAGCGGAAGATGGACGGATTTCCAGAACCTTTTCTGCAAACAAATCAAGCTCCATCGGTCCTTTTAATTCCAATAGAACGAATTCTACTGTTTCAGCAATTGTAGGCAAATCTTTTGGATTAGGTAATTTCTGTGTATTCATGTTTTTGATAGCTTTTTTCCTTTATACCAATTCTATTTATTAATTGTGCATTAAAATTACCCGTAGGGACACGCTGCTGCGTGTCCCAAACGTATCAACTTATCAGCCTAAGTTCTCTCCGTGCCTCAGTGTCTCCGTGTTTAGCTTCTTTTTTGCTTCTCCCAGGCTTCCAAGACAAGCCTTTTTGTCCGATATTCACCAAACAGCCTTATCTCCTTCTCTTTCAAGACACGGAAAGTCTCCCCTGGAAAATCCTCGCCATAAACATCCTACAGATAGATTTTCTCATAAGCCCACTCTTGGCAGATGAGCAACAGACGGATCAGCGGGTGGTGGTGAAACAATAGTCTGATAAGGCTTTCCTGTTCGGATAGCTTCTGCCATAGCATCATAGATTTCTAATACGACTCGTTTGGTGCGATATTCTCCATATTTTTGCTCATCTTTGCGTTTCACAATAGGAAAAGTCTCCATGATATAGCCAACATCATCTTTTTCAATGCCATATAAATGAAAATATGCGGCATCTAGCTCACAACGTATTAAAAATCGGCGTTCTTCATTCCAACAGAATTGGCGCTCTAATTCCGATCCTGTAAGGTTCATCAATTGCCTGAGATGCCCTTCTCGTGTATATTCAGTGGGAGAAGCATTTACCGTTGCCTCTGCCAATTGGCTTAGTAATACCCGTATAGTATTTCGATCTAGGAGATGATGAATTCTCTGGTTTGTATAATTCATAAGGCAGTCGTAGCAGGCAGATTCACAATCTTCTTTAGATCGTTCACTACGCCTTTTATCCTCATATGTCTCTGGGTCAAAGTGGCATATTTTCAGTGCTTCTCTGGCAACTTCTGCCATAGCGTTCTTATCGTCAAGCAATCGGCGGAGAACGCCTGCACCACCTTCTGCTGATTCATTCAGTGATACCTGATTCAGCACTTCATCAATCCATCCCTCGTGATACCAATCTGATTTTTCCAATTCATCAGCAATTGTTGCCAGAACCTTCTTGGCACGCGCCTTCGCCATCATCTTTGGGAATTCTGAATTAATATCATTCTGCACGCTCTCCAATAGGTTCAGACTGGGTGAATCCCCATTAACGTCGAGAATGTCCTTTAGCGATATACCAAGGCTCATTCCCGTTTCAGCCAGCCAGATGGCGTGAATATGGGCACGAATAAGGTCTTCGTTAGCCAAATCAAGTCTTGGTGGGGTAACCGCACCGGATACCATCAGTTCCGGCCTTCTGAAGAAATATTGGTCGTGTGGGCTTCCAGTGGAGCAATAGGAAAATACCAAAGCAGGTTGGCCGCTGCGACCTGCACGACCGCTACGCTGTGCATAGTTAGACGGTGTTGGTGGGATGTTACGCAGGTTCACCACACTGAGGGATTTGATGTCTACTCCCAATTCCATTGTGGGAGAACAATAGAGTATAGGCAATTCTGCTTTCCCGAATCTTTCTTCTCTGTCCCTTCGGTCCTCGTTGGACACCTGCGCAGTATGTTCCATCGCTTCTAGTCCACGTATATTTGATGCTACGTGACTATAAAAATTGACGAAAAATGGGTTTGGTTGCCCACCCTCTGAAGACTCATTTGGCACGCGTATCGGATCATGGAATACCCTTTTTCCATCCCCCTCTGTCCATAATATCGCTGAAGCCGGCAACTGGTAACCCGGAACGTCATTTTCATCACGGGGTTCAGATACGATCTCTACTAATCCACCCTCTTTCAGGCCTGCCAGAAGATTCTTTATGATTTCCTTTGTTTCATCAACACTGATCTTGCGGGTATATTCGCTAAACGTGGATGGGCGTCTAAGGTATTGACCAAATCCGCCTCTTGGCGCCAGATAGACGTTTCCTCTGTAATCCTGGCGTTGTCTGCTTCTGGGATACAGAATCGCTGCGTCTTCCATTTTTTCGTCATCACCGATAGCCCATGGTTCTATCAGTCGCTGACTGCTCTGTTGTTTGATTCTATCCTGATAACCGGGTTCGAGGTAATCTACTTTAATAGCAAGTTCACGACGCATATAGTCCAGGAGCGTTTTGGCTATCTTTTTGCGGGTATTCGGAGTTGATGAAACCAATGCTAGGTGAGAACCTTGCCATATGTCATCTGTGCAGCAAACTTCGTCCAGTGATATGTATCTGATCTCAAGGAGTCCGCATTGCTCTAGATTCGGTGCAGTAATACGCCAACCACGCCTTAAATCCCGATAGATGCGATAGCCCAAAACGTTCTTTAATGCCCTTTGTGTTTCTGTCAAGGCTTGAAATCTTACATTAGGGTCTACTGCATAATCCTCTAAGGGTAAGTCAAGCGCATCAAAAAACTTTTGTGACAGTTCTTCATAAGTTAATCCTTCGCTGCCTGCTTTGCAGACAGCTTGGAAGACTGCCCAGCGAAGCAAACCTACCTCTATAAAGTCGTTGAAATGTCCTGCCTGCAGTGATGCATCCTGACGATTATCCATAAAACTCAACATTTTTTGTTCTTCTTTATCCAGACCCTCTATGGTTCGCAATCCGCGTATTGCAGAAATACTCATAATTGTTGTAGCTGTGCTGCGTCCTCCCAAATAAAGGGAAGCTAGTTTTGATATATCGGAACGTTGTCTTGGGTCATATGAAACACCGCATTGGAGACAAAAACGAAAAGGGGCGGATATATATTGACAATCCAGACCGTCTTCTCTTTCTTTGCCATCTCTCCCTACTCTTACCGGTGTTGGCAGATATTCTTCTCTGCTTTTGCGTATCTTAAAATCACCGTTGCGGTCCTCCAGCCAGTCATCGGGGATATCCTCTGCATCACCAGTCCATTTCCTGCCGGTGCTGTAATACAAAAAGCCATCTTCTCCGTCTTCGGTATTAAGTGGGTCTTTAATTTCACGGGGGGTAAACATCCTGCGGTCACTATCCGGATCGGTAGCCATGCGCACAGAAAAATACTCCTGACCGCATTCTCTACAAAAAACCAAGGGTAGAAGCACTGAACTGCGATCACCTGGGACATATTGCTGGCCATATAAGGTTATGTGTCGCTTCGGTTCACTTTGTATTGAAGTAAATACATTCCCGCCGCGACTGACAAACTGGTGAAGCCTAAAAGCAAACAAAGGAAAACGGTCCTCTGGGAATTTTTTCAACTTATATCCGGCAAGCAATACATCCTGAATAGCCTTAGCACAAATCTCTGCTGAGACTCCTGTTAATTGGTAGAGCATTGTAGCTGCACCTTCATCTCCTGAAATGCTTTTGGGCTTGGTACGGATAAGACGGTCGCTTCCACTTTCGGCTGTGACACCAAGTGTGCTTTCAATCCATGTTGACAGAGGATCTGATATGAAGCTACTATAATCTTTTGGCATAATGAAAGCCTGTTCTGTGAGTCTTCGGGTAAGTTCTTTTATGAATAGCGAGTTATTTATATCCCGCATTTCGGTAGTGCGATTTAACGTTTCACTGATTATATTCTCCGGTTTGACTTCCGAACCAAAAACCTGAGATGCCACTTCAGCTACTTCCGTTCTTTGCTCTTCATAAGTTCCAGACCCAGCAAGAGTTGCTGATGTCCCAATACATTGAAGCTCATCAGCATTTAGTATATCTCGAACACGTAGAACCAGTAATGCTACGTCTGATCCCTGACGACCTCGGTATGTATGCAATTCATCCAAAACAAGAAATCTAAGCCCTTGCGCTGCATTGATAAGATTTCTTTCATGGGGTCTGGTCATGATTAGCTCAAGCATAACATAATTTGTAAGAAGAATATCGGGTGGATTTGCCATGATCTGGTTGCGTTCATCATCTTTTTCCTGGCCAGTATAGCATTTGAAACTTACCGGTCCTTTTCCATCAGGATAACCATGACACAGGAATTTGGTAAGTTCTCCATACTGACTGTTCGCCAAAGCATTCATCGGATATACGACAATTGCCTGAATACCACGCCCAGAACCTTGCTTAAGTATATGATCTACTATAGGAATGATGTAAGCCAGGCTCTTCCCTGACCCTGTCCCTGTTGTCAGGACATAATCATTTTTAGATGTTGCTATATGGATGGCATCCGCCTGATGCCTATATAACCTTAGCCTCAATCCTTCTCCGTTTGTTTCAGCTTTCCTTATTCTAAACACTCGAGAACACTCTTTGTGCAATATCCCTTGTTGCACTAGATCGTCGATCCATTCACCTGGCTCAAATGACGGATTCAATTGGATCAAAGGTTCAGGCCAAAGAACACCATCATTGAGTTGTCTATCAACATACTTCTTGATTCTCGGATCACGGATTTTAATGAAGCTTTTAACGTATTGTGAATAATCATTAGTAAGCTGATCACGAAACTCAAATATGTTCATAGCTTAAATATGCTCCCTGAAAACAGAATTATGCGGATGATACCGTTATTTTGAGAATAAGCTTTGGTATGGAATCATATTATCACACTATTCGCAGATATGTCAAATATGATTTGGATTTCATACAATTCTTTTGCATAAGAACCTGGATTTTTCTTTCTGTATCATATTGTATAATATAATTGCATTTTCCTATATCTGCTGACATAGATTCATTTGCAATGCTTATTTTTCCCCATTATAACCAAGGGTAAAATAAGCATTGAGGTGATAATATGAAAAAAGACAATGGGACACATACCACAAATGAGTTTATGAATGATATAGAAAAATATCTCAAGCAATTGGCTTCCGAGACAGATGAGGTGAAACAATCTGAATTCTTCAAGCACTACCTTGATACAATGTCAAGGTTCTGGAAATATAGCTATCATAACCAACTGCTCATATTTTATCAGAAGCCGGAAGCAACAACGGTTGCGGGATTCAGAACATGGCACTCTCTTGGCAGATGGGTGAAAAAAGGCAGTAAAGGTATCAGAATTCTTGCACCGTATACAAAGAAAATAATAGAGAAAGATCACAAAACTGGCAAGGAAAAAGAGAAAGCGATAACTCTTTTCTTTCCTGCAAGCGTATTCGATCTATCGCAAACCGAAGGAAAGCCTTTGCCTGAGATTGACATCACCATTAGCGGAGACGGGTATGGCATGTTTTTAGAGAAGCTTATTGTTTTCTGCACACAGAAGAGCATCAAGGTTGACTTCAAAACACTTGGTGTAAACGGATTGTATGGTTATAGCACAGGCGGTCAGATAGCCATCACTGATACAGAGAGCATCAACACACAAGTCAATACGCTCATACACGAGATAGCCCATGAAATTCTTTCACATAAAGACCAAAAAATCAGCAGACAGCAACGCGAGATACAGGCTGAGGGCGTTGCTTACGTTGTGACAAAACACTTTGGCATGGAGAATAAAAGTGTCAATTATCTTGCCTTTTATGATGCTGATTATCGGAAAATCATGGAAAACCTGAAGGCAATCGCTGAAGCTTCAAAAGAGATCATTGAGTTTTTAGCTTTATCTTAACTCCTCAACAAAAATCATTGCCTCTGTTTACGCTGTATGATATAATCGAGAAAAAGATTAGTTTCTCAAGGTATGAATTCAGAAAGGAAATATACATGGCGACAAAAAAACAGTCAGTTCTAATATACCAGATGAAAGCAGCGCTTACAGACATTGAACCACCGATCTGGCGGAGATTTCTGGTTGTCAGTGATATAACGCTCTACAAGCTTCATCTGATATTACAGACAGTGTTTGGATGGGAAAACTATCACCTGTATGAGTTCACCATAGATAACGAATTCTACGGAGAGCCAGATGACGAATATGAACAGGATATAAACCGTGCTAGCAGATTCACATTGAACCAAGTCATACATACAGAAAAGCAGGAGTTTTTATACATTTACGATTACGGCGATAATTGGGAGCATAGGATAGTGGTAGAGAAAATCCTTCCTGTGGAGCAGAACGCCATATATCCTTTCTGCCTTGCAGGAGAACGTGCCTGTCCGCCTGAGGATTGCGGCGGAGTCACAGGCTACATGGATATGCTGGAGATCATCAGTGACCCAGAGCATGAGGAATATAAGCACATAACTGCTTGGCTTGGTGGAAGCTTTGATCCTGAAAGGTTTGATCTGATAAGCATCAACAAGGAATTAGTGCGACACAGACACGAATGGCGGAGCATGGCTTTGCCAGGAATGGATAGCCCCCAAATGACTATTCGACCAGCGATAGATCGTTCCATAGCGATAATCAAGTTCAAGCTTCCATTTCTCGAATGGCTTAATAGTGTCTCTGATGATAGCATGAATATCACTATGGATGTGCTGAACTCAGACTGCGCTATATTCCTCATTCCCGAATTTGATAGCAAAGAGGAAGCCATAAGATTTATTGAGGGATTTTACAGAGAGGTATTCGAGATGGAACTTGATTCATGGCATCGTGACAGGTCGGTCTGGCCGAAGAGAAGAAGCCTAAAGCTTTTCAGGGAATGGTTTGGCATTGAAATTCACTCAATGGTTATGGATGCTCTGGATGAGGAGATCGAAAAGGAATGGTAATGGAACACATTGACGCTACATCAATGAAAGGCAAAGTGATGTGTGGATACCAGGGATGGTTTCGATGTCCCGGAGATGGTTCTGGTCTGGGATGGATACACTGGAGCAGAAACAGTGGAAAGATTGTGCCAGAAAGACTTACGTTTGAAATGTGCCCTGATATGTCGGAATATTCGGATGATGAAAAGTATGAAGCACCGGGCTTTACCCATTCTGATGGCAGGCATACCTGTTCAGCTCAGTCAACAGCCGTACTGTCTTGCGTCATTTTGAAGTGACCAATCAACCACCAACACAAGCTCATTTCGTGACTTATGATGGACTGCCCAGCAATTGGTATCTGCGGCTAACAGGTGAAGGAGCCAAGATGCTGCGTGGTAAGATCAAACTTAAACACGAAATCCCGATCAAACCTTGATTTTTCAGCTATGAGCTATGATTATATCAAGGGCAGATATCATCAAGTTTCTTTATCTCTCCCACATACTCAGCGCCGCATTTGACAAGTATGTCTTTCAACAGATAGCGATGACAGAAGCTATCTGCTTTGCAGTAACAGGCAAGGATAACCTCATCCAGATTCAATACCTCGTTCCAGCGCTGCGTATTCGTCTTATAACTTTGACGCATTAGCTCAGTATATTGGCTGGCATATTCCTCATCGGTAATTCTATCCTGTTTGGAACCCATTACCATTTTCCATGTCGGGGCAAAGGCTTTATCGCCGGATTTGACAGTAATATCAAGATACCTGCTATCCCTGTCTAATCCAAGACTTTTGGCAATTGGAATCTGTATTGTGTAAAGAAGCATTGTATGATCACCTGTGCAATAGTATCTTTGCGTGAACGATTATAGCACATATATAATCTTTAGGGAACTGTGGTATACAGACCATTGAGCATTAAAAGGCTTGCTGGCTTGATCGTGAATTCTCCAAACCTATTATTGATCCCAACAATTGCCCTGTTTAGCCTTTCCACCCTTTCAAAATCCTCAATTAGATATGGCTGTTCAGGTTTGTCTACTAAGTTGGTGGCTGTTACACCAAGCAACCTGACCGATTTTTTAAGCACGCCAATATCATCTAATATTTTCAGACAGATATCATATAGCCCATGAGGTGTATCAATCTGATACCCGGCAGACTTACGATAACAGAACGTGCTGAAATCCCTGTATCTTATGGTCAATGCCACGGTATAAGTCGCTTTCTTACCATTGCGTAACCTCGTTGCGACTTTCTGGCAAAGCATTAATATGAAAGCTTTTATGATTTCCATATCTGAAATATCCTTAGGGAGCGTATACGAATGTCCCATTGATTTCGGATCGCCATATTTCCAATAATAAGAGACAGGTGAATTATCAATACCCTGGCCCATAGACTTCAGTATGTGTCCCCAGAAACCAAAGTGTGTAACGAGGAAACTGATAGGTGCATCACCAAGCTCTTTGATGGTGTTTATGCCAAGACGGTTTAGATGTTCCGCAGTTTTCTTCCCTAATCCATGAAGCTTGTCAACAGGCATTTCAACACTGGTTTTAGCAAAATCTTCGGCATTGATGATAGTTAGACCATCGGGCTTGTGGATCTTTGATCCGAGTTTCGCCAGCAGCTTATTTGGCGCAAGCCCGCATGAACATGATAGACCAGTCTCATTTATTACTGCATCTTTAATCTTTCTTACAATCTCTGATGGTGACAGGCAACCAGTAATATCAAGAAAGAACTCATCTATGGAATACGTCTCAACCCGATCAGTGAATCTTAACAGTATCTCACGAATCTTAAAAGTAGTATAAAAATACTTATCGTTGTTTGCATCAACACGTATCAACCGAGGGCACAGTCTTCTAGCATCGGATAGCGTCATACCTGTTTTGACCCCATAAGCCCTTGCCTCATAGCTTGCAGTAGTGATCACTGTCCTATTTCCTCTCCCGGTGACAGCGACAGGCTTGCCTTTGAGGAACGGGTTAGATAACTGTTCCACAGAAGCGAAATAGGCATCCATATCCAGATGTATGATTGATCTACCATTGCTCATGTATCTTATCCAGTTTCCAGTTGGAGGTTTGAAGGTTATAAGAGATTTCGTAAACAGAGCCATTATTTATGGCAGCAAAATGGAACACCTGCGCAGAACCCTCTTTTGAGTCCCAGAGAAACGTTATTCTCTCAACGGGATACCTTTTCCCTTTCCAGACAAAGAATTTCGGGTTTATCTTCCCGGAGGAGAAGACAACTCCGACAGATATGGGTTCGTCAATTATGGTATACATAGCTATCTCAAAAGCGGCGAATTGCCGAATAATTTCATAGTGCAAAAAAGCTAATTTAGACAAGCATCTATAGACATTATACTACACATTAGTTAAGTAATCAAGTTATTTTCAGACTTATTTTTTGCAGAAGGAGATTGCGATTTAATTCGATTTATCAATTTCCCAACCTCTGATGAAATTATCGGATATAACAATATTGCGTGGGTTACAGTATTAGTCAAAATGATGACACCACTAAAATTTCATGGACAGTCTCCCTATGATACCTAAAACGAGCTATATAACTGATACCATACAAAATAATGTTTTTTTATTGTATTGGTAATCATATTTTTCATAATTGACACGGACATCATCATGTGTTAGCATTTCGTTATCGTGGGCAATAAGTGTAGGAGTCAAATCAGATTATATATCACCGAGTGTCACCTATGCTTCTTTTCTACTTAATGAACTGCTCAATGTCGGTTTATAGATGACGTTTTGTAAAATGTTACTGTTTTGGGTTTATGAACTAGGCAGCGAAAGCTATTGGGTTTCATTTTTACCTCGTCCTTTTTTAACAACGGCTTATCTTCAACTTGGGCACTCAAATTTGTCAGTTTGGGATCAAAGGAGATGAAAAATTAGAAAACAACCGGGAGAGCAACATACAGGATACTCCATGTTATTTATTGGTGGGTTTACCTTTGAGAATATGAATGTCATTTATTTAGGGGGAGCAAAATGCGAGTAAAGTGTTTGTTGGCTGGTCTAATAATAGTGGTTTTTGTGATGTGCTTATCTTCTACTGGAGAGGCTGTGGACAAAGATTTGTTCTTCTATATGTCTTTTGACAAGGTAAGTGGAAATACCGTCCAAGACGAAAGTGGAAAAGATAACGCAGGAATTCTGAAAGGAGATGCCAAGATAGTAAATAATGGCAAATATGGGTCTGCCCTTTCCGTCAGTGGCGCTGGCTACGTTGACTGCGGGAACGAAAAGTTCCTATTATCGTTTAGGCATGTTTTAACCCGCACTACCATTGACTCTAAGTTATATTTTAGCCTCTAATTTAACAAAACCGAGTTAATTGCCTTAACACTGATGAGGAGAAAAAAATGGATAGTCTAAAAGCAGGATTGGGTATCGTCAACATTACACCACCTATGGATGTCGAAATGCTGGGATACGGTCCTTATCTTAGTAGAAAATGCGATGGAATTCATGATGAATTAAAAAGCTCTGCACTGGTATTGGATGATGGCAAAAAGAAGCTAGCTATCATATCCAATGACTTAGTGGGAGTAGATAAAGAGATCACTAATGCAGTTCGTACATTAGTGACGAACAGAACGAATATACCACCTGATAATGTGCTTGTAGCATGCACGCATACACACTCAGGTCCAGCCACCTATTATGCAAGGGCATGGGGGGAATGCGACAGACAATATTTAGAGGTGTTGCCTCGTGAAATCGCAGGCGCTGTAGATATTGCATTGAATAATATGCAGACTGTTACCGTTCGTCTTGGCATCGATTATCTCGATAATCTTGGCTACAATCGGGATGTAAAAGACGGTCCTATGGACACAGAATTAGGAGTTATCAGCTTTTATAAAGAAGATGGTACTCCTTACGTCTTTTTGACCAATTTCGCCTGTCATGGAGTCACCATGAAACACGATAATAGGAAAATATCCCGTGACTATCCCGGCGTCGCTGCTACAATTGTTGAGAAAGTCTTTCCAACAGCAAAAATGATGTTTCTGCAAGGTTCCTGCGGAGATATAAATCCAATTCTTGTTCATACAGGCAAAGTGAATGAAGCCGGCACTCTATTCGCTGGTGAGATCCTGAAAACTATAATAAACTCAAAGGAACTAGATAATATCACTCTGGATGCGATCTCCCGTCAGATCGATCTGCCTGTGTTGATTCCCGATGCAAAAGAAGTCCAACGAGTATTAGATGAGAGTCAAAAAAAGCTAGAAGATGTAGGAATCTCCGGAGATAATAAAAAATGGGATGTGTTTTATGCGGATTGGGCAAAGAGCATGTTGAATAAGCTAAAAAATTCCTCTGAATCAAGTATGCCTGCAGAGATTCAATGTATGAGAATTGGTGACGTTATACTGGCATGCAACCCATCGGAATTGTTCACACAGTTCTCGTTGGACATCAAACGGGAATCGCAGATGAAAACCTTCGTTGTTGCTTATGCGAATGACATGGTAGGATATATTCCTGACACGGGGAACTTTGAGCGAGGTGCTTATGCGGCTGTGCTAGTGCCAAAAATACTCGATAACTTCCAGTTTGATAAGAATGTTGGTAACGTCCTGGAGGAGGAAACACTCAAGATGATAAATGAAATGAAAAATCGAACGCAATCAAGTAATGAGATATTATAACCGAGTACCAAACAGTGGAATGAATTTTATTCTCATACCCATTAGCTTTTTGAAATCAATGCAGTGGTTAGGTCAGCAAAGCTGGTGCAATGGAAAAATCGGAACCTTTGGCCATTCATATAACGGCTTTACACAACTTATGCCTGCTCCACTTCACAATCCCTACGTTAAATGCCTGATGGTTAGCTCTGCCCAGCAAACTAACTTTGGACATATCTACAATGATGGGGTTTTGCAGCTTAATATGGTTTTCACTGCTGGCTTATTTGGCGCAGGCAGGACAATACAGCCAACGATCTCCGGAGTTTACGGCGGGACACCGATCCTGAATTATGACGAACTTTTCAGACGGCTTCCATTAATATCTGCGCTTGATGATATATCTGACGTGCCGTATGTTAAAGATTGGATCAGGCACTCAAAGTATGATGACTACTGGAAGTCCTATGGAATCAAAGAGAAATACAGTGAGATTGATGCGCCAGCATATTTTATCAGCGGTTGGTATGATAATCTTCTGCACGAGACATTCCGGAACTTCAAAGGTTTTAGCGAACAGGGAAGGTCACTGGAGGCAAGAAAAGGAACAAAGATCCTCATTGGACCCTGGACCCATGCGATAAATAGTAAGGGGGAAGGATGGTCTGCTGACTTTGGGTCAGATATGTTTATTGATATGCTTGATTTACATATAAATTGGTATGATTACTGGCTTAAATATATAAAAAATGGGATTGATCATACGAGTTTTTCAGTTATGCAGAAAAGAGGTGACACTTTACTAATGATTTGATACAATATTACTAACAGTTATCAAAAATATTGAACCAAAGGAGTCAGTGATGATAATACCTATTGTATCTAT
>Ga0247841_10008228_pt1 | contig 15126 bp, 13 predicted proteins | sample LaCruzMarch2015__2_FD_192410 | JGI IMG/M metagenome (GOLD analysis project Ga0247841, IMG submission 192410) | Freshwater microbial communities from meromictic Lake La Cruz, Castile-La Mancha, Spain - LaCruzMarch2015_18m | ecosystem: Environmental > Aquatic > Freshwater > Lake | place: Spain...
ATGCAAATTTATCAAAAGTTCTCCCGAAACTCTAAATTCCATAAAAAAAACATGAAATATTGATTTTCGGGGGATAAATTATAATTTCCCAAGAGTCGACAAAATGGAAAAACTTGGAGTTTTCAAAACTTTTTTTTTAATTTTGAAATTGGACATAAAAAAATGTCCAAAATGGATTTTAAAAAAAAAGTTTGCAAAAATGAAAATCACTTTTTTTTCACCTTTTTTTTCTGACATTTTTTCTCGTTTTTCACACGTTAAATGATCAGTCGACTTTTGACAATAGTGTCGCTGAGACCATAAGAAAAAAAATGAAAAAATCGGATTTTTTCGGGATTTTTTGGGATTTTTTTGAAATTTTTTTATTTTTTTTGGACTGAATGGACAATTTTTGGATAACTTTTCGCGTTTTTTGGACAATGGTGGATAATTTATAGGAACATTTTTAATGAAAAAAAATTTTATAATAATATATTTTTTCATTAATAAAATAAAAAAAGACAAAAAGGTCATAAAATATCATGTAAGATAAAATAATTCAGGACAAAAAATATAAAATTACAAAAAGTTCCTCCAAAAATGCGATTTCCATAAAAAAAACACGAAATATCGATTTTCGGGGGATAAATAGTAATTTTTTAAAATTTAAAAATGGTCAAAAAAATGGAAAAAGTTGAAGTTTTCAAAACTTTTTTTTTAATTTTGAAATTGGACATAAAAAAATGTCCAAAATGGATTTTAAAAAAAAAGTTTGCAAAAATGAAAATCACTTTTTTTTCAACTTTTTTTTCTGACATTTTTTTGCGTTTTTCAAACGTTAAATGATAACACCAGTTTTGGCGAAAATGTCGTTGAGACCATAAGGAAAAAAGTGAAAAAATCTCGATTTTTCTGAATTTTTCTGAATTTTTCGGGACCGATTTAAAAAAAATGGACAATTTTTGGATAACTTTTCGCGTTTTTTGGATAATGGTGGATAATTTATAGGAACTTTTTTAATGAAAAAAAATTTTATAATAAGGTATTTTTCATGAATAAAACAAAAAAAGACAAAAAAGTCATAAAATATCATGTAAGATAAAATAATTCAGGACAAAAATTGTAAAATTATGAAATTATCTCCCGAAAATCGATATTTCATAAAAAAATTATGAAATTTGCATTTTTAAGGGATAAATGATAATTTTTTTAATTTTTTATACAAATATACATGGATAATTATGGAAAAAAATAGATAACAAAATGGATAATATTTAGTAAAAAAAAATCATGTAATAGCGTAAAATATTTTATTAAATAAAACATTAAAGTATTTAAATATATTAACTGGTTATTATATAATATAATAGGTTAATTCATTATCATGCCAAAAATTAAAATAGATTATGGAAATATGATATTTTACAAGGTTTATTGTCTTAATCCAAGTGTAAATAAAATATTTGTAGGGCACACAACAAATATGGTGCAGAGAAAACATGTGTTGAAAAAACAAACGGAACTTCGATATTTAGAAATGTTCGATGTTATAAATAAAAATGGAGGTTGGAAATGTTGGAGGATTAAAGAAATAGAGAAATATAATGATTGTAAGACGCACGCAGATATTTTAACGAGAGAAAAATATCATTATGATATATTAGAGAATTTAATTTTATCGGGTCAACATGAAATAAAAAAAATAAAAAAAGAAGATGAACACCTAGATATCCATAAAGTGAATAATAGTTATAAATGCGAATATTGTGAATATGAATGTGATCAAAAAAAACACTTTCAGCAACATATAAGCACTCGTAAACATCATGAAACGGTTACATTAATAGAAATGATGAATGAATATAAAGAAAAAATGATTGAAAATGTAAAATTTGGTTCTGAAAAAATAGAAAAAACATCATCAAAAAAAACATTGGAAACTACCTCATTAGAAAATACATCATTAGAAAATACATCATTAGAAAATACATCATTAGAAAATACATCATTAGAAAATACATCATTAGAAAATACATCATTAGAAAATACATCATTAGAAAATACATCATCAAAAAAAAAATCAGAGAATACGTCAAAAATAACAGATTCAGAAAAGAAAGAATATAAGTGTATCGCATGTGGGAAAATTTATAAAAATATGTCAGGGTTGTGTAAACATCGACACATATGTAAAAAAAAAATATTACAAAAAATACAACAAAAAGAAGCTGTATCGAAAACGATACACAATGAATGCGAAGTTGAATTATCCATGGAACCTACAGATTTGATGAGTACCGCGATACCGGAAAAGGAAAAAGATGAGATTATTATTCAACTTTTGAAGGACAACGAGTCGATGAAGGCATTTATGAAGGAGCAGAACAACATGTTGAAGGAAATGATGCGTCAAATCAACACGAATGGTTCAAGCACGATTACGACGACGAACAATATCAAGCAGAAATTCAATATCAACATCTTTTTGAACGAGCAGTGCAAGGATGCGATCAACATGGGCGATTTTATCAAGTCTCTCAAAATTACGTTTCATGATTTAGAAATAACGCGAGACAAGAGTTTGGAAGAAAGTGTGAGCACGATTATGCTGCGAGGACTCAAAGAGTTGGATGTGTACAAACGTCCAATTCATTGCACGGATCAAAAGCGGGATGTCATGTATATCAAAGACGAGGAAAAATGGGAAAAAGATGATGGGAATGTCAAGTTGAAGGAGTCGATTGACACGCTTTCAAAGAAACAAATGTTTACACTGAAGAAGTGGAGAGATTCGGATCCGGAACTGAAAACCAATGATGACAAGAGGGATAAATTTGTGACAACATTGAATCACGTTTGCACGCCGATACCGGAGACGAGTGAGAAGCGGTTAATCAAAACGATAGGGAAGGAAATTTATATTGATAAGGTGGAAGAGTGATATGGACCTGGGAACTGGACCTTGACCATTTTACACAACTCTCTCTGTAAAACTGTCATCGAGAAGCGGTTTATATGACGATATTGACTTTTTGATAGTATCTTCATAATATTTTTTTTTCATACAAAAACTTCCGATGGCTAAAACAAAAAAAATAAAGGTTGATACAATTATCATCATGTTTGAATAGAGTCGTTTATTATTCTATTTAAATATTTTAATATTTTACTATTATTTTATTATATTCTAGACTATTTTTTAATATATATGTATTTGAAAACATTTAGCATGAATTAATTATTGGCAACACTAGACGTTGCGGGATCTACGGGAGGAGTTACCACCGCCGCCGCACCGCAAATTGCGCTACGAGTAGTGGAATACCATTTTGCGATTGCGATTAATGGAGCGCTAAAAATATTACTGGAATTGGGATCGGCGATAATGGAAGATGTCAGGTCGGCAATTTTTTTATCATTTGAATCTGGAGACGGCGCACATGATTTTTTTAAACCATCAAACAGTAATTGTGGTTTTTGGTAATATGGTGAATCGGTATTACAAATTGCATAGTTTATTCCGATTCCATTTCCGGCTAGTAATTTTGCGTCATCGGACGAAGACGTTGATTGATAAATTTGTTTATAAATGTCGGTGTTACCGCTTGCGCACACTTGTTTATTCAAATAGTCGTAAATATTTTGAGGCGTAGGATTCGATGGCAGCGATACCATAGATGCAGGCAAACTGGATTTTATGCTGGATGAAATGGAGTCGACGTCGGTCAAACTGAATCCTTCATATGTTTTGAAAGAAATTAAAAAAATACAGGTGATGAGCGCAATCGTGACAAACATGTAGCGATAGTTACAACTTAATATAAACAATGTAATAAGAATAATGCGACCCGAAATAGTGTTGTAGTAGTACTGCAGACGATGAGATTGTTTCATATAAGCGCAAAACATAATAAAAATGATGACGATTTGCGCGACGAATGATTTACGATGGCTTATATTCAAAGTGATAATTTCTTCTACGTCATTCAAAATATTTTTCATACTTTCAACTAAATAGTATAAATTGTATAGGTTGTATAAATATAAGTTAAATATAAGTTATGATCAGAAAATAAAATAAATATAATAAATATATACCATAAATATTTATTATAATTAAGTGAATATGAATTGTCTTGTTAAAAACTATTTATCAGCTACGCCATCATTTTATAAGGTTATAAGTGTTATTAACTCTACCTATAAAGGTAGAATAGACCATGCAGCATTTAGATTTTTAAAAGATAAATATATAAATGAACCATATACATTAAAACCAGAAATTTATACATTTAAAAAATATAATGCTGTAGCAAGATGGTATAAAGACGATAATGAAAATAATAAAATTCCAAGAATATTTTTAAGTAGATATATGGGAGAAAATATTCCCTCTATAAATAGTTATTCTGAATATGAAAAAATAAATAGCATGAATTCATATCTGGCTTGGACAGTATTATTTGAGGGGCATATTAATCATTTGGCATTAGAAGTCGATGATATTGAACTAGCTACAGAGGCGTGCATTAAAGCCGGTATAAAAATGAATTACGAGGGTGGATTATATAAAATATCTAGCGATAAACAATTGATACAAACAGCGACTATGTCAGAACAAGTAAAATATACATTTAAGGACGGTAATGTGCACGATGTTCCATATGCATTTGTAGAATTGGTTCAACGTCAACGTAATAGAGAGGGTTTCGAAGAAGATAGTGCGCAGAGAATATTTTCAAGTACATCATAAATAGAAGAATGGATTTATTTTGACTTAATTGAAACATATAATTAAAATACATTAAGAGTAATTAAGATATTAAATACAATATTTAAATAAAATATAAATAAATATATTTTATTTTCCGTATGTTTTTTAAAATAAAATCTCATTTTTTTATAGGAGAATAGAATAACAATAGAATAATCAATGTCTTTAGCACAATATGCTTCACCATATAATAATGATGATTCTGGAGAGACAAACAATATAAATTCAAATATTCGAATGACACAAAGTCAAAACCAGAATCAAAATCGAGGAAGAGGGGGGTCGGGAATAGAAAAAAAAATACCACCATCATCATTTCGTAAAACAATAAAGCGCCCTTTAGCGCAACAACAGCAGCAGCAGCAATCACAATTAGAAGCAGCCCAACAGACGCAGTCGCAGTCACGTGTGGCGAATTTAATGAGCAAGCTAAATTCGGTTAAAGGTATGAGCTATGCGCAAGGTGGTGGTGACGACGGAAGCAATAGTTCTGAAACCGATTTAGCAGATTACCAACCCATGAATTCGAATGATGAAGGTACAGGTACAGGTGCAGGCATAAGCGCACATGACAATCAAAATAGTGACAACAATAATGACGACGGTGTAGTAACACGAGAAAATTTTGAAAATTTGCCGAGCACATACGCATCACAATATTACCAACAATATGTTCCCCTTTCATACAGTAGCCAGCAACAAAGCCAAGGCGATTCAGGACTATCGGGGTCAAAAGACGATTTAATGCAAAAAATGAATCACATTATACAGATGCTCGAAGACCAGCAAGATGAAAAGACGGGGAGTGTGACAGAAGAATTGATTCTGTACTGTTTTTTGGGAGTGTTTGTAATCTTTGTTGTAGACTCATTTGTACGAGCTGGAAAGTATGTGAGATAGTCGAACGAACGAACGAACGAATGAACGAATGCACAAAAAATGAAATAAGAATATTAACATGAAATTTTTTATTTCATTTTAATATATATATTTTAGAGAGACGAGAGAGATAAATGATAAATGGTTATAGAGTAAATATTTATAAAAAAATATTAAAAACAAAATAATAATGAAATACAGTTTGTAAAAGAGATAAAACAAGATGGGAGATTGTAGTACGAAAACAAATAATGAAAATCCGAGTATTGAATTATTTATGACGATCATTGTAAATATTGGAAATGTATTGAGTATATTGTATAATGTTCCTCAAATGTGGAGAACACATAAATTAAAAAAAGCGGATGACATATCGTCACATTTTTTATGGATGCGTCTTTCAGCCGGAATTATTTGGTCCATTTATTGTATTTATTATAGAATGTGGTATGTCATCATATCATGGACGACGACGATTATATCGACAACACAAATATTGTATTATAAATATTATCCATCACCTTTGGCGCAAATGCCGTTGATAGAGGAACAACAGGAACAAGGGGGGCAAGGGGAACAAGGGGAACAAGGGCAGCAACGAAGTCAAGGCGAGGATTCGCGTGAAAAAGAAGAACGAATTGAAATGCAGTTGTTACAAAAAAATGAAAACAGGTACTATGTAGATATTATACCGTTAAATTAGTAATTTGTACGCACAATGAAACGATAGTATAAGAATAGTAGACAAAGTAGTAAAACCGGATTGTTTACTATAAAATTCTTGATCTTTAATAAACACTGGTATAAATTTTCATGTCCTCGAATCCAGCTACAGAAATCTTTCCAAATTTGATTGGGTGTTGAAATTAAGGAATTATAGGAATAGTGATTGTTATTATTATTCATTATTTTGACAGATCACTACGACGACGATGGATTGATGGATAATGTTGGACATTTATAGAATCATTCATAAAAAATCAATTTTTATCAAAATAAAATAAAAATATTATTTTTTATTTTGTATTTATATAATATTATACCATATATTATATATATATATACCTATTTTACCATTATAGTATATAACCATATTTTTTATTAAAATTTCAAATAGTTTAAAATGTTGAATCAACTACATGAATGGATTAGTTCTTTAAATACAAATATGTTTTTCGCAGGAATTATGATGCTTACATTAAATATTGGATCGAGATATATTCAATTGAATTTGAGTCCTTCTGCCGAATCCTATTTAAAATATGCGATTACAAAAGAGTTTTTGATATTTACGATTGCGTGGATGGGGACGCGAAGCATTTATGTGGCTTTAACGCTTACCGCCGCATTTATTATTTTGTCGGATTATGTTTTCAACGACAAGAGTCGATTTTGCATGTTACCGGAAAAATTCAAAAAATTACAAAGTTCCATCGACTTGAATGACGATAAGATTATAAGCGAATTGGAAATCAAGAATGCAATGGAAGTTTTAGAAAAGGCTAAAAAACAGCGCGAAAATCGCGTTCAACTTAGTTACCTGTCATTTTATGATAATGTAAAGATGTAACAATATAAACGTGCACGCTCGTAAATTAAAATTTAATTTGTTTTTTCTTTTTTTGTTTTATTTAATTGATTGTGTAAATGTTGTACCATTGTAGAGCCAGTTTTTTCAAATAAACATGGTATAAAGCCGTGAACTATAAATGCCAATGAACAACCAAGCGATTGAATTCCGTAAAAGCACGCATGTTTAAAATGTTCAAAATATGTCATATTTTGTTCTTCTGGGTGTTGTAGAAACATACATCTAAAAACATAATTTGACTGTAAATAATCAAACATTTGATTAAATTATATATAATATATATTTATAATATTTATAATATTTTTATATTTATAATATTTTTATATTTATAATATAAACAAGAAGAGTATATATACAATGTTTCAACTTCGAAAACTGATCCCCTTTCTTACGTCATCTGCGATACTTTTGACGGTAGATGGGCTCTATCTCTACAATATTGGTATGGCGGCATTTCAAAAAAATGTACAACTTATCCAAAAATCACCTTTAGAGTTGAATATATATGGCGCGTTACTGTCTTATGTGTGTGTAATCGGTATATTGTATTATTTTGTCATTGCTCAGCGTAAATCGGTTATGGATGCATTTTTACTTGGAATATTTTTATACGGGACATTTGATATGACCAATTTGGCCATGTTTACAAAATATGCATGGAAAACGGCAATCATAGATACGCTATGGGGCGGAACCCTTTTTGCATTTACAACATGGGCAACTTATGCAATTTTAAATTAATTAATGTTATTTTCATTTTATAAAAAGGTTTCATACACGTGTTATGAAATCTTTTATTTGTATTTTATTTTGACTTTTTGTATTTTGTTTTATTTTGACTTTTTGTATTTTGTTTTATTTTGACTTTTGTATTTTGTTTTGTTTTGTTTTGTTTTATTTCGAGTTTCGTATTTTACGGTTTAAGAAGAGGCAACGGAAGATGCAACAGCATCAGAACTGACAGAAGAAGATGCCTTGGCAAAGTGAGGAGACATGTAACGCTGGAGGTTAAAGTAAGTCAGCTCATCACCCTTCTTCAACTTGAGAAGTGACGTCAGCTTCTTGTCGGGATTGATCTTGCGACCATTCTCCTTATCCTGAAGGTTGTTAGTGCGAATGTACTTGTTAATCTCACGAGTAACATCGGTGCGAGCCATCTCGGAACCCTCGGGCTTGCCAAGAAAACCGGCGAGCTCATTGGAAATCAAAGTGGGTTTTACAAAACCGGAAGGAGCGCGATTTCCAACCTTGCGCTTTTTCTTCTGAGACGCCTTCTGAGCATTCTTCAGTTCGCGAGCAGTCTGGCGCTCAAGAAGACGAAACTCACTGCGCAGGGCAGTCCAAGTGGCGTGGGCGGCTTGAAGCTTATTAGAATAGTCGGCGTACATGCTCAAAAGAGCAGAAGTGTCAGGAGAAGAAGTGGATGCAGAAACAGATGAATCAGTAACTACAACATTAGAAGGAACAGATGCTACCGACTCGGTAGTAGAAGACTCTACAACAGAAACACTCTTGGGCTTGGGAAGCTTTTTGAGTTGCTTGGGAGCAACATCGGAAACGGTGGCGGTAACAGCGGGAGTAGTAGATTCGACCGAAGTGGCGGTGGAGGAAGTTTTGGATGTCTTAACCATTTTATCTGATTATACTCATATTAGCAGTGTCTTTTTAAGTAGCTTTCAATATATATTATATATTGATGAAATATATTTGAATAATATAATAATAACATGGTAATAAATGTTATAAAATTCTAAAAATGATAAAAATTGAATTATATTTTTATACATTCAATTATTTTAAATTATAAAATTATAAACAAGTTATAAATAAATGATATAGCGTAATGATATTTATAAATAATTTTTAATTATAATAATGATAAAAAGTCACCTTCAGAACACGTGTGAACATTTTTTTGAAAATTTTTGAGAGAAATGAATTTGGGTTTTTTCATTTGCATCGTCTTATAAAAAATATAGTTTCCGTATTTTCCGCATCGAATACTGACATCATCATTTATGACGCGAATAACTCCTTCATTTGTTGTAGATGATGTAGCGGTATTAACATCATCGTTTATATCATTTTCAATCACGCGAATGACTTCGTCGAGAGTAACGTCGGAAATATTTTTTGATCGCAAGTGTGTTTTTTCAATTGATTTTCGTTGTTCTCCATTTTTACCCCATACAATATATTTACCGAAGCGACCATTTTTTAACAAGACGTCGAATCCGCCATACGTTCCAATTATACGTTCTGATAATGTTTTAATGAAAGCGTTATCATTATTTTCATTATTCTTATGTAGAGTATCATTTGTTTCTTCTTGTAATTCCACTTTATTACATGTTTCAATATTTTCTATTTTTTCTTTTAATTCTAAATTGTATTTATGAATATTCTCTCTAATCTCTCTACAACATTCATCACAAACTCTTTTTAAAATATCGATCGGAGTCGATGGCGATTCTGATTTTTTACAGCACGCGATGTTATCAAGGTCGGCTTCCATTTGTCGTGTATAATCGTATGAGAATATACGAGGAAAGTGTGAAATTAAAAATGTACAGACGGATTTTCCGAGAGATGTAACGATTAATTTATTTTTTTCATTTCCGAATTCTCTCTTCATTATATTTTGAGATATTTTCTTTTCTGGAAACGAAACCGTGTGTTCAATACATTCGACGCATTCGCCTTTTACGTTACTTTTTTTCACATATTCACGTTCTTTTATTTTCTCGATAATGGTGGAAAATGTGGATGGACGACCAATTTCTTTTTCTTCGAGTGTCTGGATGAGTCGAGCTTCCGTGTAATGAGATGGTAAACCATGGGATGAAAATACGACGTTGGTTTCAATTCGATTACACGAAACATCAGAATTATTTCGTATGTTTTGTAGATAATCTAAAGCGCCATGTTGTTTTTCCTGGTCAACCGTGAATCCTTGAACGGCCTTCCACCCATAAAATATTGGTTTATGACAGGTGTAAAAAAATGTATAGAAGCGTTCTGTATCATGACATTTTTTTTCCGGAATTAAAATATTTGTTTCGACTGCTGTTTCAAGAGATAAAAATGTATAATCCGACATACAACTTTCGACAGTATTTCTCCAAATTAATTTATATATTTTTTGTTCCCTCGTATGATATTCACCCGTTAATCCAAAACGCATAATGTCGGTCGGTCGTATGGCCTCGTGTGCCGATACTGTATCGTTGTCAATACACTCAGATCCCGATTTCAGTTGTAACTGCGAGTTTGCATATGCATCTCCCCATTTTTCTCGTATGAATGGAAGTGCATGGTTGTGTACAAATTCGGCACTATAAGTTGTCCCGGTGGTTCGAATGTATGTAATATAACCGCGCTCGTATAATTTTTGGCATATTTCCATAGTTTCTGACGGAGATAATGCGAACTCGTTGCTGGCCATTTGTTGCAAACGGCTGGTTGTAAATGGTTCTGGCGATTTTGTTATATGAGTGGATGGTTTTTGTGAAACATGTTTGAATTTAAACTGCGTATCTTCACGGACGGAAGCTTTCAAAAACGTCTCAAGGTCGTTTATCTTACGAGTTTCAAAAGATGAAGACAGAGAGAATGGCAAATTAAACCTTGTAAAAAATCCAATTACAGAATAAGAGGAAGAATGTAAATGAGAATTTATGCGATGATTGTTAATATCGATATTTTGTTCATTTAATCTTGTATTTTCATTTAATCTCTCTAATCTCTCTAATCTCTCGACCTCGTTTTCATAAACAATGCGCAATGCGGGAGTTTGGCATCGACCGGCGGATAACGTTTTATCAGAAGATGTGACATGTTTCCAAAGAAACGGGGAGATTTTGTATCCAATGAGTAAATCCAAAATTTGTCGTGCATGCGATGAATAAACTAAATTCATGTTTACTGTTCTAGGATGTTTTATGGCGTATTCAAGTGCATCTTTTGTAATTTCATGAAACACGATTCTCTCTGTTTTATCTACAGATAAACGAAATATTTCGCAAATGTGCCATGCAATTGCTTCTCCTTCTCGATCGTCATCGGTTGCGAGTAAAATTCTGGCCGACATTTTTATTTCAGATTCGATTTTTTTTATTTGGGATTTTTTTGACTCGGTAATTGAAAATTTTATTTTGTAATTATTTTTCATATCGATGGAATCCAACCCGTCGATGTGGCGCATGTGACCTATTGTTGCAATGCAGCGATAACCTGGACCCAGGTGTTTTACAATTGTTGAACATTTTGCGGGAGATTCGACGATCAACAATGTATCTGTTGGAACTTTTACAAAAGAGGAAGTTGACGGTAGTGGCAGTTTTCGATTACTATAAAAAGACATATGAAACTGATAAATTTATTATTAATAATAATAAGTACAGTGAATTGTTTAATACCTTTCAATATTTTTCATGATAAAAAATATTGACAAAAAATAGTAAATAGTAATTATGGTTAAAATTATAAAATGGATTATTTTTTTTCAGTGTAATTTGGTCCTAAAAATTTTTTAACCGCAGTAGACACTACTGGTTCAATATCTTTTGCAAATGGTAGTAAATAAGGATGTTATATATTTTATTATTTTATTATATAAAAAAATATATTTTTTATTTATTTATTTATTATTTGTTTTTATATTTTTTATTTGTTTTTTAACACAACACACATAAATGTTACCACATAAATGTTAGATCAGGTTTTAAGCGCTTCCGCCGCCGACTTTCTTGACAATCTTCTTCTTTGGAGCTTCAACAGCAGGCGCAGGTACTACTGGAACAACAACAGGGACTGAAGGTATGCGGGAAGGAACCGAGTCATCTTCTTCCTCTTCATCACCACCATCATCAGAATCGACGGTTTCTGTAGTAAACTGAGGTTGAGGTTGATGAACCGCTGCCTCCTCTACATGATGACGATCATTTTGAATGGACTTTTGTGAATCGGCCGAAGATTCGGATGAACTGAGTGACAAGTGGCACTTTCCGCGCATGGAAAGACGAGGTTGAATCATACCCTGAACAAACCGCCAAGTGATTCCGAATTTTCCATTTGCAAACCAAATTCCGCCGCACTGAATCATCGTCTTCATATGGGATAATTTGGTGATGATGTCCATGGGAGAAACGTTGGGATCAGCGCAAGGAAACAAGCAATGCCTATCGGCATCGTAGATTTCGACGCCCTCCCACTTTCCTTGCCAGAAAGGCACCTTGATTCTCATCGTGGGCTTCTTGGTCAAATCCTTTTCACATGTTGCCTTGTCCATGGGAAACTTGAGAATCGGGGTAAATAGGGCATCTACGGCATCAGGAGTCATCTTTGGCTTTGCGAACCAGTCCTTTGAATTTGCGAGTGCATCAGCTTTGAGTTTTGTTTCAAAATCAGCCATCGACTTGAGGAATGCTCGCGTCTCATCAGTTTCAAAGTCATCGTTGGGAAATTGAAGTGACATTTCATAGGAAACCTTTCCGGTCTTGTCATCCGTGTATTCTTGAAGTCCCCATGTCATGAGGAGAGGAGTTCCCACATAAAGCGACTGGCCTGTTTGAGAGTTATAGATTCCGACACTCTTACCTCCGCTTGCATTTACTTTGCATTTGGAATATTTAGTATCCGTCTCTGGATTGAAGAGATGGCCTTGAATCATCGCCTGAGTAGAAGGGGCGACGGCAGATTGTTTGGTAGCGGGAGCTGAAGTTGCGGACATTGTTATTATTGGTTGTAAGCGACGAAGTATAATTGAACGGTGCGTGATGATTTTAAGAATAGATTTCAAGTTTTCAATTTATATTTTTAATCAGAACAAATGTAAATGTTAAAAAAAATGAAAAAAACGAAAAAAACGAAAAAAACGAAAATATTAACTATATTTAATTATTTTTAGTTTCATTTAAAAATATTTAAATATTTTATTGTATATAGAAGTATTGCATAAGAAAAGAAAAGAATGTTTAATACAAATACAGAACATCCGTTGGTTGCGAGACAGCAGACATACATGCTGGATCGTAAATTGGTTTCGGTTTCATCAGAAGATCGCGACCAGTGTCAGTGGAAAAATCGCGCACATTTTGAAATTACATTGCCACAACAGCTTTTGAATGTAGAGACAATTCGTCTCGTGGAATGCAATTTTCCGTCGAATAACTATACATTTAAAAATAATTATTTCAATACGAAATTTTTATTTTCGGTTACAGTTGGTGGTACGTCTACAGGTCCTATTGAAATAACAATCACAGAAGGATTTTATACGCCAAAACAACTGACAAACGAGTTAACAAACAAGTTAAATTATTATACATCACAGCATATTGGTTCTTCATATACTCAATTTATTGTTGTCTATAATGAAGTCACTCAAAAACTACAATTCGGAAATAAATTGCATGAGTTTGAACTCCTATTTGATGCGGTTATTGAATATAATGTCAAGTGTTCACAAGGCGGATCTCAATATTGGTTGTCGAATGCTTCAAGCAAGGGTGCAACTACACCGCTGTGCCAAGACGGAAAGTGGGGACTTCCATACTATTTAGGATTTGAAAAGAAAAAGTATTCTTCGGTTTCACAGACAGATCCCTCGTTTACCAACCTAACGTATTTAAATATCGTAGACCCGAATTATTATTGGCTTGGAAGTGGAACAAGCGGATACTTTATAAATGCGCCGAATAAGATAAACGTGATTGGAGAGACTAATTTTTACATGGAACTTGATAAATGCAACCAAGCCGACGAATTAAAAGCGTATCCGCATAATACAAATGGACTAACGAACAACACGTATAACGGCATGGTAAATTCCTTTTTTGCAAAGATACCGATACTCGGATGCCCGAATACGCAATATTTTGATTCTAGAAACGGGCTAATACAGAACTTGACCACATTTTTTCCGCCGCTGGAACGTTTGAGTAAAATTAAAGTGAAATTCCGGTATCATGATGGAACGCTGGTTGATTTCAGCAATGACTTTAGTTTTACGCTTGCATTTGATTGTTATCGTGATGAGATGGCGCGCACACTTTCTCTAAGAACGCCTGCACAGTATCGCTTGTAAGAGTTACGCGTTTTTAACAACTTGTTTGACCGAACGAAATACGGAAATATCATAAACGTAGTGATAAATGTTAAAAAATTTTGCCTTGAGATAGATGAATGCGTCTTTTGAAATCACATGGGCGTAATAATAGAGCCATTTTATAATGTATAACACTGTTAAAAATAGGACATTTATGTTGTGTTGTATTTTTAAAATGGGTCCTATTTTTTTTGGCACGAGATTTAAATCGACTTTATTTCCATTGTTGAAAAAAATGCAGTAAACGTCACTGTATTCGTCTGCATAGTTTGGATGACTGAGTTTCACTTGTTGAAATGTGATGCGTTTAATATAGAATTGTAACGAATCCTCATTAATGTACTGGACTATTTTATTTTTTGCGTGTTCGTCGGGGTAAACGATGCAACAGTCGACATCGCTACTGTTTTCAAAAAATGTAAAATTTGTAACGCTTCCAAAAAAATAAATGTCAATGTTTGGAACCTGTTGTTTTAGTCGGGTTATATACGCGATTGCAGTTGGAGACAATCTCTCCTTTATATGCATATTTTCATTTTCATTTTCATTTTCATTTTCATTTTCATTGTAAAAGATTGATTCATAATGAACCGACATGTGAATATTAATAAATAATCTTATATTCACATGATAAAATATTTTAAATAATAAATAATAAATAAATAATGAATAAATAATGAATAAATAATGAATAAATAATGAATAAATAATGAATAAATAATGAATAAATAATGAATAAATAATGAATAAATAATGAATAAATAATGAATAAATAATGAATAAATAATGAATAAA
>Ga0247841_10008229_pt1 | contig 15126 bp, 12 predicted proteins | sample LaCruzMarch2015__2_FD_192410 | JGI IMG/M metagenome (GOLD analysis project Ga0247841, IMG submission 192410) | Freshwater microbial communities from meromictic Lake La Cruz, Castile-La Mancha, Spain - LaCruzMarch2015_18m | ecosystem: Environmental > Aquatic > Freshwater > Lake | place: Spain...
GTCTTTTTTATTTTTTCCTCGTTGTCCCTAATCCTAATAGAATAGTCATCTACCTGGTCCCTAATTGTTTTAATTTTATCATAGGTATGACCTATAACCGGGACTGTTCGACCCCAACTTTTCATTTTGTTATAGGCGTAGTTTCCAAACTTAACATTAATATCATGAGTCCCGATGCCATAAAACTCCTGCCTACTTTCAATCGCATCTCTAATTTTCGTAACCATTTTAGAATAATCAAGATTAATAGAAGCAACAGAACTATCTTCTTCATCCCTAATGACTTCTAGCGTTCTATCTAATGCGTCGGATACTGCATCAATAGCTTTGGCTTGCGACATTCCTATCAAATATCTTATCATTCTATTTAAAACACTTGGATCAATTCTTTCTCTTTTGCTTTTAATCGCCTTTAGTTCTGCATTAGCAATGTCTATTTTGGCCTTTTTTTGTTTTTTAACATCATCTGTAAATTCTTGACCCTCGAATTCCTCATCTATCTTGGCCTGCCTTCTGCTAGATTCAATTGAATGTATATTTTTGCAAACAAAGTCTATTCTATGTTTAAGAATAATTTTGGCCTCTTCACGGTCAACATATGTCGCATCCATTTTTATAATAGTATTACATCCCATTTTCTTTATAGGGTGTTTCGACACTAAAATAAGTCGCCTGTCAGTTCCAGTAATATGGTCGAGGTTATTCTGTCCCATAAAACCATCAATAATTCCGCCATCGCCAAACTCATATTCTCTTTCTGGACTAGGATCTCCCATTGGCATTACGCAAAATGGAGAATATTCGAAATCAGTTATTATCAATGACTTTCCGTGACTAGACGCTCTATTAGAAAATTTAGCATAAAGATTTTTAAATGTATATACATTGCGTATATATTTAATATAAGCCTCTTTTTCATCCGATCCTAAAAACGCAATAAGATTATCTTGATGACCTTTAAGTATTTTATCTGTGGTTTTAAAATCTCTAATCTTGCCTCTAAATAACTCAACTGCATGTTTTAAAGGCTCCTGCTGCTTGTCTGATGCTTTTTTGGCCCCCGTTTCCATCTTTTTGGTCATCATTGTTCCGCTTAAAATATTTTTATACGCAGAATCAATATCGGAATAAGGGTCAAAACCCATAAACCCATCATTATTTCTTTCCGGAACCCCCTGATGATCCACTAATATAAGATCATCAAATTCGGGACTATTTAATGCGGCCTGAATATCAAGATACTGCTTTCTCAACGAATCATATTTAGCTTCTAACTGAGGTAAAGTAGATCTATGAGAAACCATCTCTTCACGACTAACAGCTTCATTTGGATCTTGTGAAGGATTATTTATCGCATCTATCTGTCCTCTAATATCTATAAGTTTCGTTTTAACCGAGCGAAGATCTTTGCCCGATGTACGAGGATCTGTGGGGTCTGATGGTTTATCGACAAGTAATTTTTCAATCAAGGCACGTTGGCGATATAGTTTCCAATAAAGAGGTATGGCTGTATTACCTTGGGGTGGTCTATCGGGATTGCCAGGAGCAACAGCCTCGCCATTTCTACCCCTAGGGGGATGTATCCATTGCTCAAAAGACGCAGCGGGAGGAGTCTCGCCCTTTTCTTCATGTAGTCTAATCCATAAGGCAGCATCGGTGGTTGCTTCATCTGCACCCGTTATTTCATACAAGTCTTTTCTGCTACTCATGGTTTCTCGTTTTACAGTGCCATGAAGCAAATCTATAAGCCTATTAGCAGCATATCTGGTTTCATCGGTCTCATTAGGTTTGTGACCAAAATAGTTTTTGGCATCGATAGAGTATTCAGGTTGCTTACTCATATCGGCATGAGGCGCATATATGTCATTTTTACCAATAGCAAATACGGTTTTAAGTAGGGCGTCAACTAACGGTTCCCATCCCTCTTGAGTAACGAAATTAACAACCCCTCGAGAATGCTCTAATTCGGACTTAATCTGATCATATTTGGGCAAACGCAACATTTCGAAAAGCATTTCATATTTATTTTTTTCGCTTTGCTGATTAACAATGGGCACAAGTCCTGATGCACCGGCGTTTTTTATAAGTTTGGTGGAGTCTATTTTTTTAGAAAACATAAAGCATCTCCCATAATAATATGATTCTTCCCTTAAATTATACAAATTTAATGGAATAAAATCCTTTATGATTTATTAAAAATGGGAATTAGATCATTTTATGCTTTTCGATAATGTGATCCATGTCGAAGTCAGGACTATAAAGATTAACGAATCCAAACTCTGATTGGTCAGGAACTAAATGTTCTTGACTTATCAAATGTCTATCCCCTAACTTTAATTCAGAGGTATTTGTTCCCTTAGTACATCCTTCGCTATTCTCTAAAACCCTGATAAAGTTATCATTGCTCCAAGCTATACCCTCTTGATATTTGTGATAATAATAGTCGTGAGCAGCCATTTCTTGCAATAATGTATCAACATCCCTAACCGTAAATCCCTTTTTAGCAGCTAAGTTGGCAATTGTATCTAAATCTAGCATTTGAAGCGATTTTTCAAAATCCTTAAGATTCTTGAATCCAGTTATAGAAATGCCCCGATTCCTAATTCTAGTGGGAGCCGTCAAAAAGGCCTCTTTAATGCTATGACTATCAAATTCAGCTATATCAATGACCAAATCTACACGCCCAGACCTCAGAAGCGGACCCGTAATATTTTCCTTATGGTTGGTCGTCAATACTATAAATATATCGTTTTTAACCAATAAGTTTTCATCCTGACAATTTTGCAACCAGTTCATAAATTCCGACTCTACTTGTTTATGAGCAGAATGCATACCTTGACCGCCGCCATCGGTTGAACCAATTGCTCTATCATATTCATCAATTCTAACAACCAAATGACTTGACTTAAGAACCTTATCTAAACTTTCTCTCATTTGCTTAGATCCTTCTCCGACCCATTTGCTATGAGTCGAATTGATATTAAAATCCCAAACATCAAACTCTAATAATCCAGCAAAATGAACAGGAAATGCGCTTTTGCCGACGCCGCCCTTACCATATAGCGCTATAACATGGGGCATTCTGGTTCTAATAGCCTCAATGTTATGACTAATATGCTGTTTAACATCATCTGATATATCTGTAGAGAGTTGCTTCTTCAAATTGTCTAATTCGTTAAAGTCACGAACAATTTTTTTAACATCGTAGGTAAAATTACTCGACTTAGGACAAATATAGTCCGTCCATGGTCTAGCGTTTAAATGAGTCAACCCAACTGATTTCTCCATAAACTTCTGATTAATCTTAGTTCTAAGAATCTTAACAACCGCATCACCCTTAATAGACTTGTCTATATCCATGCTCTTATAAAAAGAATCCATTAACAAATCACAAGCCGAAGAATAGGTTAAACCGCATAATTTTCTCAAAATACCTTCTTTTTGATTCTCGCTTAAAACAACACTACAACCCTTTGATGTGTAAAAAGAAGAAATATTCTCTAGTAAGCTTTGCCCCTCAAACGAATCTATTGCCCCCATATTAACAACCCTAACATCAAATGGGAATACAATGGGCTCGTTAGTAACCAATAAAAGATGGCAAAACTTTCTCAACGAAGAATCTCTGAATTTATCAAAAATACAAAGCGCTCTGGCATCGATATATCCGGGCTCATCTTGACAAAAATCCATACATTGATCTATGTTTCTAATGATTAAAAACCGATCAAGGCAAGAGTTGGTAGCCACTTCTTTACGAAAAGTAAAGCCATCAGGATTCCTTTTTCTTTCGCCATTTACAGGATCTATCGACGGAACCATACCCCCTTCTTTAGACTTTTCTTTAGCAAATGTCCCAAAGATTAATTCATCTATATATGTAGCTGCCAAACTAGATCCCGGCCTACCCTTTTGCAGTTCAACCGCATCGATATCATAGGCCCCACGATACAATTCAGTTCTGTTAAAACAAAACTTTAAAAACAGATCTACGAGAACAGGATTCTCATAATTAACGACCAGATTGGTTATGCCAGTAAAAGAGCTTTTAGTAGCAGCAACACATTCTTTCTTCAAAGCATTAAACTTAGGACTGTTTTCAATTAATAACTCTAACGCCGTTTTCTTGTTTCCCGAACCCATAAGACCTCCATTGTTACCAATAATATAGGCCTTAAAAATTAAAAAACAAGAAATAAAAAAGGGGCTACCCAATTATGGGTAGCCCCTTATAACAAACGGATTACTTATTTCTCATAATCCTTGACTAACAGGGCAGCAAAATCCTTGGGATAACCAAGCATATTGGTCCAATAGTCATAAACTTTCTTCCTGTTAGCAGGACTAATCTTAGCATACTTGCAGAACTCTTCATTCGCATCAGAAGCCTTAGACATTTTGGCCTTAGAAGAAGCCTCTTTGTCCGTCTTCTCTTCTTTTGCTTCGCCCTTCTCGCATTTGCAGGGTTCGCAATTGCACTTGTCGCATTTGTCTTCGGACTCAACGATTATCTCGTCCTTCTTCTCGTTAATATCCGGTGCGCCATTTTCATCTTCAACATCAATGTCGATTTCCACCGAATCTTCGGTAGACTCAGGCATCGATGCACCAGCGCCCTGAAGAGCACTCTTCGCATCAGCCGCAGCCTGTTCAATAGTTTCAATCACTTTACCAACCTGCTCAACTACTGCTTCAGCCTTTTCTGCCTTATCAACAACATCGGCAACCGCTCTAGCAACGTCCTGAACCTTGCTATCGGTACCTTCTGGAGCCTTGTCGATCTCAACTTCAGCAGACTCTTCGCCCATACCTTCTGGGGCAGGAATCTCTGCATCCATTGACTCAAACTGTGCCCTCTTGTTCATTACGCTTTTTGCCGCCGCATAAAGAGAATCGACTTCTGCTTCGGTTCTCTGACTTGCTGTAACTATCTTACTCATGTTTATCTCCCTTATTACTTTTTGAATTTGTTCTGTACAAACGGTGTCTTTGCATCAAAATAGGGCTTTTTGCCATCATCCTTATCAGCGCCATAATTTAATATCCACTGATCTTTGGCACTAGTCTTTTGATATTCGTCCAAACAGCCATTCCATGCTTCCTGAGGACCTTTCCCGCCATCACTCTTCTGTTTATAGCAATTGGCCCATGCCCTACTCAATGTATTCCAGTGACCTCGGCCATCATCATAAAATGCTGTTTTTAAGAACTTCTTAAGATTAAAAGATGTTTGCTTCATAAAACTCCTATATCATAGTTCAAAAACACCATAATTATTTCCTTCTTTGTTATTCTATTTTTATTTAACTATTCCTTCTGCAAATTTAAGTCCATGATATTATCTATTAAAAAGCTTTTCCATGAGCCCGTTTGATTATCCCATGCCTTAAGAATAGAGTTCTTCTTCCCATCGGCATCTTCTTCAAATGTAAACGGCGGAATTAGTTGTTTCGGGGGTAGAACTAAGCCGTCCTTAGTTTGATAGATTATTATGAGGTTCCTGCCCTTATTATTGGCATCCTCGATAGTATCCTTGAAACTTTTATTCAATACTACCTCTGGATTAGAAACTTGGGGTTGTGGTACGCCTTGATCTCCCATTGTTTCATCTACAGCCATTTGAGCAGTCTTAGATATTCCCCCAAAATTAATTCTACATCCCACCCTTATTCCATTGCTACTAAACCAACCCTTGCTCATTTCCATAGCGTATTTACAAGAATCGTTAGAGCTGACTGACTTTAAATTCAAAGGAGTTATCTCTGATATTTGCTTAATTATTCCATTTCCATCGATAAAGGCTATGTCTAATGGAATATACGTATTCTTGCCCCAAAACGACATAACAGAGGAATATGGATATTTGAACAACATGCCATGATTAGCAAATAGTTTCTTGCGATACATTAACCCCTTTTCTCTTTTCGAAGGGGTATCGGCTATTTCAACATAAGCCTTTTTAATATTTCTTGATTTGGTCATTTATCGCCCTTCTATACATTTCTTCAGAATTCTTTCGAGCTTCCATCATAATTTTGTCTTTTTGCTCTCTAAAAAGGTCTTCTGGTAGACCATGCTCTATAATTCTCAAATCATTACCATGTCCTGTCCACCATACGTCATAAAAACTTTTAGAGGCATTAGAGGCCATTACATATTTAAAATAACCATCTATATTAGCATTCTTTTGACTTACTTTAGTGTACCAACTGTCATTTTTAGACAAAAGAATCAAATCATCGTCGGATATTTCATTATTATCTATCGCAAAGTAATTATCAACAATCTTAGCTTCGGCAGGATATAACTTAACCTTATTAAAAATAGCTAGAGGCAACAATGATAATATTCTATCTTTCAATGGACTATTAAGAATGGCTCTAATAAACGCATGATCTCTGGGTGAGGCATCGTTATCATCAAATCTACCTTCCACAATATCACAAACTTTTTTAAACATTTCGTCATCCATTTCAGACAATATTTTAATATCAGGATGATCTATTTGAGTAACTGCTATTTCTATACGGGCATCTTCTTCCTCTTCTTCCTTGCTGCGCTTAGGCGGTTCTACTGGCTCAATTCTAACAGGCGGCGGAGCAGGGGTTGGCTGTCTAACCGATGGAGTAGGGATAATGGTTGTAGTGGCTGTAGTAGACGTAGCGGTTTCTTGTATTAAAAAAGCCTCATGATTTCCAACATTATTGGGGAATCTAATAAATCTACCCGGCAGCCTATTGTTGCTTAAATATTCTGGATTAGTGATTTGATACCCATCGGCATTCTGTTCATTGCTAATATTATTCAAATGATTTAAGGCAGTTCTATAAAAGTTGAAATCGCCCTTAAACTGAGCCCTTAAAGAACCATCCCATCTACCATTAAAGGCTATAACTGCATATTTATTTATAACCGGATACCAGTAGATTCTAAGAACATATTCGGCGTTTCTTCTTCTTCCAGTGTTTGTTAAGCTAGTACTATTACGCATACGAATGGAAAAAACATAGGGAGTCGTCGGCGTAGGAGTATATGGCCCTGGAACTAGTTGTGCTGTTTTATACCAATCCATAAATCACCTAAGCCATTCTATAGCCTTTTTTACCTCTTTTATCCATACTGGCTAAAATTTCAGTATAGCTCTTGGGCTTACTTGTTTTCTCAAAATTATTACCGGTTCCCAATGCCATGACCGTAATGACCTTTTTGCCCTTTTTAGTAAAATTAACCTGTTCTGTGTTACCGGTTAAAAAGCCCCTAGTTTTTAATCGAATAATATCTTTGTTATCAACGCTTGCGCTAACCTTAAAAGAATCATCATTTATTTTTTCAGAAGCCATCCATAACTTAAATAACAACTCAGCATCCTTATCGCTTGAGGTTATCATTATCTTGTCTGTATTGTCCGGAATCCCTATGTTGGCTAGAAATGAACAATCGATATTTCCCATACTAACCGTATCATTAGACATCTTAGGATTATTTAATCTAATTGGAATTGCCATATTACTCCCCCTTATTCTTAAATCTAATCAAGAACCCGTTATAATTAATAATCGGGCCGTTTTTATTCCACTCTATATCAACATTCATCTCATCGGCCACCAACGACATTAACTTATCAAATAAATCATTAGAAACATTACTCAAATTAACGTCAATCATTCCACTGTTTACCATTAACATATTGCGAGCCCCGATATTAATATCAAGACCATAATCCTGAGCAATTTTGGTAAAACAACTAATTAGGCTTTCAAATACTTTTTCTTTTCTCTCGTTAGTTCCAAATAAGCCGTTAACCATATCGCCTATCGTTTCATCGCCTTGCCCATTAAAGTATTGTTCGGCTCGTTCTATATCCTCCTCGGCAACCCCCCTGTTATAAACCCAAACAGAATAAACATCGTCTTGTATCGGAAAAGAACTACTCAATAAATTGTCGTTCTTAATCACCTCTAAAATTGTAGGTAATAAATCTTCACTTGCCATTAGTCTAGTTGCTTTTATTTTATTCTTTAAAATCCTAGATTTAATGTTGGACAATATCAATGTAACTTTGTGTATATCATTGTCGCTAGAAGCAAATCTTTTAGCAGGACTTACCATTGAATAATCTCGTGCCATATCATCAAATAATTGAGGTTTATTTCTGGGTTCTATCCATCTGTAATAAAAACCCTTAAGATCATATTCGGGATTATATCTAGGTTGTTTTTTAATCCAACTCTCTTCTTCGGCAAAATCTTCATCTCTATCATCCCAAGCCATTACTCTATCCCCAAGGCCCGGTATAGTCGATCCATCAGAAATGCTAAGATTATTCATCCATCCAAACAAAGTGGCCAATTTGGATATTGATGCTTCTTTCTTTAAGGTTGTCATTAAAGGTTTGGGTCTTTTCTCATCCAACAAAGCCTCTATTGTACTATATCCTCGATTTTCATCATACCCATCCCTCAATAACTCATCTATGATTTTACCGGCGTCTATCTTCATGTCTTCTCTAGTGTATTTTCTAAGCTGCAACTCAATAGAATCATGTTCTTGTTTAAGGTCTTCGGGCAATGGCATCATATTTTCTCTGCCAAGCCTTTTTTCAATAGCAAGATCGGAAGCCATATTACCTATTAAACCCCAATCTGCACGACCCTCATCTGTTTCGGGGGCTGTTGAAAATCTCCCGCTTAAATCAGATCCTATCGGGAAACTACTAACTAAATTACTATGACTCATATACGGCAAAGATTGAGCAGTTTTATACCAATCGCTTTTTTTGGCATGGCGTTTTTGGGTCCCTATAACTAAAGGCGTAAATTCTTCTCCCTTGCCTTGGGTCTCTAAACTCTTTTTGTACTGATCATTAATAATAGGTAATGCCCATGTTAAAAACTTTTGCTCTTCTGACTCTGAGGCCCCTTCACCTGTATTACCTTGAGAATGTACCGCCTCATGAACAATAGTAGCGCCTAAATGAAGAACCGCTATCCACTCCCATAAATTAGGATCAGATGATTTAATAGCCATGGCGTCACTCTTGGATGAACTTATAATCGCCCCCATATTAATTCCAAAACAAGTGCTGCCCTTAGAGTCTATATCTTTGTATAAAGAGTTTATATCAGAAGATATCTTATCATTATCCGTTTCTTCTTTAGAAGGATATGCTGTTAAAAGACCTTGTTCGTTAACATCAATCTTATAACCCTGCTGTTCTAATCTCTTTTTAAGCACTTCTGTTTTAATAGCCCTGTCTAATTCTGAAACATACACTCCATAGGCCCCTCCCCGACTAAAATTAAAGATAAAAGAAACATTGGATAATAAACCAGAACTATACTGATTAACCAGACTTAATGCATCGCTAGTTTTCCCGAAAAAAGACTTAATTTGAGAAGCATCAACCGAAGAAGATCCAACCATGCCGGCTCCGTAATCAACCACGCTTTTATCTGCAAAGCCTTCAAAATCTTGAGCAACCACAATTTTGCTTTTAGATTTAGCCTCTAAATCGGTCTCATCTAAATAAGAAAGGTCAAATGAATCATCCGCCTCTTTTTCATTCTCTGGGCTAGGTTCAGTCTTATATTTTGAATCATCTTTCCATCTGTTTCTAACAAAATCAAAATTGAATCTATCAACCCCATCTGGTATATAAACAGAAGAAGATGCATCTACGTACCCAGCCTTCTTAGCAATGTTTAATAAAAAATCAACAACCTTAAGTAAATCGTCATAGTTCTCTATCTTTTTGTTTTTGGTATCATTGTCACTATAAGTATTATAATTCATTGGTTTGCTTACATAGCCGGTCTCAAGATCCTTTTTTATAAACCTAACAAAATATACTTTATGAATGGACAAAATTTCTGGAACAATTTTCAATTCTGTGGCATTAGTATTCTGCTTTTTGATTTTTGTCAATCTTATGGGGTCAATAATCTTGCCTATATCATCGAACATTTGGGTAGTAATATTTAATAAAACCATTACTTCTTTTAAGCTTTTCTTGATATCTTCAACATGATTAAATTCCCAAGATTTAATCATTTCTTCGCCCCGTCCACCTACATCTCTTCTAGTATTTAAATATAGCTTGACGCTACCATCGTTGTTTTTTAAGTCGGCCACAATAACGCATTTTAACGAATAAATAGAAGAATCAACAACATAGCCTAATTTAGTCAATTTATATTGGTTGGCGTTCTGAACCCAATCAGAATTAGCCCATTGTATTTTCTTATTTTCTATGAGTTGGGGGTATACTTGAGTCTGAAACTTATCAACCCCTGTATTCTGATCAGTACTGTATATTTTCATATCTTCTATTATTCAATATTTTGGCTAAAATGACCTACAAAAAAGAAAAGGGGTGGATTATTATAATCCACCCCTTTTAGGAATCAATCAATTAAGCCCCGTAGCCAGCATCCATACTGCGCTGTTGAGGCCGGTGTCTAAGCGGCTTTTTCTTAGGACTAGACGGGCCGGGAGAATCAGGACCTTCATCTATCTCTGGCTCTTGAACTGCTGGCTCTTGTGCCAGAAGCTCTCTTCTTAGTTCTTCGGCGGCGGCGGCATAATGCTCTTCTGTAAACGTTACTGATTTAACCCTGCCAAGCAATTGACCAAATCTTTTCATCATTTTAATTTCTTTGTCGCTACATTTGTCTTTATGATGAATATCTACTTCAAACTGGCCATCCTTAATAACAATGTCAAATTCTATATCGTCTAACGACTGAGCTATTTTATATATTTTCATTCATCCCCCTATTGCATAAGATATTTTTTATTTTGTCTACTAATGCGACATTTTATTCTGGTTTCAGTTGGGCCTCTCTGAACAGATATTTGTTCTGCGCCTATACCCTCAAGGAAAGTATTGGCTTTGGATTCTCCAAGCTTGCCCTTAAGAGCGTCTGAGAATTTCTCAGGTTGAACACCAGGAACATGTAATCCATGAGAGTCATAATGAACTTCCCATTCGCCATTAACTAACTTAAAGCCTATATCTCCGTACATGACACCGCTTGAACCGTTAGGAATGATTACGCTACAACCACTTACGCTTTGCTTTCGCTCATAAGCACGGGCGGTAAGTCCTGCGCCAGTATCTACCTTAAGGGCTCTTTCCCAATCAGGCATAATCCCAACCAACATCTTAACCAACTCTTGTTGTGAACAATCAAGCGTTAAATCGCCTTTAACCATAAGACTCATAATATTACCTCCATAACGTATTTAGTATTATTCTAACCCTTGTTTGAAAATCCTTCAAGCATTTTATTACAAAAGTCTATTATATAATTAGACGGTAATGCAGCGTTAAGTCCATAGTTACCTGTTCCTGAAGAAATTATCATTGTAACCATGCCCACGACCTCTCCATTGTTATTAATAACCGGCCCGCCACTATTACCCGGAAAAACAGATAAATCAACAAACATATATTTCGGAGCATCGGGATAACTAAAAATAGTCCTATCCATGGACCCAACTATCCCAGCAGATATATTATTTTCATAACCGTGGGGGCTTCCTATACAAATTACATCATTGCCCACATTAACATTGGTCGATATTTCAAGAGGGCTTACGTCTATTTCGGCCTTAAGAATAGCAATGTCCATTTGAGGATCTATGGCTATAACTTCTGCCACATGTCTATTGCCCAATTGCAATAAATTTACTATTGGACCCTTAAAGGACTCATTAGAAACGTTGTTTATATTGCTCTTGTCATATTTTCTTATTACATGAGCACAAGTTACAAAATGATTAGGATAAACACAAAATGCAGATCCAGTATCTTTAACCCCTTTTTCTGCATCTATAGATTCAACCAGAAAGCATTTATCGATAGTTTCAGCAACTATCTTAGTATTATCATTTTGGGCAACTCTAGTTAAATAAGAATAAGGAAAGCCATGCTGCCTTACATATTGCTGGGCTAAATCAAAAGACATAAAAGATATAGACCCGCCTGGAAATTTGATCTTCCATTTTTGTTGGTCCTGAGGTTTGCCCACCATTTTTCTAATAATATCTAAATCTCTTTCCTGTCTTTTATAATGATCGGCATCTTCTCTGTAAGATTTATCAACATCTTCGCCGCTACTCCAACTTCCCCCACCATGTAAAGAGTCATACCTTCTGCCATCCAAAACGTCTTGAATAGTATGAATATTGTTGGTTGGTAGAATAGACTTGGATGTTGGCGGAGATATAGAGGGCGACCCATTAGATGATCGATTATCAAACGGCATAGAGGTTCTTTGAGATTCTTTCTTCATCGGTATATGATTCAACAAAAATGCCGTCAAATCCTTCTAAATTTCTATAAAGGCGTCAGTGTTTCCCGCCTTAGGATCATCTACAAAAGGACTATCGTTGTTAGGCTTAATGATAGTGGGTTGAGGAATATCTTGATTTTTCTTATTTTTGCTACCTTTTGGACGCCCTCTACTACGCTTAGGCTCTCTATCAATAAAGGGATCTCTATTCTTATTAATAGAGCTATTGGTCATCTCAACAGTTTTAATCTCGCCTTCAGAACAAATAACCGCTTTCCTATTCATTTGGTCAACGATATCTAAATCAGCATTGCCCAAAAAGTCATCTTGTTCTTTATTATCTAACTCATTGGCCTCTTCATCTTCTATTTTTTTCATCGCATCAAGAGAAGCCTTTATCTGATCAGAAACTATGTTGTCGCTATACTTATTAACTACGCTATTAGTCATTTCGGTTTCAATAATGCCATCGCCGGTGCTAACTATAACCTTGCTACCGTTCTTCTGAGTTAATGATTCAGCAGCAGAGGCCCTGTCTTGTTCGGACTTCATGGAATCGGAATTGTCAACCACTGATTTGGGATCAACATAGTCGTACTGAACTTTAATCAAACTGGCCCTCTCTAAAGACTTCAGTTCTTTTTCTTGAGCCGGAGTAGTAACTTCCCAAATAGCATCCTTTTTGCCTCTTAAAATAATACCAAGATTGTTGAATGTAATAGTAGATTCCGTCTTGCCGGTGATTTTAACTTTCATATTATCTCCTTTAATGCTACATAGATTATACAACATTTAATAAATATTAGATACTATTTATTCGACATTAATAGGAAAGTCATTATTTTCCTGGACTTCTGGCAATGCAGTAGAGTTGTTAACCATCGCCATAAAGCTTATTGATCCTGAATCAAAAGACGATAAATCTAATGAAGACTCAGTTACGTCAGCATCGGGATGTTTTTGTTTAATAAATCTAATGGCCCCATCAATTATTTTGTCTTTGTCGCCCTCTGCACTAACTATATCAAACTTTACTTTACCAGAAACCATTGGGGTCCCGGTATCGCTGTTGGTATTATAATATATTTCTTCAAAAAGCTCGGTAGGCATATCTGCTTTTTCTTTTACTACTTGCTCAAACTCATCACCCATTGCTCTTAAAGAGACCTTGCCAATTCCACCACTTTCACTTATGCTTCCGAAATCATCAATTGAAATAAGACCGGTCAAATTAGGACGAACTTCAAGAACCTTATCCATAGCCGCCTTTTTGATTTCATTATCATCTTCAAAATCGCCTACTGAATAAGTTAAAACCATATATATACCAGCGATAGGATCGACAATATCTTTTTGTTTAGCTATTGTCATTGAGGCGGGCCCTTCATTGTCTTCATCCATTTGGGCCATCATGTTATTGATTTCAAAATCATCGGCTTGTTCATCATTTATTACAGCAAATTCATCGCCCATGTCTTTTTCGGTTTCTGACTGGAATTCCTCTAAGACATCTTCTTCCTGAGCTATTTTTTTAATTTTTTTTTCTGTGCTAGCGAGTTTGAGTCCATCTTCGCTCTTAACGCCTTCCCACCATCTTAGCTTCTTCTGGGTCTCGGAGGCACTTGCGTATTTTTCATCTTCTACGGGTTTGTTTTTAAGTCTTTTCTCTTCTAACTTATTGATATCGCCTTTGTGAGCGTCTTCGTTGCGATACTTAATGTTAAAATGAGACTTGTCATTACTTAAGCGGCCCTCGGTTAAAACATCTGCTCCGCCTTTTCTTACTTTATCTAATTGTTTCTCGGTTATCTGCTCTGACTCGGTACCACGATATTTATCAAGTTGCTTTTCATTAATCTGGTCGGGAGCTTCTTGGTGAGACTCCTGTAATCGGCTCTCAATGTGCTCATCGCCATTAATCTTCTTATAATTCTTAAGGTTAAATTTGCTCATGTTAAAAACCCCCAATCGATTTTGTATTTAATATTATACCAAAATAAAATCTCTTTTCCTTTATACAAATCCAGGAATATACATAGTGGTTGTTAAAGGCAATGGTGCTCTAAGGCTTTCCGATGCCATAGCGGTAGCCCCAGCAAGGCAGTCAACAAGGTCGTCGGTCTTTATATCTCCATGTTTATCTGTAACCAAGCTAATTCCCCTCATAGTTGGCCTAAACTTCAATGCCTTCATTTCAGCAATAAGACGAGGATCATCATATAACCATAACTCAGGCCCCTCGGGATACGACAACATATCTTTAAGATTCTGATATATTTTCTGCTTAAAGCCTCTATTATAAGAGGTTTGTATACAATTAATGCCATGACTTTTAAGCAACTGAATACTCTGAACGCTATTCCATGCATCATATGTTACAGTCATTGGATGGAAAACGCTACATAGCTGAATAATATCCTTGTCTATCTGATTAAAGATTAAACCTACCCCCGGCATGGGTTCGTAAATCTTAATCTTAGATAATATTACTCTAGGCCTTCTTGTTCCCCTCATGTTTTCGTAATAAGTCTTAGCCACCAAAACATACACATATCTATCCCCACAATTTGCAGGATCGACATGTAGATGATAATTTAGACCCGGATAAGGACGATCTTGCTCAAATATATCCCCCCTTATAGCCCTTTCTATCAATCCTTCGGGGAAATAATTACCAAATAATCCACTTTTGGCCCATTGAGCTCCATATTCTACTGAAAACAGATCTATATTACTTGTCCTAGCTCGTTTAAGATCGGGATGATTAAAATCTACGCCAGGATTAATACACCATGTCGGCAACTGTAATGATAATATTTCATCATATTTC
>Ga0247841_10008230_pt1 | contig 15122 bp, 20 predicted proteins | sample LaCruzMarch2015__2_FD_192410 | JGI IMG/M metagenome (GOLD analysis project Ga0247841, IMG submission 192410) | Freshwater microbial communities from meromictic Lake La Cruz, Castile-La Mancha, Spain - LaCruzMarch2015_18m | ecosystem: Environmental > Aquatic > Freshwater > Lake | place: Spain...
TACCGGAGAATATTTTTCCATTGTTCGGATTAAAGAAATTCCTAATGGGGTCGCGGTTATGCTTTGGTCTTTTATGTATTCTCTTGAGTAAAGAGTTTCTAGAATATTTGAACGCGTGGCTTTTGTTCCAAGATTTCTTTTTTCAAGTTCCGAAACGATTGAAGCGGGCGAGTAACGTGATGGCGGTTGAGTTTCTTTTTCTTCTATTTTTTGATTTATAATTGAAACTTCGCCGTTGATTGTTGGGATTTCTTTTTCTTTATGCTTTGAAGGATAAACTTCCATCCAGCCTTTGGTTTTTATTGCGGAGCCAGTTGTTGTAAATTTCAAATCGTTAACTATCGCGGCGATTTTTTTATCATCTAGAACTGCGTCGTCGCAAAAACAGGCAACAAATCTTCTTACTATCAGATTGTAAATTTTTTTATCTTCTTCATTCAACGCGACTTCGATTTCTCCAGTTGGATAGATTGACGGATGCGCGGGATCGGATTTTTCTCCTTCGACCGGAGTGGAGCGCGTTACAAATTTTGTAAATGGAAACATCGATTCTAATTTTTTAATTATTTTTTTTGGTTCGATTGCTTCTGGAATTTTTTGTGATGAGGTTCTTGGATAGGAAATTAAACCGGCGAGATATAATCTTTGTGCGATTTCCAAAGTTCGCGAAGGAGTTATTCCGTAGTTTGAGTATGCTTCAGTTTGAAGATTTGTTAAATTGAAAGGAACGGGCGGAGAGACAACTCTTTTTGACAAGGTCGTTTCTGCCGTCGCTGTTTTTCCTTTAAGGTCCCTGAATTTTTCAAGCTCTGATTTATTTACGATATCTTTTACATACTTTAGTTCAGCCTTCTGATTTTTCTTATCGAGAATTTCAATAAACACTTGCCAGTATGGCGTTGGTTTGAAGGCTCTTATTTCAATTTCTTTTTTTACAATTAGATTTAGTGCGGGTCCTTGAACTCGACCGATTGACATTATTTTGAATGAGCCGGCAGCTTTTATTGATTCCATTAACGCTCGTGAAAGATTTATACCGTACATCCAATCGAGATAGTGCCGTGTTTCTCCGGCGATTGCTTGTCCCCAGTTTATTGTTTGCTCGGGATTTTCATATGCCTGAACGAGTTCGTTTTTTGTCAGCGAGGAGAATTTCATTCTTTTTGCGTCTTCTTGTTTGCATAGATATTTTAAAATATTTCTTCCAATTACTTCACCTTCTATATCGTAGTCTGTTGCGATTGTAAATGAGGAGGCTTTTTTCTGCAGTCCGTTGATAACAGCGAAATATCTTGCGGTATATTCTGAACCTTTTTTCAGATAGTTTGGCTGCCAGGTTATATTGAATGCGGGCCAGATAGACCTTTTTTCTCCTTCGGCTTGCGTAATTGTGAATAAATGACCGACGGCGCAGGTGATTACAATTGGTTTTTTATTGTGTGTTAATTCGTAATACGGGACGCTGTTTATTTTTTCCTGTTTTAGAGAATTTGAATCAGCTAGTGCTGAGGCAATCTTTTGAGCGGCTTGTGGTTTTTCTGTGATAATCAATTCGTAATCTTCGTGTTTTGTTTTTGTTATAGCTAAAGGAGTTTTTGTTATCTTGACTGTCGATTTTGAAAAAGTTTTTTTAGTTTTTCCAGCGCGCGAAAATGTTTTTGTTTTTGAAAATGATTTTATCTTTCTATACGGAGATTTTTGTTTCTGTGTTGAAAGTTTTCCTTCTAGGCCGTCGCCGATTTTTTCTATTTTCATTAATGATTTAGAGTCTATATGTTTTACTGGAATCTCCAATGAATGTTTTGTCACATCCGAGGACATTTGCATATAATCCGCCGCAGCGGTTGGGACGGGTTTCTTTTTTGGTGGCATGGTTTTTTGAGAAACGAGGGGTTTTTAGACTTTTAGTTTTTTTAACTCTTCTATTCTTTTGTTTGCGTCAATGGATGAAGAAAACATTTTCCAGAAAATTCTTGTCAGCCAGCCGATCCATTCTTTGTCTTTTATTGTATAAAAAATAAATGTTTTTTTGTTGAGCTCTTTTTCTCTTCCCGTCGGTTCCTTAATTTCTTTAAGATTTACTAAAGTATCGTCGATTATTGTTGCGCGAAGCGGATGTTCTCTGTGGTGAATTTCAACTATCTCTTTTCCATATTTGAAATTTAAGGAGAGAAGCTTTTCCACATTTTCCATGGCGGCCAAATCTACGCGGCATAGAACTTTCATAGAAATTCCTTTTTTTGCTAGATTGTTTAAAACCTGAAAGATATTTGTTTTTCCATCATCTAAATTAACAAAAGAAAGATTGCCTGAGAAAAATAAAATTTGTTTTTTAGACTGCTCTAAAATTTCCTTGTATTCTGATAATCTTCCAGCTTTTGATTCGTTATCTCCCATTTTTATCCAGGCATGCTTATGCTTATCATTTACATGCTGAAAAATATCGAATGCAGCGAAGTTTTCTTTTTTATAATTTTGAAATATTGATTTTTCAAGATGCTCCTGAAAAACAGAATGGCTGACTTTTTCTATTGATGCAGCGAAAACAATTTTCAGAGCTCCTCTTGTTCCTTCACGAAAGACACGAGTTTCTAACGTGCCAAAATTTTTTTTAATTTCTTCAATGTAACGGTCGGCGGTTCGCCAGTTTTTATTTATGTACTTTGAGATTTCGTCGACGGAACGCGGCTTTTGGCAGACAAAGTCTTCAATTTTTTTTATGGTCTCGGTGTTTAACATATTCATTCATTGTTTCTTTGTTTTTAAGTTTTTCTAAGAATACAACTATGCGGACAAATTTATGACAGAAATTTGTATAACTAATACAAGTCTATGATATAGTATGGAAAAAGAAAAATTGAAAGGAGGCGGAAAATGTTAATCATCGTGAAAAAGTGCTCGATTAAGTGCGATCTTTGCGGAGAAACTTACGAGAAAAGTTTAATTGAATTTCAAAAAGAAAATTCAGCTCCTCAAATCTGTCCGGTTTGTTATTACGAGATGCGCTACGGTCGGCCGGTTGATGCTTAATTTTTTTGAAAGAAATGGCTAGGGTGATAGAATTTTTGGGAATGCCAAAAGCTGGCAAGTCTACAGCTATAGAGTTTGCTGAAAGTTATTTGAAACATGCAGGGAAAAAAGTTAGAGTTATTTATGAGGGCGCAAGAATTTCTCCTTTGGATAAATCCAATCGTTTTAATTACAACTCTTGGAGTTTTCATAATACGCTTAATCGTTTAATGGAATCTAGATTAGACAGCTATGATTTTGTTTTAATAGATCGAGGAGTTTTTGACCATATTGCTTTTGGAATTGCAATAGAAACTTTTTGCAGCGAAAGATCAATTCAAATAGCAAATGAATATTACAAATTATTTAGCGGTCTCGAAGATGAAGCCTGGTTGTTTGGTTTGCCACCGGAGGAAGCTGTTAGAAGAGAAAGGAAGCATAATCCTTTGTTAGGAAGAGTTTTTGATTTGGGATTTTTATCGGGCTTGGCGGAATCATATCGCTTTGTTGAAAAAGAAATTTTATCTCGGGGCATTCAATTGCAAAGTTTTGATGGAATGAAATCAATTCAAAAGAATCAAGGATGGATAAAAACATTTTTGGAGAGAGGACTATGAGCGGAACATATTATAAAAAAGGAAGATGTGTTTGCTGTAGAAAAGTTTATGACAAGCATGTTACCCAGGTCGATAGTGATCCTTCTTCTGATGTTGGGAAATTTGATGACGTTTGTCCTAATTGCGGTTATGATCCGAGCATGAGAGATATTATAGCGGGAATTATTGACGACGATGTTTCAGTAACTTTTAATCATGGTGATCTTTCTGTGAATAGCGAGGAATTGTCTAGGGGAATTGAAAAAATTCTTCTTGAAAAGTGGCCGAGGCCAGAATCAAAGTAGTGTTAATTTACAGCTCAATAATTTTTCCTTCTTTGCCGACGTTTATTACTCTAGTCTTTCCAATTTTTTCTTCTAGTCCGTGAGCTTCGTGAACGTGAGAGCATAATGCAATCGTCGGCTGAAACTTTTCTATTGCGAAACGGACGGCTTCGCTTCCAGGAAAGAAATTTGTAAATTGTTCCATTAAAGTTCCGGTTGGGTGAACGTGGGTAATCATTATTGTTTTTTCAAGTCCTTTAACCTTTTTCCAGTTTTTTTCAAGTGATTTAAACATTTTGTCTTCGGGCATTTGAAAAATTCCGACGTTTGCTGAACCGACTCCGAAAATTCCGAGATGATCTTTTTTTATCGCGTTATCGTGCATGTTGAAAACATTTGAATATTTTGCTTCAAGAAATTTTACTGTGGCTTCGGTTTCATGGTTTCCGGGAATCAGCAGAACTTTTTTATTTCTTTTTGCAAACGGTCCGATTAGATTATCAAAGTATGTTCCGCCAAATGAAAAATCTCCAGTTATGATTGTATAATCTACATTTTCTTTTTCTGCTTTTTCGGCTAAACGCTCGGCAGCTTTTTTATCTCCGTGCAAATCGCCGGCAGCGAGAATTTTTATTTTATTTTTCATGTTTTCTTTAAGATTTTTTTCTATATAAATACTATGGATTGATCTTTATTTTATTGTAATGACACATTGTTGTGCGATTTTGCGCGACAATTTTGTTTCACCGCGCTTTGGTTAATCTCGATAAAAAGGTTTTTAAATCGATTCTGACCGAGGTATATAACAGGAAATATATATTGCATTATATATATTACAATGATAAACAAAATGGAACAACTTAACGGCGACTTGGATGTTTTTTTTAGGCGTAAGCCAGCGATGATGTTAATTGCTTTGAAGAAACACGGCAGAGCGAGGTATGGAAGTCTTTTGGCTAAAGAAATTGATTGCACTTATAGTCACGCGGTTAAAATTTTGCAAACTCTGGAAGATTTAGGTTTGGTCGGTTTTGAAAAAAATGGTAGAATAAAATTGATTAAACTTACGAAAAAAGGCGAGGATATTGCAGATTTAATTTCCCAAATAAAAGCCTTGCTGGAAAAATGATTGGATTAACTGAGGGATTAGATAACTTTTTTTCTGATGTTGGCTTAATTTGTGAGTATGCTTCTTTTTTACCAAAAGCGTTTGCTGACTCAGTTGCTTTTTCTGCTGCAAGAATGATTCTAGGGGATAATCGGTTAACGCAGTGTATAGTCCAGGCTCATTATACTTGTTATTCCCGGCGCACTAAAAACTTTTAAAAAGTGATTTTATCTCGACATTCTAAGGTTCCGTAGCTCAGCTTGGTAGAGCACTAGACTCTTAATCTAGGTGTCGCGGGTTCAAATCCCGTCGGGACCATTAAGGGATTTGAACATCATCGGAACTTTGGTTCCTCGAGTTTCAGAACAAGTATATTCTGAAACAATCCCGTCGGGACCATTTAATTCATTTTTGACTACAATAATTTTTAAATACTCTGATAAATAATTAATTTCATGACAACTTCAACAGGATTAGCTAGATTTACACTCCAAGAATTATCTGGAATGTTTTTAGGTTTATGGGAAGCGGGGCGCTTGAGAAATTGTGGTAATAAGGGGGAGTCTGATTCTAAATTGTTGAGAATAGAAAGGGGGATCGGAGAACTTAAAGGCGGTTTTGGTTTACAGAGCATCAGGGATTTTTGTAGATATGATACTTCGGAAGATATTGGCTCTATGGAACAGGCAATATTAAATTTAAGGTCAGGAAATTATTCTTATCCTGCTTTGGTGGAAACATGTAAAACTCGCGGAGAAAAAATTCGGACTTTGTTGATGCCTTTCAATCGGGCATTGTATGGTTCCGCATAGCCCCCTACAATCCAAACGTCTTTTCAAATTCTCGGACTTGAGAATATTTTGTTGTGAACTCTTTTCCTTTGGGTGTTATTTCAATAAGAATTTTTGATGAATCTTTTTCGGCCGAGACTTTTTTTACGAGGCTGCCTTTTTCAAGCTCGTCTAAATAAGATTTCATGCTTACATGGGAGAGGTTTGCTTTGTACATTAAGTGGGTCGGTTTAATTTTTCCCCCGCGTTCCTGGATTATTGTTAAAATGTCCGCGATTAACTCCGTTCTATTTCTTTTTTTCGCAGGACTATTTAGAATTTTCTTGTTTTCCATATTTGAATAGTCTAATAGCTAATACTAACAACATTAAATAACTTATTAATTGAATGATTTGCGCGAAGACGTAAAGGAGCTGAACTGTTGAAAGTAGGAATACTACTTGGCTTGTTGTGAGAAGAACGAAAGCATTCAGTAAAAGTTTTGTGTTTTTATTTTTATTTTCATGATATACATTTCTGTATTTATCCAGAATAAGCAGAAGGATAATAAATGCTGTGAGATGAAAAATATAATATGCTGTATTGCTGAAAATCACGGATACAATTAGGAAAAATATTGTCAGAATAACATCTCTTCCGGACTTTTCGTTGAATGGAATTCTATAGATTAGGTAAAGTCCAAGAAGTGTGAGAATTCTGTGAAGAAAGAAACCCATATAATAAAAAATATCAACTGATTTTAGAACGTGATAGCTGACGGCCATGACTCCAATATTTTGAGTAACGGTGGTGTCATAATATAATACAAATTTTGTTAATATCGTCGCTAGTTCTGCAATTGCAATAAGAAGAAATCCGACTCCGAGATAAAAAGTATTTTTCTTTTTTGTTATTTTGTAACTTTTTTCAGAAAGAATAAAAAATACTGTGAGAATTATAAAACTGAAAACTTCTATTAGGATGTCTGCAGTGAGAAACCAGTCGGGAGTAAACACTATTTTCATTTGGGAATTATAACAATCGACCGAAATTTCTTTTAAAAACTTTGTGAATTTCTGTTCCAGATTGATAGTATGTATTTTTTCTTCATAATCGCTTTAAAAGGAAATGTATTGACTATTTCAGAAAGGCGGGCGCCCTCGCCATCACCCCCAAATTAATGTTGGCGCTCGTCCTTCAAAATAAACAATGGAGGTAAAAATTTATGGTACATCGCTTGACCCTGCACAAAGAAGTCGCTGTTTTGCATGAACTTGGTTTGGAAGATTATGAAATTGAGTATCTTCTAAATCAAAAGAGAAAGCAGAAGATAAGTCAGAAGTGGAAGTAAATATTTTTCTTTTTTATTTATTTTTATAAAATTATTTTTATGAGTTAGATCTCTTTTATTCCTTAGGATTTAGCTGATGATGAACATTTGGTAAGACTTTCTTCAAATCTTCATCGGATAAAAATCCCATTAATGTTCTCGATATTGGCGGATCGTCTATATTCAAATATCCCCATGCTCTACCGCCCCCAATAATAGTTCTTCTTACAACACCATAGACACTATAGACATTACAACTTAAATTTCTTACTTCTGTTCTTTCTAAAAGTTTTCCAAGACCTATTTCTCCAAATGTTGAGACATTAACTTCTACATGAAGAACTGGATTTGATTCCAAACCCAAACCTTTTCCAATTTCAATGTATGGATTCATTAAGGTTTTTCCTGTTTCCCAATCATCTTTTGACATTTGTTTTTTAGAAATAATAGCTTTTTAATAATTTATATTTGAAAAAGTATACTTTTAGTGGTATTCTCTGCTCGAACATCGCTAATTCTATGTTTTCGATATTCCAGAATTAGTGATACTCTCTCCAAGTGTGAGAGCATTTTTCCTTCGTGCATTTGAAGAAACGAGTTTCAGCTTCGTCGGAAGAACGAGTTTGAACGGTCCAGAAATAAGCTTCTCTGTGGCCGCATTTTGGACATAACGCCGGCACGGTTGGATGAACGTTAGAATCTTTTTCGTTTATCACCGCGATTTCTTTTTTTTCTTTTACTTTTTCGGTCGATTCGATTTTTAATTTGCCTTTGGCGGTATAGTTGCATCTCGGACAGCCGAAATTTTTAGTTTTTTCAACAAGCATTGCACCGCACTTTGGGCAAAATTCCATCTCATACCGTTAGATTGAGCTTTTTTAAAAGTTTCTACTCACTATGGTGTGAAAAAAGAAGACGATTAACTACAAAATCCTCTTTCACTCGCGGGTCTAAACGGTTCGTAGAAAATTAATCGTGCCCAGCCGATAAGTGGAACACGAGAGGTTGCTCGGCCGAGAATTTGTTCGGGCTGAATGTTCTGTTCTATTCCGTCAGGCAACTGTCCGGGATTATTGTCCCCTTTTGTTGAATAAGGATTTGTTGAAACAAGTCTGTGAATTATGGGGTATTGTGTCTGGCCTTTTGTGTCGAATACAATTATATCTCCGACGTTATAACTCTTTTGTTTTACAACTAAAACCATATCGCCTTTGTTCAGTCCGGTGTTGTGAATAAATTTTGAAAATTGTTCTTTCGTTATGTTGTGGTCGAGATACCAAGCATTATTATTTTCCCAGAAAGAATCAAATGACCATTCATTATGATACATGCTGCAAGATTCGATGAAGACTAATGGTTTTTCCGAGCCGGTAATAAAGGAAAGTCCTGGAAAGAAAATAAATTTTACAAAGATAAATATTAATGCGAACGCAAGAACCCAGCTTAGGAAACTATCTCCATGCCAGACGTAATTCCAGAATTTTTTTATTCCGCTAAAAATGTTTTTTAATTCCATTACTAAATTATTTTATTTGAGTTTTTAAATTATATGAAGTTATGCGCTTTGGTAATCGGAAAGTTATTTATATTACGGGGTTGTATTTCTTGTATGGCCCGATTGTATACTGATCAAACTGAATTTGTCTGCTTTATGGGGAAGATGGCTGAGTGTCAACGTCGAGGCGGGCATACGTCCGGAGAATTCATAAGTTATTTATCAAAGGATTTGGATGGGATTATAATGGTTAAGCGAAGATGTGCTGTTTGCGGAATCGAATATCCTGATGCGGCGACGAAAAGTGAAGAATTGGAATATCATTTAGCTGTTTTGGAAAAAAGTTTGGAAAATTCTTAATCGAAATATTTATAAACTAGTGTATACCTCTTGTGTATACAGAAAAGGATTACTATGGATATATTTAATCAGACGATTTTGTGCGAGAAATGCAACGTGAAAATGCATAAGCAGGATTTTTCTAGAAATGGATTTATTTTACGAGCGATAGTTTGTCCGAAATGTTCACAAAAAATTATTCATCCCGGAGATTTGGCAAATTATGAAAATTTTGAAAATTTGAAACGAAAAGATTTTCATGTTAAGCTTAGGCTTGTAGGAAATAGTTATGCGGTTTCAATTCCGAAAGAAATTGTTGAATTTATGAATGAGCAGGATAATGTAATGGATGACATGGTTCGATTATGTTTTGATAATATGAATCGTTTGTCGTTGATGTTTGGTCATGAGGAATTAAATAAACGGGGAGTTGCATATGAAAAAGAATGAAATTGAATTAAGAGTTGTTGAAGCGTTGCAGGACGACGCGTATAAAGGAATTGCTAGAATAGATATTGACGTGATGAAACAGCTTGGATTGAAACGAGGCGACGCGCTTATGATTAAAGGACAGAGAGAGACGATTGCGATTGTTGACCGTTCGTATCCGGCGGATGTTGGTGAAGGAATTATAAGAATCGACGGAATTTTAAGAAAGAATGCGAGAACTGGTGTCGGAGAAATGGTAAAAGTTTTTGCGGCGAGTGATTTGAAGGAAGCGAAAAAAATTACGATTGCTTTAGCGCAAGAAGGAATTCGCGTTCAGGGTGATCCGGAAAGTTTGAAGAATGGACTTTTGGGAAGAGCGGTTACGAAAGGAGATATCGTTGTTCTTGGCGGAGTTCAGCAGAGAAAAGATTTAATGGGAGATTTTGGAGAGCTGAATGATATTTTTGGAGATTTTTTTAATGGGCTTAATGGAATTAATGGCGGGATGCCTCAATTTATGCAAGTGAGATTTATTGTTACTGCTTTAGCGCCGAATCAGGCATGTATAATTACAGAAAATACTCAGTTAACTTTGAGCAACAAACCTGTTGAGGTCAGCGACGAGAAAATTCCACAAATTACTTATGAAGATGTTGGTGGTTTGACTGAAGAAGTTAGAAAAGTTAGAGAAATGGTTGAGTTGCCGTTGAAACATCCTGAGATTTTTGAAAAATTAGGAATTGAACCGCCGAAAGGAGTTTTACTTTATGGACCGCCTGGCACGGGAAAAACTTTACTTGCTAAAGCGGTTGCGAATGAGTCTGAAGCAAATTTTATTTTATTGAATGGGCCGGAAATCATGTCTAAATTTTACGGTGAATCTGAAAAAAGAGTTAGGGAAATTTTTGAAGAGGCAGAAAAAAATGCGCCGTCAATTATTTTTATTGATGAGATCGATGCGATTGCGCCGAAAAGAGAAGATGTTTCTGGTGAAGTTGAGAGAAGAGTTGTTTCGCAATTATTGACGATGATGGATGGTTTGAATGCGCGAGGAAGAGTTGTTGTTATTGGCGCGACGAACAGACCGAACTCGCTCGATCCTGCATTGAGAAGACCGGGAAGATTTGACAGGGAAGTTGAAATTAATGTTCCCGATAAAAATGGAAGACTTGCAATTTTGAAAATTCATACGAGAGGAATGCCGTTAGATAAAACAGTAAATTTAGATATGCTTGCTGGAAAAACTCATGGTTTCGTCGGCGCGGATTTAAATTCTTTAGCGAAAGAAGCAGCAATGAGTGTTTTAAGAAAGTTGCTTCCACAGTTGAAGCTTGACGAAGATGATAAAGAGATTCCGCAAGAAGTTTTGGCAAAATTAAAAATTTCAGAGGTTGATTTTAGTGAAGCTTTGAAAGTTGTTAGACCTTCTGCAATGAGAGAGGTTCTTGTTGAAACGCCGGATGTTTCTTGGGGTGATATCGGTGGATTGGAAGATGTTAAACAAGAATTAAAAGAAGCGGTTGAATGGCCACTAAAGCATCCCGACGCATTTTCAAGAATGGGAATAAGACCGCCGAGAGGAATTTTATTGTACGGTCCACCGGGCACTGGAAAAACTTTACTTGCAAAAGCGGTTGCAAAAGAATCAGAAGCAAATTTTATTCAGGTGAAAGGACCGTCGCTGTTGAGTATGTGGGTTGGAAAATCTGAAGAGGGAGTTAGAAAAATATTTGAGAGAGCTAGACAGGTTTCTCCTTGTGTCGTATTTTTTGATGAGATTGATTCACTTGCTGGAAAAAGAGGATATGATAATGGAACAAAAGTTACTGAAAGAGTTTTGAATCAAATTTTATCTGAGATGGATGGATTGGAAGAATTGAAAGATGTTGTTGTTATCGGCGCGACTAACAGACCGGACATGCTGGATTCGGCAATTTTGCGTCCAGGAAGATTTGACAGGGTTCAATTAGTTGGTTCTCCCGATGAGAAATCACGTTTGAAAATTTTTGAAGTTCATACCAAAGGAATGCCAATTGGGAAAGATGTTGACATAATCGAGTTGGCAAAAAAATCTGAAGGATATGTTGGCGCGGACATCGAAGGAGTTTGTAGAGAAGCGGCGATGCTCGCATTAAGAGAAAACATCGACGCGAAAACAGTTTCAAATAAATATTTTGAGATGGCAATGAAAAAAATAACTCCGAGCGTAAGCAAAGCGGACTTGGATAAATACAAAAAAATTGAATCTGAATATTTAAGATCAGCGAAGGCGGCACTTGAGAATTCTTATTTGGGATAAATTTATAAACGATTTTTTGTGAGGTTACATACGCGAATATGGAAATAAAAACACCTGAAATTTTAATTGTGGAAGATGAAGAAATGATAAGAATGTTAGCAAGAGCTATTCTTGAAAGAGACGAATATTTTAAGAAGTTTGATATTAAAGAATTTTCCGATGGGACAGCATGTCGTGCTCATTTAGATAATAGTTTTAATCCTAAAAATTTGGCTTCTTTTATTTCAGATTATAAAATGCCCGGAATGAATGGAATGGAGTTGATTGATTATGCTTGCGTTCATAGAGAAGTTAAACCAACATCTTGTGTTTTTATGTCTGGAAATGCCGCATATGTCGAGGGTTTTCAGGAATTTATGGACAGAAGAAGTGGAGTTTTATTTTTACAAAAACCTTTTTCTCCGAGCGATTTTTTAGATAGCGTGAGGGGCGCTGTTGTTGAAAGCGGTTATGGGCAATAATTATAAATCCAACTAATTTAGTTATTCTATGAGAAAGAGTGTGATTTTTGCTTTTGTTTTGATAATTTTATTTGTAACTTTTGTTAAGGCTGATGACTTTTCGGACGTTTGCACTCCGAGTTGGGATTGCGGGAATTGGAGTGATTGTTCGGGCAATCAGACTCAAACAAGAATTTGTACTGATTTGAATGTATGTGATCCAACAGCCCTTCAAATTTCAGAATCTCAGACGTGCCAATACGTTGGTGTTTATGTTCCGTGGAAGACTATTGCAATTGTTTTTTTCTCACTTATCTGCGTCGGCGGAATTATGGGAATTATTTTTATTCTGAAGCATTTATCTTCTAGAAAAGTTGTAAAGAAAAAAGATGATAGCTTTCCAATTGTTAGACAGGATGATTATTATGATCCTTCAAGTACAAATTTTAGAGATCTATCCAGAAAGAATTAAGCCAATACAAAAACTTTATCATTTTCTTTAAGTATTGTTGTTTCTGATTGTGAGACCGGTGAATGGGATTTTTCTATTAGCTGGGCGTAGTTATGCAATATTCCTTGTTGCTCTAATTGTTTTAGGGATATGAGCGCGGATGAGGAGAATTTTTTAACAATCCATCTCGAACAAAAAGGGAAGGTTGAGTATTCTTTTTTTATAAATTCTAAAACCTCTCTGGCTTTTTTGTCGCGGGGTTGTGAATCTGATTCTAAAATGTAAATTCCCGAAGGTTTTCCGTCGTAAATTTTTCCAACTCCGGCTGTTATGAATGGTTCGATTGCGAACGTTCCATTTTTTAATTTAGTTGAACTTTTATTATTGTAGTTAGGAATTACTAATCCCGCATGAAGACTTTCGTCGTCGATTTCATGGCCGGATAAATTTATTATTACTGTAAACTTATTTTTTTCAGCGGTTGCTTGAATTGACTGACCAATTTCTCCTAGCGAGAGATTTTTCTTGACAGAATCGATTGCATTTTGAAGTGCTTTTTCTGAAGTTTCAATTAACTCTTTGTATTTTTTTTCTGGTGTTAAATCGACTGAGAATGCACAATCAATTATTTTTTTGTTTATTCTTATGCCGAGATCAACTTTCAAAAGTCCTTGTGCTTTTCTTTCATCATTGTGGACTGGCGTGTCGTGTGCGGCGATTTCATCAATGCTTAAATTAGTAGGGAATGCGGGTTTCGCTCCGAACTCTATTATTTTTCCTTCTATTTCTTCGGCTATTTCTACAAGGGGTTTATCTTTCTTGATTATAGATTTAGCAAAAGGGATAACTTTCTTTGCGATTTCTGATGCTTTTTCTAGATCGGAGTTCATGAATTAACTTAATGTTTTAGGCTTATAAGGATTTCTTTTGCTTCGAGATAGTTTATGTGGTTGCCAGAGTGCTCTCATCCTCAAAAAATCTGAATTTGACATTCCGACTGATTTTGCCGCAAGAGAAAGATGCGCAATCTCGACGGCATTTTTATACTGTTTTAATGAATTAGGAAAATCTCTTAGAAATTGTTCTGTGTGAACTTGTCCTCGGTAAGATAATAATTTCCAAGCTTTATTTTTTATTGCTTCAGCAGTCATTATTAAATCCACATAACCCAATAAAGGATAACCCTCTCTTCTATCATCATCCCGATACATGGTTGCTGGAATTTTATTGAATGTTTCTTCATCTAAAAAATATTTTCCCCCTATCATTTTCCATAGCCAGTTATTCTTTCCAAACAATCCGGAGTAAATTACTCCTTTTTGCTGAGACCAGTCAAAAATAAAATTTGGATGGAATTGAGGCCAAGCTCGGTATAATCTTTCTAATGTTTCAAATGATTCTTGATGCCATTCTGAACTAATCTCGGAAATTTCCATATCGTACTGCCATTTTGGATCGCAATCTTCATCGGGAAAACTTTCTTCGGAATGCGGTTCTTTATTTTTTAATTCTCTTTCCGAAAATATTTTTAAAACTTTTGCAGAAGAAAATCCATAAACATCGGACCAAAAATCTCCATCTTTTAATTTTTCGAATGAATATTCTGTTACTCTTTTTGGTTTTTCTAATATATTTTTTATATGGACTCTTATATTGGGTCTGAACTCTTGGAACACGCCTTGATTATAATTAGACTTAACTGGAGCACAAACCCTCAAACCATTTTCATCTGTTCTTGGTTCTTGAAATTCCTTGTATTTTCGTGTTTTTTTTAAAAACAATATCTCTGCAAGTTCTTCTAATCCGCCGTGATAGCGAGGATATTTGTCATTAGGATGTATATCCCAAGGATCTTTTTCTTCATATGGGGGAAATTCTGAACAATGAGTTTTACTTAGGTAATCTACAAATTGTTCTCGCGTGATTCCTGGATGCAAAAATAAAATTGCTGGAGCAATTAAATCTGTGAATGCGTATCCCATGAATTTAGCGGATTATGTTGCCTTAAAATGATTGTTGTTCTAGAGTGTAGGTTTTCTCTCCCGAAGGATTTTTAAACAGCAAGAATTTTTTTTGTCGGAATTAATTCTTGAGCTTAAAAATTCTCTAACAGAAGAATTTTTAAACGAAAAAATTCCCTGAATTTTATGGATAGTGAACGAGTTAGGAACGATTTTGGCATGAGAGATTATGATCCTGAGAATAGGGAGATAAGGAAGATTGTTATGGAGACAAATCCTCGAGGAAAACGGGTTCTTGTTGTCGGAAGTTATGGGGTTGTTTCAATTGCGCCTATGATTGAAAGATGGGCGAAGAGCGTCGTGGCGGTTAATTCCAACAAAGAGGTAATTCAATGTTGCAAGAAAATGAAAAGCGAAGTTGAGTATATTGAAGGCGATATAGGAAGCATGCCTTTTGAGGACAAGAGTTTTGATGTTGTAATATCTTGCTTAAGTGGTTTACATATTAATAATGACCGGTCAAGAATTTTGAGAGAGCTGAAAAGAGTTTTGGATGATAAAGGTGTTTTATTTATTCAGGAAGTTGATGAACACGGACAGTTTTCTAAATT
>Ga0247841_10008231_pt1 | contig 15122 bp, 11 predicted proteins | sample LaCruzMarch2015__2_FD_192410 | JGI IMG/M metagenome (GOLD analysis project Ga0247841, IMG submission 192410) | Freshwater microbial communities from meromictic Lake La Cruz, Castile-La Mancha, Spain - LaCruzMarch2015_18m | ecosystem: Environmental > Aquatic > Freshwater > Lake | place: Spain...
CAATTTCGATCTCAGTAACAGATTATCAACCCATGCAATATTTCCTGCATATGCATTAGAAGCATACAAATCAAGTGAAATAGACTGACCGGCGAAAGAGCTTAAATCGAACCGGAGTCTTGCCCATTCAGGAGTGCCGTATACAGAAGGTTGAAATTCAGATTTCCCATTTACGTCGCTTAATACATATACGTTTGATCCATTATTTGCAACAACATGGAACCAACTGTATCCAGGTCCGTTAACAAACTCTTGTTTCAGGTCAAACAATAATTCAAGAGAAGAGAGGCTGGTAGCATCAACAATGCAAGACCAAAGAACGGCAAAATGGCTGGAATTTGCGCCCCATGCCTCTGCATAGGTCGTGCCATTTGGAGAAGGAGAAGAGCCGCCAATCCACGTTGAACCGTCAATACCGGTCATTTTTACAGCACCACCGACCAGGGATATTGTTGCGTTGTAGTTATTTGCAAATCCCAGATTATTTGGTGTTGATGTAAAATTCTCTGTAAATGGAAACGATGAAATAGTGGCAACGGTTGTAAACTGTGTTGTTACAGTATTATTTCCTGCATTATTATCTAACCAGTCAATTGAGGTTACTACAGTATGCGGGCCACTTGAAATAGGAACACCCGCCGATAAAATAAAATCGATATTTTGTCCCGGGTTCAGGTTCACTGTTTTCGTTTGACTTACCGGTGTACCGCCATCAACGGTATATATTGCATTAAATGTGCCGCTGACATTTGCCGATCCGATATTAGCAACATTTATGGTTACAGGTAAAACAGTCAGATTACATCCTATTGTTGAAGCCAGACTTACAGATAATTCTCCGATAGCGTAGTATTGGGAAATAGTAAAGTTATCGAAAGCAAAACCGTTATAAGCATTGTTGTATGCATCGGAATTAAAAAGGAATCGGAATTTAACATTAGATTGACCTGCAATAGCGGCAATATTGTAATTCATAGAACCCCAAACAGATGAACCATAATAGGTGGCGTAGGTATTCCATGTAAGACCGCCGTTAATTGAATATTCAAATTTCACTTTGTCATAAACAGGCTCCATATCCATAAACTTATCAAAACCAATATTTGGTGAAGTAAAAGCTGATAAATCAAAACATGGACTTTCAACCCACGATAATTCACTATTGTTATACCATCCATTCAGGTTGGTTTTATAAAATGCGTCTGTGGCAGATTTGTAAGCAGGTAAATAAGCGTAAGGAGGTACTCCATATTGCCATGAAGAATTTGCACCTCCTGACAACCATGAGCCATTGCCGGAATTAAAGTCTTCGTAATAAGGAAATGAAGAAACCATACCATATGAATATATTGTTGCAGTAGCAGCATCATTTAAAGGGAACGCATCGCCTGCAAGCACTGTCCATGCATTAATACTATAAGCTTTATGAGCAGTAAAATCTTCATCAACAGTAAAATTGCAAGTCAACTCAGCACCGGGAATAATCGGGGCATAAATTAATGTTGTTCTTACCGGACCGCCGTCTATTGAGTACTTCAAATCAAAAGAAGTTGTAGTAACTGTGCCCAGGTTTTTTACAGTAACCTGCACATGTTCTGTACTACCCAGATTACAACCTGTTTCCGGCAGATCAATACTAAGGACACCAACATCCATATAAGTTGAGGGTTGTTCCTGAATAATGACATTATCGATAAATGCAGCATCACCAAATCCAACGACATATGAATCACTGTACTTGCAGGATGACTGCAAAGTAATTGTAAATATTTGCCCGGCATATGCTTCAAGATCAAAAGTAAGTGTCTGGTAATTATCACTTTCCTGGGTAACAGGATTATAATCAGGACCTATCTGGGTGGTACCATTGATTAAAACCCTGAACCAGCTAAATAATGGTGAATAGCTGTAAGTTTGTTTTAAATCAATTTTCAGTTCAGGATGTGACATGGAAGTAGCATCAACGTTACATGTTATGGCCGATGCATGATGAGCAGTATTATTCACCCATGCATTGGCAGCTGTTGTAGACAAAGTGCCTCCTGTCCAACCTGATGCATCTCCACCAGTCAGGATCAATGCCTGGGTTGCATAGTATGCATCTGATGTGGTAGTAGCAACCGAAGGTGTAAAGTAAGGGCTGCTGTTTGAACTGAAGTTCTCGGTTAACGGTGGTACGATTGGACACTGAGCCGTTACATACCATCCTGATAACAAGACTAATAAACTAATCACTAAAACTTTTTGTAGCAAGTTTTTCATAGCTTAAAGATTTTATTATTAATTGAGCCTATATACAAATTTAGTAAATTATTCAAAAAATACTTAAACATCAAAAAATACTTTCAACATCCTTATTCAGGCTGTTAAAAAGATAAAAGAAACGATTAATAAGATAAGATATAATATTTATTACCAATATTTTAAAGCCTAATATTCTAATATTATTTAAAAAACACTTTATTTTTTCAAAGATACATTTTTTTAATAACAAAAAAAAAAAATCATTATTTTTATAAAAAAACTCTATAAATTTCTTTTAAACAGTTTTTGTAGTGTGACGTCATAATTACTTAACTGCTTGTTTTACAAGGCCTGCCGCTTCCTTAAGAGTAATTGCAGAAAAAACCTTTAAACCTGAATGATCGATCAGTTCTTTGGCTTCAACTGCATTTGTTCCCTGGAGGCGTACAATTACAGGAACCTTAATACTGCCAATCGATTGGTAAGCATCTACGACACCCTGTGCAACCCTGTCGCATCGAACAATTCCACCAAAAATATTTATTAAGATTGCTTTAACATTTTTGTCGGTAAGAATAATCCTGAATCCTGCTTCCACTGTTTGTGCATTTGCAGATCCGCCAACGTCAAGAAAGTTTGCCGGGTCACCTCCCGATAGCTTTATGATATCCATAGTAGCCATGGCTAATCCTGCTCCATTGACCATGCACCCAACATTACCATCAAGTTTCACAAAGTTAAGATTATGTTTGCCTGCTTCGATTTCTGTAGCATCTTCCTCGGTCAGGTCACGTAATACGGCATAATCATCATGACGGAAAAGGGCATTGTCGTCAAGAGTAATTTTAGCATCCGCTGCAAATATAAGGTCATCTGAAGTTTTAAACAGAGGATTTATTTCAATCATTGAAGCATCACTATTTTCAAATGCTTTGTAAAGTAATGTAACAAAGCTCGCCATTTCTTTAAATGCTTTTCCCGCTAAACCAAAGTTAAAAGCAATTTTTCTTGTCTGGAATGGTTGAATTCCAACTTTAGGATCTATCTCTTCCTTAAAAATAAGTTGCGGAGTTTTGTCTGCAACAGCTTCAATATCCATCCCGCCTTCAGTTGAATACAATATCATATTTCTGCCCCTTGCCCGGTTTAGCAGCACACTTAAATAAAATTCCTTTGGTTCGTGTTCTCCCGGATAATAAATACCCTGTTCAATAAGAAGCTTGTGAACAATTTTTCCTGCTGGTCCTGTTTGATGTGTTATAAGGTTCATTCCCAGTATTGATGATGCGAATTTTGCCACTTCATCAATGGATTTTGCTATTTTTACTCCTCCTCCTTTTCCTCTTCCTCCTGCATGTATCTGTGCTTTCACCGCCCAGGTATCAGTACCGGTTTCTTTCATCACCTTTTCTGCAGCAGCAATTGCCTGCTCAACAGACTCTGCCATATACCCAACAGGAACTGAAACCCCGTATTGTTTTAGTATTCCTTTTGCCTGATATTCGTGAAGATTCATAAATACTATCTTATTAATTCTTTAAACTTTACCCTTGAAAAAATATAAATTATTTTACATTATTTTCTCCTTGCATAATACCGGAAATAGAGGTTTCGAATGTAAGATATTTTCCTTTTAATGCAAATAATTAAATTTACATTTGCCGACGTTATGAAAATTTTAACAATTTCTTAGATGAAAAAATTACTAAATAGTGAGCTAAACCGCTTATCTATTGATGAATTCAAAAATGCAAAAAAAACACCCTTAGTTGTATTGCTTGATAATGTGAGGAGCATGAATAATATTGGTTCAATATTCAGGACATGTGATGCATTCCTCGTTGAATCAGTTTTAATCTGCGGGTACACTGCAACACCACCTCACAGGGATATTAATAAGACTGCTCTTGGTGCTACTGAATCAGTAAACTGGGAATATTATAACACTGCTAAAGAAGCCATTGATAATTTAAAACTACTTGATTATAAGATTATTTCGGTGGAGCAAACAGAAGGAAGCATATACCTGGACAAATTCGAAATAATTCAAAATCAGAAATATGCTGTTGTTTTTGGCAATGAAATACATGGTGTGGATCAGAAAATAATTGACATGAGTGATTATTGTATTGAAATACCTCAATACGGGACAAAACATTCTCTGAATATTGCAGTAAGTGCCGGTATTGTAATATGGGACTTATGTAAAATGTTGAGCAATAATTTACCTGATATTTGAACCTGATATTTAACCTTTCATTTTTTTTACATAATTACATCCAGGCATAAATAATTTAATGACCATAAAAAAACCCGCAAAATTTTGCGGGTTTTTTATTTTGATATTTCTTATCTGGTAATATCTTTAAATTTGGGGTTATCAAAATATTTAAAGAATTCCATATCTGATTTTGCCTTATTGGCTAATTTTTGATCCTTTTCAACAGCAGTTTTCAGATTAGTCAAAACAATGTCTTCATTTTGTAAGCGGGCACCTGTGACAGCTTTAAGATAATACACCATACCATCTTTATTTTCAATATTATCAAGAACTTTTGCTGCACCATTAGTATCTCCTGATAAGATTTTGGCAAGTGCAACATTGAATGTTGTTTCTGTACCAAAATGTTTAAGAGCTTCACTATAATTTCCGGTTTTAATACTGATTATTCCGAGGTTATAATCCGGTTCCTTACCAGCAGCCAAAGCAGCTTTGAATAGGCTTTCAGAATCCGTAAAATTTCCGCTTAATAAAGTTGCGGCTCCAAGGTTATTTAAAACAATATAATTTCCGTCGATTTTCTTCGCATCTTCAAGAACGGTTTTTGCATCGGCTACTTTGTTCTGCTTTAAATAAATAACACCGAGGTTGTTTTTACCGCGCCAGTCGTCCTTATAAATCTCTGACATTGATTTATATATCTGCGCTTTTTTATTCAGGTCATCAGTAAGTTTCGCAGCATGCATCAATTCAGCAGGATTGAGCGAGTCGGGTTTTGAAAGTGCAAGCCTCAATATAGTTTCATCCGATTTACCAACAACATCAACATTTACAACTAATTTTGATCTGCGGAGTTGTGGTAATATTTTATCAGCAATTTCGGTAAATGCAGCAGAAATATTTTTAATTTCTTTGTCACGTACTTCAGGATCAGAGTACATTTGAAGCACCCTTAAAACAAGATCTTTATCTTTGATATCAGATTTTTGCATCAGTTCTTTAAATCCGTCCCAGTCCTCAGTAATTGTTTTCTCGTTTAGCAAAGCATTAATAGCTTCCATTTCCTCCGTTTTTTGAGCTTTAGTCTTTTTCACCGCTTTTTTCCCTTTTACTTTCTTTTCTTCCGACATAGTTTTCTTAATAATTCCGGAAGCAGTTTTCTCACGGTTCTGTGAAAGTTTTTCGTTAAGCGACCATGGTCCGTCAGGAGAAGCATATGAAGTAATTTCAATACCTTTCAGATGCAGGCTGTCTTTCTTTTCTTTTGCTGTTTCTAAAAACTGGTTAAAAGTTACGATCTCATTCTTTTTAAGCTCGGTATTTCTGATATCGTATTTCTGAATGAGGTATTTAATATCAGCCTGTCTTGAATCAGGAACTGTACGTTGAAACTCATCATTATACGGATCGTAAACATTACCTTTTTTGCCGGGGTTTTTTACTGTTCCCAAAATTGTCTTTGCGTCAAGCTGTAAAAGTCCGGGGGTCGCGATAATTCCATCAGCAACTTTAAAACTGCCAAGTTCAATAGTTTTATCCTTATATGAAGCTGATATTTTAACATCCACCTGGGATACTCTCATTTCATCCTGATAGGCAAATTTGTCGGCCACACTAAAGCCGCCTCCATTCTGGTAATTGATGGCTTTGTTGTTATCCTGAACCTTTTCTCCCTGTAATTTAACCGATTTGAGGTTCTTCTCGCCTCCTTCATATTTCAAAACCGGGGTAACATTTACTGTGACCTTTTTTCCAAAATATTTGGGCGGGAAATTCCCTGAAATGCTGATATCAACATTATCAGCATGCATCTCAAGCATTTTGGGTGTAGCTTCAACATTTATCAGCCGGGCATTTTTCTGCATTTTGCTCAAACCACTGCAACCTGCAAGAATCATAAATAATGACAGCAAAAAAATCGTTCCGGAAAATTTATATCTTTTCATATTAATATTGTGTTGTTGTTAATTACTTCCTAAAATTTCAGGAAGCAAAAATAAAACAATTTTCATTTTTTAACGAAATAATTAATAACAAATTATTTGCTCAATAATTGTTGAGAGGTCAGGATTAATTCCGGCACATAATGAAATTCGAAATACCAAACCATCCGGGAATTAAGTCCAGCCGTCATCTTCTGCAGCGGATTGCTGCATTGTTTCATATTGAAAAATGAATTATTCTTTGTACATAAATGCGCTGTACAATTAACAAATTATCACAACTAATAATTTGGTGTAAAATTCATATTATAAAAAGAAAAAGTCCATAAATCTGCAAGTTCTTCAATTATTTTGGTTGTGGGCTTACCTCCACCATGCCCTGCTTTGCTGTCTATGCGAATTAGCACCGGATTGTCGCCCTTGTACTTTTCCTGAAGTGTAGCAATATACTTGAATGAATGTGCAGGAACCACCCTGTCGTCATGATCGGCGGTTGTTACCATAACGGCAGGATAATTCTTATTTTCCGCTATATTATGGAGAGGTGAATATTTATAAAGATATTGAAAATCTTCCTTATTATCACTCGATCCGTAATCACCTGTCCATGCCCAGCCAATCGTGAATTTGTGAAACCTTAACATATCCAAAACTCCAACCTGTGGAATGGCAACAGCAAACAAATCAGGCCTTTGGTTAATAACTGCACCAATCAGCAGCCCACCGTTTGAACCCCCGGTAATGGTCAATCTTTCCGGCGATGTATACTTTTCATGAATAAGGTATTCGGCAGCCGAGATAAAATCATCAAAGACATTTTGCTTATTCTGCTTTGTACCGGCCTTATGCCATTCCTCACCATATTCGCCTCCTCCCCTGAGGTTGGGCATCGCAAATACTCCTCCGTTTTCAAGCCAGATCATTCTCGAAATGCTGAAATACGGAGTCTGACTGACATTAAAGCCACCATAACCAGTTAATAAAGCAGGATTTTCACCATTTAATTCCAATCCCTTTTTGTGAACAATAAACATAGAAATTTTTGTTCCATCCTTGCCCGGATAAAATACCTGTTTGGTAACATATTGATCGACATCAAACTGTACTTCAGTTTTCATGTATAGCTCTGATTTGTTTGAACCGATGTCATATTTATAAATAATACCCGGGTTGGTAAAAGAGGTAAATGAATAAAATGCCATACTTTCCTCTTTTTTTCCGTTAAATGCCGTTATTGAGCCGATTCCCGGCAATTCAATCAAGAATTTAAATTTTCCGTCGATATTATAAACTTCGACATGACTATATGCATTTTTCAAATAAGTGGCAATTAAATTACCTCCCGCAAAAATGCAGAATTGAAGCACATTTTCTTTTTGAGGAATAATTTCTTTCCAGTAATTTTCAGCAGGATTCGTCAGGTCAATTGACACAAGCCTGTAACGGGGTGCGTTTTTATTTGTTTTAACAAACAACTGATCGTCCTGATTATCAATTACTGAAAATTCAAAGTCGAATCCGTCGGCTAACTTGACAAATTCAGACTTATTAACGGATAAATCCATATAGAATAAAGCATTTCCGTCAGTTGAAACTGTTTCATACATAATAAGATACTTTTCATCTTCAGTTGTTGAGGCTGTATAATTACGCAATGGCTCATCATTATTACGGTAAATAAGAATATCATTGCTCTGGGTAGTTCCAATTTTATGGTAACACAATTTATGGTATTCATTTTTACCAGAAAGTTCAGAGCCACTTGCCGGGGAATCGTAGCAACTATAATAGAATCCGTCTTTAAACCATGCTATACCGGAGAACTTTACCCATTCGAGACGATCCGGAAGATTTACCCCTGTTGCAATATCCATTACGAGAATCTCATTCCAGTCGGAGCCTGATCGGGCAATCGAATATGCCAGCAATTTTCCATCCTTTGAAACATCAAATCCTTCCAGGGAAACTGTGCCATCACCTGAAAATTTGTTCGGGTCAAGCAGGATGCGTGCATCTTTGCTGTCAATACTTTCCTTAACATAAAGCACACTTTGATTCTGCAAGCCATTGTTTTTAAAATAAAATATATGTCCTCCTTTTTTGAAGGGTGCGGATATCTTTGGAAAATCCCAGATTTTTGTAAGCCTGTCCTTTATCTTATCACGAAAAGGTATTTGCTTCAAATAGTTGAAGGTAACTTCATTTTCTGCTTTTACCCATTCCGCTGTTTCGTCTGATTTATCATTTTCAAGCCAGCGATAAGGATCAGGTACTTTTACCCCGAAATAATTATCAACTGTATCGCATTTTTTGGTCTGCGGATAATTCACACTAATTTCAGGATAACGGTAATTATTGCAGGAAATTAACATAACAATACAAATAAACAAATTTAACTGTCTCATATTTTTAAATTATTAATTGATCCATTGATCTTAGAAATATCAGTATTTAAAATTAACTATACAAGCTTAATTATATTCTTCATGCTTTAATTAATTATTCTGTAAAATCTCGATTTTGATCTTTGAATCACCAAAAGCATAAGAGAAAATAAAAACATAACTTAAAGTTTATGATGAAATCATCAATTGACAAATAATTTTCTTTTAAACAGATTGTCATTCTTTCATACTAATTTAAAAATTTATAAGTTTCCAAAGTATTAATTAATAATTAAAATAATATGAAAAAAACATGGATTATTATAGCGGTAATTGTTATTTTATTGATTATCATTTATTCCGCAATCAAAGGCACTTACAACGGTATGGTAACAAAAGGTGAAGATGTAAATGCGCAATGGGGTAATGTCGAGAATGTTTACCAGAGGCGCGCTGATTTAATCCCAAACCTGGTAAATACTGTAAAAGGTTATGCTACACATGAGCGTGAGACTCTTACCGGAGTTATCGAAGCAAGGGCAAAAGCAACAAGTGTGACCCTGAAAGCAGAAGATCTGAACTCTGCAAATCTGCAGAAGTTCCAGGAAGCTCAATCAGGATTGTCATCTGCTTTAGCAAAACTGATGGTAGTTGTTGAACGTTATCCTGACCTGAAAGCAAACCAGAATTTTCTGGAATTACAGGCGCAGCTTGAAGGGACAGAAAACCGTATCGCTGTTGAAAGAAGAAAGTTCAATGAAGTAGCAAGAGATTACAATGTATTTATAAAGAGTTTTCCGAAAAACATTTTCGCCGGCATGTTCGGATTTGAAAGTAAACCATATTTTGAAGCCGAAAAGGGATCTGATAAAGCACCAAAGGTTGAGTTCTAATAAATTACTACTTAATGAAAACCAGTGATTTTTTTACAAATGCCGAAAAGTCTGAAATAATTTCAGCCATCAGAGAAGCTGAACTTAGTACTTCAGGGGAGGTACGGGTTCACATTGATAAGTGGTGCAAAGGAAACGTACTTGACCGTGCAGCGCTTATTTTCGAAAAACTGAAAATGCACAAAACAGAATTAAGGAATGGGGTATTATTTTATTTGGCACTGAACGATAAAAAGTTTGCAATTATCGGAGATATGGGGATTAATGCCAAAGTTCCGCCAAATTTCTGGGATGACACTAAAATGCAGATGGAAGAACATTTCTCAAAAGGACAATTTGTCGCCGGGTTGACAGAGGGCATAATCAGTACGGGTGAGCATCTGAAAATTCATTTTCCCCGTCAGAAGAATGATGTAAATGAACTGCCCGATGAAATATCCTTTAAAACTTAAGTTATAAAGTTCATTAAGTTATTTAATATAAATATTTAGAATGAAAATAATCAGTCGGTTACTTACTCTTTTATTAATTTTTGCATGTATTCATGTATTTCCGCAAAAATTTCCTGAACCACTTCAACCTCCGCGGCTGGTAAATGATTTCGTCAACTTTTTAAATCCGCAGGAGAGAAACGCTTTAGAACAAAAGCTTTCAGGATTTGAACAGCAGACATCTACCCAGATTTCAATTGTCACCATTAAATCGACAGAGGGATATGATATTGGTGATTATGCAGTAAGGCTTGCCGAAAAATGGGGCATTGGACAAAAAGGGAAAAACAATGGAATACTTATTCTGGTTAAGCCAAAATCAAAGGGCGAAAAAGGCGAGATCAACATTTCTCCGGGATATGGTCTTGAAGGTGTTGTACCCGACGCGATAGCAAAAAGAATTATTGAGCAGGAAATTATTCCTGACTTCAAAGTGGGAGAGAATTATAAAGGGCTGGACAAAGCCACAGGCACTTTAATGTCACTTACAAAAGGGGAATTCAGTGCAGAACAATATTTGTCGAAATCAAGGAAAGCCAATAATTATGCACCAATCATACTGACGTTTATATTTTTTGCTATAGTAATAATAATGTCAGTGGTACGTGCGAAAAAGCAGGCATCGCATTTTACCTCTGCAGATAAAGGAGCAACAAAAAGCAGCCTTCCCTTATGGCTGATGCTTATGATGATGGGGTCGATGAATTCAAGGGGAAAATTCGGGGATTTCAGTTCAGGCGGAGGAAATTTTGGTGGCGGCTTCAGCGGAGGCGGAGGCTTCGGTGGTTTTGGAGGTGGCAGTTTTGGAGGTGGGGGAGCAAGCGGAAGCTGGTAATTAACTGCTTTCCTACTGAATACTGGCAGCTATTTCAGGATCAACGAGAATTCGTCCGCAGTACTCACAGACAATTATTTTTTTCCGGATACTGATATCGAGTTGTCGCTGCGGAGGAATGTTATTGAAACATCCGCCACATGCATCACGCTGTATTGAAACTACTGCAAGGCCATTACGTGCATTTTCCCTTATTCTCTTATATGCGTTGAGTAAACGTGGTTCAATAAACTTTTCAATTTCTGATGACCTGGTGCGCAATGATTCTTCTTCCTTCTGGGTTTCCGAAATAATGTCATTAAGCTCAGATTTTTTATGTTTAGAATCGCTCTTTCTTTCGTCCAGGATTTTTGTCGACTCTTCGATCAGTGTTTTCTTTTCAGCAACCTGTCCTGAAAATTCCTTAATCCTTTTCTCACACAATTCAATTTCAAGTTTCTGAAATTCTATCTCCTTGGCAAGCGATTCAAATTCACGGTTATTACGAACATTCATCTGTTGCTCTTCAAATCTTTTTATCAGATTATTAGCATCCTTAATATCAACTTTTTTCTTTGAGACCGCGTGATTCATGTTTGTGATCTCTTCTTTCAGATTATTAATTCTTGTTTCAAGCCCTGCAATTTCATCTTCCAGGTCTTGTACCTCAAGAGGTAATTCACCACGTAAAATTTTTATCTTATCTATTTTCGAATCGTTCACCTGCAACTGATACATTGCACGTAACTTTTCCTCAACCGATATTTCTTTATTTTCGGTAATATCAAGTCTTGATTCAGGCATATTACAAATAATTTATTGGATTGGATTTTGCTTCTGAAAAACAGACCGCAAAAGTAGGTAATTTTTTATTAAGTATTTCAAATATCACTTCTCTTGTAAATTGTTCACTTTCAAAATGTCCAATATCAGCTAATAAAATCTTCCCGTCAGGCACAAAAAAATCGTGGTATTTTACATCAGAAGTTATGAAAATATCAGCTCCCTCCCAGATTGCATTGTTTAGTAGTGATACCCCGCTCCCACCGCAAACAGCAACTTTTTCGACTACTTTTCCTATAAAGTCGGTATAACGTATTACTCCTGAGCCGAATATCCTTTTCAATTCCGAAAGGAAAATTTTTTCATCCAGCTTATCTTCCAGTTCACCTATCATTCCCATCCCGATTTCATTATTCTTATTATCAAGGGTATAGATATCGTATGCTACTTCTTCGTAAGGATGTGATTCTAAAAGGGCATTAATTATCCTTTTCTGTAAAAATTTTGGAAATATTGTTTCGAAGCGGATCTCCTTTTCAAAATGGATTTTATTCATTTCCCCGACAAACGGATTTGCATTTTCAAGGGGACGGAAGCTACCCAAACCTTCAAGGTTGAAACCGCAACTATCGTAATTTCCGATCTTACCAGCCCCGGCAGTAAAAACTGCATTCCTGACCTTTTCAGCATGGCTTACAGGAATGAATGTCACCAATTTCTGCAGCTCCCCGTTTCTTTTGCACAAAATCCTGCAATTGGTCAGTCCGATTTTTTCACAAATTTTTGAGTTAACACCGCCTGAAATATTATCAATATTTGTATGTAAGGAATAAATTGCGATGTTATTCCGTATTGCTTTTAAAACCGCCCGTTCTACCCCATCAGAACCTGTAATTCTTTTTAACCCGTGAAATATCAAAGGATGATGTCCGATAATGAGATTACATTTTTTTGAAATTGCTTCTTCAATAACTATTTCAGTAACATCAACAGTAATTAATGCTGTATGTATTTCCTGATCAATGCTTCCTAAAATCAGCCCGGAGTTATCGTATGCTTCCTGGAAGGAAAGCGGCACTGCATCTTCAAGTACTTTTACAATTTCAGCCAGTAACATATTTTATAATTTAAAGCTCAATTTTCTTTTTTTCTTCCAGCTGCTGTTCAATCCCATGAATAATTTCCCTTAAACCTATTAATTTGTTTATTACTTCGGCGTGTTTTATTATTCCTTCCGGATTTTCTTTCAGCTTTTTCCTTGCTCCTTCAATTGTTAGTCCCTGTTCTTTAAGCAGGCGATATATCACATCAAGGTTCTTTATGTCATCAATTGTAAAACGTCTGTTCCCTTTTTTATTTTTATACGGATTAAGAACATCAAATTTATTCGCCCAGTGCCTGATGGTTGAAGTCTGAAGGCCATATCTGGCTGCAACTTCGCTAATAGAGTAATAGAGACGATTCTCGTCCAATTCGGGAAACTTCATAATTCCTGTTATTTGCGATGGTCAAAACTAATATTTTTTTTCAACACCTGTCAGGTTTTTCCTGATTTAATAAACGGCCACTTATAATAAACTTTTCAGGAAATATGAACGTTATAGAGCAAAATAATATGAGTCATGAATGAAAAGGATATCTTCAGTGATGTGAAGGAATTAGTGCTTGAAACAGGTCTGTTTATCCGTGATGAGATACAAAAAATAAAAGCAAAAGACATTGAACTGAAAGGAATTAATGATTTTGTCACTTATGTTGATAAATATTCTGAAAGGAAGATAGTAGAAGGACTGATCGGGATATTATCTGAATCAGGATTTATTACTGAAGAACAGACAATAAATAAAAAAGGAGAGAGGTACAATTGGATAATTGACCCGCTGGACGGAACAACAAATTACGTACACGGCGCACCTCCATATTCAATAAGTATTGCTTTGACAGATAATGAAGAAATAGTTTTAGGTGTTGTTTATGAAATAACACTTAATGAGCTATTTTATACCTGGCGTGGTGAATATGCTTATCTCAACGACAAAAGGATAGAAGTCTCAAGAACGGGAACTGTCAGAGAATCGTTGATTGCAACCGGTTTTCCGTACAATGATTACAATCTTCTTAAGAAATATCTTAATCTTCTTGAATATTTCCTGAGGAACTCGCACGGCATTAGGCGGCTGGGATCAGCAGCCACCGACCTTTCATACGTTGCATGCGGGAGGTACGACACATTTTATGAGTACAGTCTCAATGCATGGGATGTAGCGGCCGGTGCTTTTATTGTGCAACAGGCAGGTGGAAAAGTCTGTGATTTTAACGGCGGAAATAACTGGCTTTATGGCAATGAAATAATAGCATCGAACAACCTTATGTTTGATGAGTTTAGAAATATAGTAAAAAGATTTATGAAATGATTCAGTGCATAAAATTCAATTTCTCTATCAACAGGGTCGATCGCGGACTAACCGTCCCCGAAAGTCAACCCAATTTAATAGTCTGTTGAGGGATATTCAAAATAAGTAAACAATTCTACCTGGCCATTTCCTGATTCATTGGCAGAAAAGATTCGGTACAATATTCGTATAAGAAATAGAATCGTGACCCGGCGGATTATCAAATAATACTGAATAAAAAAACCTGCAAAATGATTTGCAGGTTTTTTTAATTGTTAAAAAGATATTCACATTACTTTATGAAATCCATTTGTCTTGTTTCAGTAAATCCGTTGGTGGTCAACCTGTACATATATGTTCCTGTTGACAATTCAGCGGGGTTAAAGTTAACCTGGTGTTCTCCCTGTTGAAGTGTTTCATTAACTATAATACTTACAACTTCGCCAAGCACATTATATACTTCAAGTTTTACAAAACCACTTTCAGGCAGATAAAATTTAATTCTGGTACTTTGCCTGAATGGATTTGGTATGTTCTGGTATAACTGGAAATTATCATATCCGGAGAACTTACCGACAACAGCAACTGCATTGCTTTCGAAATATTCGTTACCCTGTAACCAGTTTTCAACCACAATGCTGTTTTCATTTCCTGTTTCTCTTTTCCATAATTTAATACAAAATACATCACCATCAGAAACAGCTTCTGACTGTGGAGTAATCATATCATCACCCCATACAGGAATAGCTAAATTAGAGCCAGAATAAACCCCGCTTCCGATTAATTCACCGGATGCGTTGAATACCCCAATCTCGTCTCCAATATTTGGTGTTACAGTCCAGGCATTTACAGGTACGCCCAGTGACATATTATTGCCGGTATTAAGGTTCAATGTATAATGCTCATTATACATTCTATTTCCGGCTTTGGCTGTTGGAGCAGGGCCGTTGGCAGGG
>Ga0247841_10008232_pt1 | contig 15117 bp, 13 predicted proteins | sample LaCruzMarch2015__2_FD_192410 | JGI IMG/M metagenome (GOLD analysis project Ga0247841, IMG submission 192410) | Freshwater microbial communities from meromictic Lake La Cruz, Castile-La Mancha, Spain - LaCruzMarch2015_18m | ecosystem: Environmental > Aquatic > Freshwater > Lake | place: Spain...
TCCACGCCGGCGACCTTCAACATCGACTTCGTCTCGCTCGGCTGCCGCGGTCCGATGGCCGAGAAGGAAGTCCGACAGGCGGTGTCGTACGCATTCCCGTACGACATAGTGCTCGAGTTCGTCTACAACGGGCTCGCAGTCCGCTCGAACGGCCCCATTCCGGCGGGGATGTTCGGGTATGTCGACCCCGCCGCAACGGGGCGCTACTCGCACAACATCATCAAAGCCAATCAGATCCTGGACGCCGCAGGCTGGGCGTGGTCTGGCCAGGCCGGCGTGGGCTACCGCTCAAAGGGTGGCGTGGAGCTCGGAATGGAGGTCCTCACGCCGATCGGCGAGGAAGTCAAGATGCAGGAGGTCCTGCTGTGGCAGGACAGCCTCCGGCAGATCGGCTTCAACCTCAAGATCCGTGAGATCGTGTACGCCATGATGTACCGGACGGTCCGCAACCACGATACAGACGGCATCATGACGGGCTGGCTGCCGGACTACGCGGACCCGGACAACTACGTCGATGGGATTCTCAACTCCGCGAACGGCAACGTCGACGCCATCTGGGGGAACTCGTACAGCAGTCCGGCAATGGACTCGTTGATTCTCCAGGCCAAATCTGAGACCGACGTGGCGAAGCGCGCCGCGCTGTATGCCCAGATCCAGGCTTTGTCGTTTGAGGATGCGCCGTTCGTGTATGTGGCGCAGCGCTCGAACGTGATCGTCCTGAGCAACGCAGTAAAGGGCTTCTACTACAACCCGATCCTGCCGATCGACTTCTCGACGCTGTACAAGGACTAAGAAGGTAGTTCGGACCATGGGGGCCGGGGCACGCTCCGGCCCCCGCTCTTGACTCCGCCTACGTGGGACGGATTCATCTGTTCGCTCGATGAGGAGAGGAGATGAAGCTTAGCACCTACATCCTGCGCCGAGCCGCGATGCTTGTTCCTGTCCTGCTGGGCGTGCTGGTGCTCATCTTTGTGATCGCGTACGTCATTCCTGCTGACCCAGCGCGTGCCTGGGCCGGGCCGCGAGCGCGAGCGGAGCAGGTTCAGGCGCTTGAAGAGCGTTACCACCTGAACGACCCGATACACATCCAGATCTACACCTACCTGAAGAACGTCATCCTTCACTTCGACCTCGGGGTATCGCCGACGACTGGGCGCCCGGTGCGGGACGATCTCAAGGCTTTCTTCCCAGCCACATTCGAGCTGGCCTTATGCTCATTCATCTTGGCCATCGCCTTAGGCATCCCGCTGGGCGTGATCTCCGCCTTGCGGAGGAATCGCCCGGCGGACCACTTCTCCCGCGTCGTTGCGCTCACCGGGGTTTCGACCCCGCTCTTCTGGCTGGCGCTTGTGCTCCAGTTCCTGTTCTACTTCAAGCTGGACTGGCTCCCGGCGATGGGGCGGTCGACGATCGATATCACGCGCTACACCGGCTTCATGTTGATAGACAGCGTGCTCAACTGGAACTGGACTGCGTTTGGGGACGCGGCAATCCACATGATCCTGCCGGCAGCGACGCTGGCGTTCTACTCCATGGGCTACCTCGTTCGCATCACGCGCGGCAGCATGCTCGAGGTTCTCGAGGCAGAGTACGTCGTCACGGCGAAGGCGAAGGGACTGCCCCGGCGGGTGGTGATCTACCGGCATGCCCTGAAGAATGCGATCATCCCGCCGCTGACCGTGCTTGGCGTCGAATTCGGGTGGTTGCTCGGCGGGACAGTGCTTCTGGAGACGATCTTCGCCTGGCCGGGAATGGGGCGCTACGCGGCAGGATCCATTGTCATGGTCGATCTCCCGGCGGTTGTCGGCTACACCCTGGTCGTCGCCATGATCATGCTGTTGTCGAATCTGGTCGTTGACATTCTTTACAGCGTCATCGATCCGCGGATCCGGGTGGGAGGGAAGGGAAGATGAGGATTCCAGGAGCTACGCTCTTCTCGTCTCGGTATCGGCTGCTCCAGAAGCGGCTCCACCCGATCACCAAGGAGTGGGGACTCACGTTCTACGTGCTGCGGCACAGCAAGCTAGCCGTCATCGGAGCGCTCATCGCCTTCGCGTTCATCCTCATAGCCCTCTTCGGAAGCCTGATCGCACCGTACGACCCGATCAGTGCGAATATTCAGTATCGATTTCAGCCTCCTTCAGCATCGCACCCGTTGGGAACCGATACGATGGGGCGTGACGTCATGAGCCGCATGCTGGCTGGGGCGCAACACAGCATCAAGGCGGGGCTGATCGTTTTGGCCATCGCGGTTCCGCTCGGCGTCCTCCTCGGCGGCATCGCCGGATTGTACGGCGGTTGGGTCGACGAGGTGATCATGCGGATCACCGACATGTTCTTGGCATTCCCCTCGCTGGTCCTGGCGATGGCGTTCTCCGCCGCTCTCGGGCCGTCTCTCTTCAACGCGATGATCGCCCTGTCGATCGTCTGGTGGCCGATGTACGCTCGCCTCGTCCGGGGACAGGCACTGGCGGTCAGGGAAACGAGCTACGTCGAGGCCGCCCGGTCGCGGGGAGCCAGCAGCTTGCACATCATGTTCAAGCACATCCTGCCGAACTGCCTGTCGCCGATCCTGGTCACGCTGACGCTCGACATGGGGTGGGTGATCACCGCCGCCGCATCGCTGAGCTTTCTCGGGTTCGGCGCCCAGCCTCCGATTCCGGAGTGGGGACGGATGGTCAGCGATGGCCGGATCTACATGCTGCGCGCGTGGTGGATGTCGGTGTTCCCCGGGCTCGGCATCGTGTTGGTGGTGCTGGGGTTCAACCTCCTGGGAGATGGCATTCGTGACTCGCTGGACCCGAAGCTTCGAAGGCTGACGGAGGTGACATGGAAGCGAGAGAAAACCTCCTCGTCGTCGACCGACTGAAGACGCAGTTCTTCACCTACGGAGGCGTCGTCGAAGCTCTCGACGAGGTCAGCTTCGAGATCGAGAAGGGCGAGATCTTCGGGCTGGTGGGAGAAAGCGGATGCGGCAAGTCCGTGACCGCGACGTCGATCCTCGGGCTTGTCGCCAAGCCCGGGAGAGTGATCTCGGGTCGGATCCTTCTGGATGGGGAGAACCTCCTCGAGAAGAATGACCATGAGATGAACGACGTCCGGGGCTCGCGCATCGCGATGATCTTCCAGGACCCCACCAGTTCGCTGAATCCGCTGTTCCGGATCGGGCGTCAGGTTGCCGAGCCCTACGTCTACCACCAGCACCGTCCGAAGCGACAGGCGTTGAAGGATGCGACGGAGATTCTCACCAAGACTGGTTTTCCGGACGCTGACGAGAAGGCGAGGAACTATCCACACGAGCTGTCGGGGGGCCTGCGGCAGCGAGCGATGATCGCCATGTCGCTGACCTGCGAGCCCGAGCTCCTGATTGCCGATGAGCCGACAACGAACCTCGACGTGACGATCGGACGTCAGATTCTCGATCTCGTCAAGGATCTGCAACGGGAGTTCGGGGCCTCCGTTCTCTGGATCACCCACGACATGGCCGTCGTCGCCCAGATGTGCGACCACGTCGGAGTGATGTACGCGGGGAGCATCGTCGAGAAGACCGATGTCCGGACGCTGTTCCGGAACGCCAAGCACCCGTACACAGAACGGTTGCTTCGCGCCATTCCCTCGGCCGTGAAGTCCACTGACAAGCTGGAGGAGATTCCGGGCTCCGTTCCGCGCCTGATCAACCCTCCGACAGGGTGCAGGTTCCATCCGCGTTGCGACTACGTGATGGCGGTCTGCAGCAGCGTGAAGCCGGCCGAGCAAGAAATCGAGCCGGGACACTGGGTGGCATGCCACCGCTTCGCTGGGGAGGGGGAAGCGACATGACGACAGCGCTGTTTGAGTGTCGAAACCTGACGAAGTTCTTCCCGATCAAGAACCTGTTCCGCGAGACAGGACGAGTGCACGCCGTAGAGGATGTGAACCTGACGATTCCCGAGGGCGGGACTGTCGGCCTCGTTGGGGAGAGCGGCTGCGGCAAGACGACGCTGGCGCGGACCCTCCTGTTGTTGATCGAGCCCACGTCAGGGCAAGTCATCTTCCGCGGCGAGGACATGGTATCCCGCTCCAAGCGGCAGCTGCGGCAGTTCCGTCGGGAAACTGCGATCGTCTTCCAGGACCCGTATTCCTCCCTTGATCCGCGGATGCTGATCGCCGACGTCGTCGGCGAGCCGCTCGTGATCCACAAGGTGGCGTTCGGCGAAGACCGCGACAACGTCGTGTTGTCGCTGCTGAAGCGCGTCGGTCTCGATGCCGACCACATGTACCGCTACCCCCATGAGTTCAGCGGCGGCCAGCGGCAACGGCTGGCGATCGCCCGTGCCCTCGCTGCAGACCCGAAGTTCATCCTGCTCGATGAGGCGACGTCGGCGCTCGATGTGTCGGTTCAGGCCAAGATCCTGAACATGCTGAGCCAACTCAAGGCGGATCTGCGGCTGACCTACATGTTTATCTCCCATGACTTGAGCGTCGTGCGCCACCTGAGCGACCACATCGGGGTGATGTATCTCGGGCGGATGGTCGAGTACGGCACGCGAGAGCAAGTGTTCGATACCCCCACCCACCCCTACACGCGCGGGCTTCTGGCCGCGGCTCCAAGCCTCGATCCCAACGATCGGGACCGGCCGCGCGAGGTTGTGCTGCAGGGCGAGGTGCCCAGTGCCGTCGAACCACCGTCGGGCTGCCGCTTCCATCCGCGTTGTCCCGACCGGAAGCCGGGGTGCGACAACGTACGCCCAGAGCTGGTGGACATCGGAGACGGCCACTTGGTGGCCTGTATCCCGGGATGAAGATCTCGAAACAGCAGAAGGAAGAGCCGGAGCTCGCGCCTGGCGCGGGAGACTCCGGTGCCGAGCGGAAGGCACCGGAGCTATCGCGCCAGGACATCCTCGCAGTGGTCATCGCGATGTTTCAGCTCTTCCTCCCGCTGATCGTCGGGCTGATCATCGTCGGCGCGGTCGTGGCGCTGATCCTTCGCTGAGCCCGCCGAGGCGAACCCAGACAAGGAGATGCCGTGGAGCGAACTCTTGCGGTGCTAAAGTCGCATCAGGCCTGTGAGATTCTTAAAGAGCTGGGCATTGACTGTTGGCTCGTCTGGGTCCGCGAAACGATGCAGTTCCGCGATCCGGCGCTATCGCTCGTCCTCGACATGGACATCATCTCTCCGACCGCTCTGTTGTACACGTCGGACGGAGAGCGAATCGCGGTCTCGCAGGAGATCGACGCTCGCGGTCTTCTGGAAGGGCCGTTCGATCGGATCGTGACCTACGATAAGGGGATTCGCGACGTCCTGCGGAGCGAGATCGCGCGCCTCGATCCCGCCCAGATCGCGATCAACTACAGCACCGAGACCGAGTCTGCGGATGGCCTCACGTTGGGAATGTACAAGACCCTCCTGGAACACCTGTCGGAGACCCCGTATCCGGAGCGGCTGATCTCGGCCGCTCAGGTGGTCGAGCGCCTGAAAGGGCGCAAGCTGCCGGAAGAGGTGGAGCGAATCGAGCGCGCCGTGCGCCTCACCGAGCAGATCTTCGACGACCTCGCCGCCCATCTCCGGCCCGGGCAGACCGAGCTTGAGATCGCTGCCTTCGTCGGGGAACGCATGAAAGTCCACGGCGTCGGCCCCTCTTGGGACCCGGCCTACTGCCCCGCCGTGGACGCCGGCCCGGACAAGGTGTTCGGGCATGCGGGACCGACCGGCTTGCACGCGAGGCGCGGCCACCTTCTCCATTTTGACTTCGGAGTCTCGGCGAATGGCTTCTGCTCCGATCTCCAGAGGATGTACTTCTTCGGCCGGCGCTCCGAGATTCCGGCCGAAGTGCGGCACGCCTTTGACGCTGTGCGCGGGGCGATCGAGGCGGCGGCCGCGTTCCTCCGTCCCGGACGGATTGGCCACGAGGTGGACGCCGTGGCGCGTGCCCAGATCACGAGCCACGGCTACGAGGAGTACGCGCACGGCCTCGGCCATCAGATCGGGCGGTTCGCGCACGATGGAGGGATGCGTCTCGCGCCGACGTGGGAGCTGTTCGGACGTCGTGCCTACGGAGTCGTCGAGCGGGGCAATGTATTCACCATTGAGCCGAACGCCGTGACGCCGAACTACGGCCGGGTCAGCCTTGAGGAGGACGTCCTGGTGACGGCCGACGGCTGCCGGTACCTGTCGACTCCACAGCGCGAGCTCATCTGTCTCGAATAGTCTAGCCGACCTCGATCAGGTGGTCCTTTGGAAAGTGGCTCAGGACTTCGCACCCCGCGTCAGTGATCACGAGCATGTCCTCGATCCGTACTCCGCCGAGACCGTCTAGGTAGATTCCTGGCTCGGCCGTGCAGACCATGCCCGGCTCGTACGCCGCCACGGCCGCGGCCCCTGTAGAAGCCGGCGCCTCATGGATCTCGATCCCAACTCCATGGCTCAGCCCATGCGTGTACTGCTCACCGTATCCAGCGCGCTCGATCACGTCACGCGCCGCCTTGTCGACAGCCGGTCCAGACACGCCGGGGGCAAATGCCGCGAGCCCGGCCAGGTTGGCCTCGAGCACGATGTCGTACACACGGCGCAACGTATCAGGAGGGCGCCCCACCGACACGGTGCGGGTGATGTCGCTCAAGTACCCCTTGTAGCGAGCCCCGATGTCGAACAGGAGCACGTCTCCCGACCGGATCTTCTGATTGGCGGGGACGTGATGCGGCAGCGCGCTGCTCGCGGCGGCCGAGACAATGAGGTCAAAGCCGACGGCCGCAGCTCCTCGCTCGCGCATCCGCCGCTCGAGATCCCACGCGACCTGTCCCTCAGTCATCCCCGGGCGGACGACAGCCAGCGTTTCGGCGAGAGCCTGTTCAGTGATCTCGGTGGCGCGCCGAATGCGCCCAACCTCGTCGGCATCCTTGATCAGCCGGACGCACCCCACCGGATCCTCCTCGACGACGAGTTCGCAGACCCTCGCTGCCTCAAGCGCTCGCCCTGTGAACCAGCCAATCCGACGCGACGCCAAACCCACTCTTCGGAATCCATGCTGGCGCAGCAGAGCGACGATGGCCTCCTGGTACTCCCAGTCCAGGATCTGCCAGCCCAGATGCGGCGCCTCGGCCAACGCCATCCCGATATTGGTGCGAGACGCGTACGCGTGGACGGTCTCGGGTGTGACCATCAGGACCCCGTAGCCGTGGTATCCGGTGAGGTAGAACATGGACGCGTGGTCCGGATCTGTGGTCTCCAGGTGGACCACGAGGAAACAGTCAACGTTGAGGGAACGCATCAGCCGTGCCTGACGCCCTGCGTAGTCGATCATGCTTCTCCTCTCATGTGCCGTGGGTGAGTCTGCCACTCGATCGTACTTCCGAAGGGCTCCCGTGCCCACTCGACGTGATATGAACTCTGGGCCTCGGCCGGCCGCCAGACAAGCGGCCATCTGATGCAGTGCCGACGGACGGATTGCCGGCAGAGCTTGCGACGCCCCGGGAGGGCAAGCCACGCGCACAAGACGGCACGCGTCGCCTGCGAGATCGCAGCCGTGACAAATTCCCAAGGCCTGTCCACGCCAAGACTTGGTCTACGCGACCACTGCCTGGCGTGCCCAGTCTCGCAGCGGTGTCTGCAGATCGGCTCCAGCTGAGGTCGGGGAGAGGCGAGGCCTGCCGAGGCAGCAGTCTCAGGAAACGCTTGAGTGACCTGGGAAGTAGGCCGATGACCCTCGGCGATAGGTACACCCTCTCCGACTTCACATCCTCCACCGTGCTGACACGCTGGCAACGTCAGTGCGGCACGGGTCGTCGCCGACGGTGCACCGCACCTCGCCGACAGCCCATGCGAAGCCCACGTCCTTGATCAGGGACGGCGTAGGAGTTCTATGATCGCCCTCCACTCCCAAAAGGGGACCCTGAGGAGATCATCCTTCTCAGGGTTCCCTTTTGGGTTGAGTGGGGTGAGAAACCCCGCGCGTAGGATGGAGTTCGCGTGAGCGAACTCCCTAGCCGCTGGAGAGCGGAGCAACGGCTCCAGCGGCCATCCTCCTCCCCCGGTTCTGGGCGGTGAGAACCCCCACCCCGACGAAGGAGTCTGCGTTAGCAGACTCCCAAGCAACGGGAGAGCCGAAGAGCCGCTCCCGTTGCCATCCTCCACTCCCAGCCAACAACGGGAAGCGCGTTGTACTGAGCAGTACACCGTTCGCGCTTGCGGATGCGGCGAGCTTGGAGCTCGAATCACGCAGCCTCCGCAAGACCCACGCCCTTGCGATCCATGAACCAGCGTCCTCGACCCCTCCGCAGCGATGCCCGCCAAGGTGGTCCTCTGCCAGCCCCGGGTCCTCGATGTCGGCTGGACATCTGATCTAGTCGCACGCGATGCACCGAGGCGGTCGGATTCTGGTATCCTCCCCTCGAGGAGGCAGCGTGAAGAGGGCGGCGCGGTTTGCTGTCGAGTTGAGTCTCTGTTCGATTCTGCTTCTTGCTGGCCTTCCAAGCCTGCCTGTTCATGCTGGCTCGCCAGCTGACTCGGCAGCTGACGGGTCAGACGCAGTCAATCTGTTTATCGCAGGTTCTGCCTCTCGGGATGCGCCTGAGGTCCGATACGCCGCGACTGCGGCCGAGAAGGCGCAGGATCTCGCCGCGATTGTCGGCAACATCGCACCAGTCTCTCAGGAGACCAGAGTGCGCAGAAACATTGCCCATGCATCCTTCTGTCTTCCGCAGAATGTTCTTGGGACTCTTTACTACGGGTTACTGCAGCTCACCGGGAGTGTCGTGGGGACCGCAGACATGAACGAGATGAAGATCATCGTGACCAGAACCCCCTTCGGCGCTTCATTGGGGAGGTACATCTTCGTCAGCACGTCCCTACAGACTGAGAACACAGTGAGGCATGAGTATGGCCACACTATGCAGGGCTACAAGCATGGCCCCTTCTATCTCCCGTTCGAGGGATTGGTGTCCTTTGTTCAGGCAGCCATCTCGCTGATCTCGCCCTCTTTCGCGAGTCGCTACTTCGATAGGTGGCCTGAGAACGAGGCGAATGAACTCAGCGGGGTCACATGAGGGGCTGGCCTGTCCTCTACCTCCGGCTCAATTCCAGCCCAGTACCTCAGGAGATGCTCGTGCGACAGGCTCGTTGCGGCGCGCGTCGGCTGTTCGGTATCCTCCGGGTGGAGGCAACCCATGGCCCTATCGAAGGCTCAAGAGAAGGCGTTCGAGAAGTGGATGGCCTCGCACGGCGTTCGCCCGAAGTGCGCGGCGTGCGGGACGGAGGCCGGATGGATGGTGCACAACGAGATCCTCTCGGCGATGGTGCTCGATCTCGATCACAAGAAGATCTCGCCGTCCACCGCGGGATTCTTCGTTCTCGTCTGCAAGCACTGCAAGCACGTGATGTTCTTCGCGGCCGCTCCTATTCTCCAGGGCTAGGACGTCTCGAACGAGACGGGCGAGTGACGGACACCCTCGATGATTGCGCGGGCTTGCGCGCAAGTCTCAGCAACAGGCAATAGGGAGGAAGCGGCCATGGCTGATCAGGTCGGAGTCCTGGGAATCGTCGGAAGTCCCCGCGAGGGTGGGAACACGGACACTCTCGTGACAGAAGTGCTGCGTGGTGCGGAGGCGGCGGGTGCCCGCTCGCAGAAGGTCTTCGTCGGTCGGTACAAGATCGCGCCGTGCACGTCGTGCGGTGCGTGTGTCAAGACAGGCCGCTGCGTCAGCCGCGACGGCATGGATGAGCTCGTCCCGCTCATGGCAGCGAACCCCGTGTGGGTTCTCGGCACGCCCGTCTACTGGTGGAGCGCCTCAGCGCAGATGAAGCTCTTCATCGACCGCTGGTTCGCTCCGTGGGCGAATCCGAAGACGCGCGAGGTGTTCCACCACCGGGTCGCCGTCGTCGTAACTCCCCTCGGTGACACGAACGCGGCCGTTGCACGTCACACGACGGGCATGTTCGAGGACATCTTCGCGTTCCTCGGAGTTCCGATTGCTGCAACGGTCGTCGCTCCCGGAGTCGGTGGATCGGGCATCGAGGCGGGAGCCGACGTCTTGAAGCGTCCGGAGATCATGAAGGCAGCGCACGACGCCGGGCGAACGACAGTCGAGATGGCACGCTCGACGTAGGGCGCCGCCTCTACGTCACGTACCCAGCCTTGCGGTAGAGGACAACGCCCCGGTGCACGTCGTCGACGGGCACGATGACTCCCGCGTCGAGCGAGAGTAGAAGCGCGATGTCGACCGCAGTCTTCGTCCCGTCGCACTGGTTGAGCAGCCCCTCGGCGAGCGCGCGATGGTTCCCGCCCAGACGGTCCTTGAAGAAGACGCGCTCCTCGTCCGTGAATCGATCGGTGATCGCGTACACGAGCGGCCCGTCGATGCGGCGAGCGGGTCTCTCCTCCTTGCCTTCCAGCGCAGAGACACGGCTTCCCGACGATGCGGGGCCGAGGGCGTCCCGCGTTCGCTGCAGAACGTCGGCAAGCGCTGCGCGCCACGACCCATTCAGCGAAGCCAACGTGCTCGCCCGCGCGACCTCCACGCCGAGCGCCAAGTCGAGGAGGCGCGCCCCGAGCGCCGGCTCGAGGTCGCGCGCCAGGTCCGCCGCCCGCGTGAGTTCGCGGACGCTGTAGGCGAGAAGCCATCCTGCCACACGCGCCGCATTGTCGCCGCTTGCGTCGGCCAGCGCTGCTAGCGCTCCGGCCAAGATCGCCACCTGCTTCAGCCGTGTCGGGTCGAGCTTGTCCACGGTATCGAAGTCGGTGTGCCAGTAGGGGTCATCGTGACCGAGCATCAGCGCAGGGATCCGGTGCGGGCTCGCGGCGAAGACGACGTGGTCGCTTCCGCCGCTCGGTCGGTCGAACGACCCGTGGAGCGGGCGCGACGACCCGCGCGGCGACTCGGTCGCGCGGGAGGCGGCGATCCTCGAGAGGAGAGGCTCGACGAGGGCGTTGACGATGTGCGGCGTATGGTTCGCCGCTCGGAAGACGCGCAAGGGCTCCCCGATCCTGTCCGGCGACGGGCCGACCATGTCGAGGTTGAGCGCGTACTCAACGTTGCGAAGTCCCTCGGCATGCGCGGCCGCCCACGGCAGCGAGCCGTAGAACTCGGGCATCCACAGGAAACGGATCCCCGGGCGTAGGTCAAGACCATCGCGAGACGCCTGGAGCACGCGGGCCAACTCGACGAGAACGGCGCTCCCCGAGGCGTTGTCGTTCGCCGACGCCCGCGGGTGGCATAGGTGGGCCGTCAACAGGACCTCGCCCAGCCGCTCGTCCCGGCCCTCGATCCTCGCCTCAATGACGCGCAGCGCACCGTCGCTGAACTCCGCGTTCACCTCGCCGCGGAGCGTTGCCGGCCCGGCTGCGAGTTCCTTCACGAGCCGATCGGCTGCCCGACGTGAGATGGAGAACGCGGGAACAAGATGCGGAATCTCGTCCGCCGTGGGGAAGATGCTCTGGTATTGAACCAAGTCGTGAGAGACCGCGGCCTTCTCCTGATCGGGGTAAACCACGACGCCGACTGCCCCGCGCGCCGCCGCTCGCGGGACGACGTCGCTTGCCCGCGCGCAGGCGAGCACAACCTTTCCGACGAGGTCACCTGCGTCGTAGTCCGCATCCCCCGTCGGGGCGCCAAGGTGAACCAGCTCGCCCTCGAACGTACCCCCTGGAGAGTGCACCACGACGCCCTGGGCGACCTCCGCGAAGTCGACGAGCTTCCGTTCCGTCGGAGCCATCTGGATCAGCGTTCCCGCTCGCACCGACCACGCAGGCGGCGACACCCACTCGTAGGTCTTCGTTCGCCCATCGGCCGGGTAGTCGTGCACTGTCGCGGCCACGCCCGCCTCGGCGAGCCTTCGACAGACCCCATCCGCCGCCTCGGCGTAGCCTGGCGAGCCGGGGACACGGTGGAAGCGCGCGATCTCGGCCGCCGTCTCCAGGATGCGGACTCCGGAAATCGTCCCAGCCAGCTCGCGAATCACGTCCTCACTGCGCATCTCACCCTCCTGCCATGCCTACGCGCCCTGCCCCTCGGTCAACCACGACGCGGGATCCTGTCGGTAGTAGCGGGCGAGAAGGTTGTAGACCTTCGGGTAGACGGCCTGCAATCGCCGCGGATCCTGGAAGAACGTCTCGGTTGCCACGGCGAAGAACTCCGACGGGTCCTCCGCGCCGTACGGGTCGATGGCGGTCGCTCGCCCGGCGTCCGCCTGCTGTCCCAGCTTCTCGTACGCCTCCATCATGACCGGGGACCACTCCGACCGCAGGACGGGGTCGGCGATGGGGGGCTGGCCGTTCATCTCGCCGTTCTCCGCGTCGAGTTGGTGGGCGAACTCGTGCAGGACCACGCTCAGGTCGCCCTCCGGATCGTCGCGATCCTCGACGATGTCCTTCCAGGAGAGGACGAGGCTTCCGAGGGCCCACGACTCGCCGGCCCGCTCCTCGTCTTCTTCCCACACGAGGCCGTTCTCGTCCTGATCCAGCAGGCGCGCCACGTACTCGGCCGGATACACGATGATCGAGGAGAGGGTCGGGAAGTAGTCCGTCTCCCGGTGAAGGAGCAGAGTGCACGCCAGCGCGGCGATGGCCAGCCGAACGTCGTCCGTCACGTCGAACCCGGCGGTGCCCTCGAATCGTTTCTCGGCGAGGAACACGTGGATGTGGCCGTGCAGTTCGTCGCGATCGGCCTGCGAAAGCCGACGGTAGAGCGGAACGTCGCGCTCAAGAACCGTCTTCCACTCGTCGGGGAACGGCCGCTGTCTCAGCTTCGTCCGCCTCTTCGCCTTGAGTCCGAACACGCCCCTCTCCTCTCGCGGTAGAGCTGCCACATGCTATCCGTCCCATGCCTCGGAGTCCGCCCTCCCGGGGCGCAGGCGCAGACGCGGAGCGCTGCAGAGAGGTCCCTATTGAAAGCTTTACGCCATCCTGCCCACTCCAATGTGAGCGGCAGGTGCGATGCGCCGACGGGCGCTAGCGCAGTCGCGCTTGGACGGCCGCGAGGAGCCGGCTCCGGCGCTCTGCGTACGGCTCCTCGACCGGAGCCATCCGCGCCTCTGGAGACCACAGGGCCTTCGCGTAGGTGAGCTCGTCTTGAGCGGTCGGGAGGCCAATCTCGGAGAGAACGAGCACCGTGTAGTACGGCGGGAAGCGTCTCCATCGGCCGCTACCGTCCCGGTGCTCTGCGAGGGTCTTGAGGCGCCACGTGATGTCAGGAGTCGCGGAGTCACCGACCACGGCCTTCAAGAACCGGACGTAGCCGATGAAGCTCGCCGCGCACTCTCCGATCGTGCAGCGCTGCAATGCATAACAGGTCCCGCTCAAACGCGCCGACGCCAAGCGCACGGCCGCCGCGACAGTCGGGTTCCCGCCGCCTAGGACGTGGAGAACGCGCGCCGCCTCCTGGGACAGGATATGGACCGTGGCAAGCTTGGTCTTCAGTCGTTCGCCCGTAACCAGGCGTCGCTCTTCATAGTCTGCGGCCGTCGGCTGGAAGAGGCCGGCGCTTCGCCCGGCCCGGACTTGTAGCTCGAGAAGCCACCCGACGAGTGCATCGCCATCGACATCCAACTCGCCGAACGAGATGGCGCCGTCCGCATCGCTCACCGCGTCGACCAGCCCCCGCCATTGGTCCATCTCGCCTCCGCGTCTTGCCCGTTAGCCCAGGATGGGCTCCGATCGTCTCGCAACCGTTTCTCGTCGGTCGGACCCCGTATACTCAGCCCCGGCCAGCGTGAAGCGAGGTGACGGTGCCCGAGGTCCGCGTCTATCTGTTCGGATATCCGCGCGTGGAGAGCCAAGGCGCACCCGTCGCCATCCCGCGGCGCAAGGCTCTTGCTCTTCTCGCCTACCTCAGTGTCACGCAGTCTCACCACAGCCGAGACGTGCTTGCCTCTCTGCTGTGGCCGGAGGAGGAGAGCGCAAAGTCGTACGCGTTCCTGCGGAATGCACTCTGGGTCCTGCACCAGACTCCCGTCGAGCCTTGGGTCCTTGCGACGCGGCACATGGTCGGCCTGCGAGCCGACGAGGGCCTGTGGGTCGACGTCGCGGAGTTCCGACGTCTCCTGCAGACGTGGCGCCACGCGCACCCCGACTCGGCGCTCACCGCTCCGAGCGTGGAGGCACTACGCAGCGCCGTGGATCTCGCCCGCGACGGTTTCCTCGCGGGATTCACCGCCGACGACAGCCGCACGTTCGAGGAGTGGCAGTTCAGCGAGTCCGGCGTCCTCATGCAAGAGCAGGCGCTCGCCCTGGAGAAACTCAGCGACCACTACGAGGCGGCAGGCGACGTGGATGCGGCCTTGGTCTACGCACAGCGCCGGCTCGCCACCCAGGCGCTCGACGAGGTTGCCTACCGCAGAGTGATGCGTCTCCTCGCGAGGAGGGGAGATCGAGCCGCGGCTCTCCGCGTCTTTGAGGATTGCACCCACGTTCTCGACCAAGAGCTCTCGCTTCTCCCCACAGAAGAGACGCGCTCCCTCGCGGAAGCCATCCGCTCCCGCCCGTCTATGTCGGCCACGTCGGGCGCGGCTCCACAGCGCGCGCCCCAGCGCCGCAACTTCCCGACGTATCGCCTGCCCCTCGTGGGGCGCGAAGCGGACGTTGCCCGGATCGCTTCGCTCCTCGGCCAGGACGAGTGTCGACTCATCACGCTGACCGGGACCGGAGGATCCGGGAAGACGCGCCTCGCCGTGCACGTCGCGGAAGAGGCTGTCGGGTTCACGGACGGGGCCGTGTTCGTGTCGCTGGTCGACATCGAGTCGCCGGCCCTCGTGCCAACTGCGATCCTCGAAGCCCTCGAGGAGACGGTGGATCCCGCGGGGCCCGCTAACCCGGGCGGAGAGCCCGGGCGGGCGCTCGAACTCGCCGGTCGTCTTTCGGACCGCGACCTCCTCCTCGTCCTCGACAACGCAGAGCACCTGACGCGCGACGCTCGATGGCTTGCCGACCTGATTACGCATACGGTTCGCCCTCGCTTTCTCGTCACGTCGCGCCAGGAGCTCGGCGTGCACGGAGAGTGGGTCCATCCCGTCGAAGGGCTGAGATGCCCTGGCGCCGAGTCGGAATCCTCCCCTGCGGAATTCCCCGCAGTCCAGCTCTTCCTTCAAGCCGCGAGGCGCGCCGATGCTCGATTCACCCCGCTGCCAGCGGACCTGGCGGCCGCCGCGTC
>Ga0247841_10008233_pt1 | contig 15116 bp, 10 predicted proteins | sample LaCruzMarch2015__2_FD_192410 | JGI IMG/M metagenome (GOLD analysis project Ga0247841, IMG submission 192410) | Freshwater microbial communities from meromictic Lake La Cruz, Castile-La Mancha, Spain - LaCruzMarch2015_18m | ecosystem: Environmental > Aquatic > Freshwater > Lake | place: Spain...
TCTCCGTGAAGCTGTGCGGATCAATCCGTCTTTTGCTTCTCTTAATAATCTTGGAGTAAACTTAGAAAGACAGCTTAAGCATGATGAGGCCATTTACTATTACCGGAGGGCCTTGCTGATAGAACCAAAAAACCCCGGCATTTATTTCAATTTAGGCGTGGCTTTTGGCAATAAAGGAGAATTGAAAGAAGCGATTGAAAATTTTCGCCTTGCAATTAATCTTAAACCTGATTATGAAAACGCTAGGCTGGCATTGAAGCTGGCACAGGAGTTGAAAAATAAGTAAGCACTCTGACGGTGAACATCTGATTTTAAAAAATAACTGATTTGGTGTTAATTATTATAAGCGGAAGAAACTGAAGCCATCATGTTAAAAAAGCTAAATATCAGTTCCAGGAAACAGATACTGATCGTTTATATCGTTTTGATAGTGGCTACACTTGCTGTTTATTGGCAGGTGAATCAATTTGACTTCATCAATCTCGATGATCCCGTTTATGTCACTGAGAACGAAAATATCCAATCAGGAATCACGTCTAACGGAGTTCAGTGGGCGTTTAGTACGACCTATGCCCAATTCTGGCACCCTCTGACATGGCTATCCCTGATGTTTGATTATCAACTTCATGGTTTGAATGCCGGAGGTTATCACCTGACCAACCTTATCCTGCACTTAATGAGCACACTACTACTATTCTGGCTATTTAACCGCATGACAGGGGCGATCTGGCGCAGCGCTTTTGTTGCGGCGCTTTTTGCGTTACACCCGCTTCACGTGGAATCGGTTGCCTGGATCGCTGAGCGTAAAGATGTCTTGAGCGCATTTTTCTGGATGTTGACTCTTTGCCTGTATGTCTATTACACAGAAAAACCGGTTACCAAAAGGTATCTGCTTGTTCTTTTGTGCTTCGCCTGCGGCCTTATGAGCAAGTCCATGATTGTCACTCTGCCGTTGGTTATAATCCTTCTCGATTACTGGCCGCTGGGTCGTCTTCAACAACAGAAAATCGGCACTAACATGATGGAGAAAGTGCCCATTTCCACAAATTCCGTACGACAGAAAATCAAATCAAAAAAAGGAGCACTAAAGAAAAATATATCACCACCCACTGACCAGAAATTATCCGAAGCTAAGATTGCAGGAATAATTCCGTTGTGGCAGATCAGGGAAAAGATTCCTTTTTTTATCCTTACAGCAATTTTTACTATTCTCACGCTTTATGCTCAGCACAGGGAGTCCTTTAAAGGATTTTCTCTTAGTTCCCGGATTGCCAACGCCCCTGTTTCTTTTGTGACATATCTGGAGAAAACATTCTGGCCTCATGATCTGGCTGTTTTCTATCCTTTTTCCGATCAACTTCCGGTATGGCAAGTTTTGGGCGCCGCATTACTGATTATCTTTGTCAGCGCTGTCGTCATTGTAACGGTGAAACGTTTGCCGTATCTCTTTGTTGGATGGCTATGGTATGCGATAACACTTCTGCCGGTTATCGGTATAGTTCAGGTAGGAAAGCACGCAATGGCTGATCGCTATACCTATCTACCTTTAATCGGTATCAGCATCATGCTGGCATGGGGCATACCTTCATTGATTAAGCATGAAGAAACAAAGAAAATAGTATTATTTCCAGCGGGCATAGGTTTCCTTGCGATACTCTCATTCTTGACCTGGCAGCAGCGCGGTTACTGGAAAAACAGCACCACTACCTTTAGCCATGCTTTGCAGGTGACAAAGAATAATTATCTAGCCCATACTAATCTTGGTGTCGCTTTGGTTAAGGATGGCAAAACTGAAGAAGGCATTAGTCATTATCATGACGCTTTACAGATAAAACCCGACTATTCTAATGCTCATTATAATTTAGCGAACGCCTTAAAGAAGCAAGGTGCGATTAATGAAGCTATTGCTCATTATCGTGAAGCGGTAAAATGGAACCCCGATTATTCCAAAGCTCACAATAATCTGGGTGTTTGTCTCGAAGCGCAAGGACTGCGTGATGAAGCTATCATCCATTACCGGCAGGCTCTGCAAATTGAACCTGCAAATCCAGGCTTCCATTTTAATTTGGTAATGGCCCTGGGCAGGAAAGGTGTTTTAAAATAAGCCATTGAATTTTACCGGACGGCTATTTATTTGAAACCTGGTCATGAAGAAGCACGGCGTGCTTTGAAGCTGTCGCAGGAGTTGGAAAAGAGGCAAAAACGTTGATATGGAAAAAAAGTATAAATACCTAATTATAGTTTTATTAATTATTGCTTCTTTTATTGCTTTCGGCAGAATCCTGAACAATGATTTTATCAATTTTGATGATACCGTTTATATTACTGAAAATAATCATATTAAGGCAGGGCTTAATTTAGAAACGATCAAATGGGCATTTACTGCTACTGTTTCAAATCATTGGCATCCCTTGACGTTACTTTCCCATGCTTTGGATTGGACCTTATTTGGAGCAAACGCTTCCGGTCATCACCTGGTCAGTTTATTGTTGCATATCGGTGCCGTTCTTTTCCTGTTTTTATTTTTAGAAAAAACAACCGAAGCGATTTGGCCTTCAGCTTTTGTGGTCGCTCTTTTCGCTTTGCATCCTCTTCGCTTGGAATCTGTAGCCTGGGCCGCTAGCCGTAAAGATGTTTTGAGCGTATTTTTGGGCATGGCAACTCTCTATGCCTATGCTTATTATGTGGAAAAACATCAGATATCCAAATATTTCTTTTGCTTAATATTGTTTGCCTTGGGTTTATTAGCCAAACCAATTTTGGTTACCCTGCCTTTCGTGCTTATGCTTATTGATTATTGGCCGCTGGAAAGATGGCAAAAAGCTTTGAACTTTCAGAGTAATATGTCAGTGGCTAATACTAAAAACCCGGCAAAAGAGAAAAGACAGCATAAACAGGCCTATCCGGTGCCAAAAAATATATCTGCTTCTGCCCAAAACATTTCCCAATCTATTAATTCTCTTTTATGGGAAAAAGCGCCATTTATTATTCTGTCTATATTGTCCAGTATCGTAACTATTTGGGCACAGAGCAAGGGGGGGGCGATTGCGTCCCTGGAAAAGCTGCCACTTTTCAAACGTTTATCAAATGCAGTCATTTCTTATGTTTCTTATCTTGGAAAAACTTTTTGGCCGTTTGATCTGGCGGTATTTTATCCTTATGAACAGACATTCCCGCTATGGCAAGTTCTCGGTGGCGCCTTGCTCTTGCTGGCAATCAGCATAGCCACAATTTTCTTTATTAAAAAAGCTGCTTTCCTGTTCGTAGGCTGGTTTTGGTTTCTCGGAACTCTTATTCCTGTAATCGGATTACTACAAGTCGCCATACAGCCAATGGCCTACCGTTATACTTATCTACCTTCAATTGGAATTGGCATCATGTTGGCTTGGGGTATCGGTTATTTATTGCCTCAAGAAAAAAAGCGTAAGATAATTATAGTGCCTGCGGTGATTATTATTACCGCCTTAGCATTTTTAACCTGGCAGCAGTGTGGTTACTGGAAAAACAGCATCACTCTTTTTAACCAAGCACTGCAAGTAACTAAAGATAATTATCTGGCTCATAATAATCTCGGTGTAGCCTTGGTTGCAAAAGGTAAAAATGACGAAGCCATTGCCAATTATCTTGCCGCAATCAAGATAAATCCAAATTACGATGATGCCCATACAAATCTTGGTGTCGCTTTTGCCGCTGAAGGAAAAAGCGAGGAGGCCATTTTTCATCATTGTGTGGCAATTAAGATTAATCCTAATAATGCTCGTGCCCACTATAATTTGGGTTTGGCATTAAAAGATCAAGGGAAAATGGAAGAAGCCCTAAATGAATTTCGTAAGACGATAAATATCAAACCATCTTCTGCCGATGCCCATAATAATATGGGAATTATTTTCGAGATGCATTTTAAAAAATACGATGAGGCAATTTATCATTACCGGCAAGCGCTGCAAATTGACTCCAACAATCCCGGTACCCATTTCAATTTAGGCATAGCACTGGCTAAAAAGGGTGAATTAAAAGAAGCCATCGAGCATTTCCGCCAGGCAATTAATCTTAAACCTGATTATGAAGAAGCCCTTAAGGCTTTGAAGTTGGCAGTGGAAATTGAGCAACAAAAGCGTTAATTTGCCGGTGGCACTTAATGCGGATATTTTTTTGGCTATTCCATTTAAAGATGAAATGTAGTAGTGGCTATTTTATGGATAAAAAATATAAATATCTGATTATAGTTTTATTGATACTTACTACCCTTATTGCCTTTGGCCGGATAGTGAATAATGATTTTGTGAATTTTGACGATGATAGATTAATCACTCAAAATATAAAAGTTCAATCGGGATTTAACGCGGAAAGTATTAAATGGGCATTTACCAACGCAAGCCTTGAGTATTGGCATCCACTCACCTGGCTTTCAATCATACTGGATTGGAGCTTATTTGGAGCAAACGCTTCCGGTCATCATCTGGTAAGTCTATTATGGCATATTGGCAGTGCTATTCTCCTCTTCCTTTTTTTAAATAAAACCACCGGCTCACTTTGGCCCAGTGCCTTCGCTGCTGCATTTTTTGCCCTGCATCCCCTGCGTGTGGAATCAGTAGCCTGGGCTGCAGAGCGTAAAGATGTTTTGAGCGTTTTTTTTGGTATGGCAACGCTCTATACCTATGCTTACTATGTCGAAAAGCCTAAATTATCCAAATATTTTCTTTGTCTAGTATTGTTTGTATTAAGTCTCATGTCTAAGCCAACGCTTGTTACTTTGCCTTGTGTCCTTCTATTGCTTGATTACTGGCCGCTAGGCCGCTTACAAAAGGCGTTAACACCACAGAGTACTCCAGTCTTAGTTGATAAAAAAGCGGTCAAAAAGAAAACTAAAAAGCTAATAGTTAAATCCTCCGTGGATAAAAAAAAAGCCGCACCTGTCCAAAACAGCCGTCAATTGATTGGCCATCTTTTATGGGAAAAAGTGCCGTTCTTTTTCTTAGCTTTGGTTTTGAGTGTTATGCTTATTTTGCAACTAAAAGAAGATCGCTATATGCTATCCATGCAACAAATTCCGTTTTCTGACCGCATGATGAACGCGATTGTGTCTTATGTTGCATATATTGGTAAGACTTTCTGGCCGTTTGATCTGGCAGTATTTTACCCTTATGTAAATTCCTTTCCAATATGGCAAGTTTTAGGCGTTTCACTGCTATTAGTGGGTGTCAGCACGGCAGTCATTTATCTGGCAAAGAAAGCTCCTTTTCTAGCCGTTGGTTGGCTTTGGTATTTGGGTGTCTTGTTTCCTGTAATTGGATTAATGCAATTAGGTGCTCAGGCCATGGCTGATCGTTACACTTACTTCCCTTCTATTGGCATCGCCATCATGCTGACCTGGGGCGTTACTTATTTGTTGCCTAAAGAAAATTTGCGTAAAATAATTATAATACCCGCGGCTGTTATTCTTGTGGGGTTAACATTTTTGACCTGGCAGCAGTGTGGCTACTGGAAAAGCAGCATCACTCTTTTTAATCAAGCACTGCAGGCAACTAAAGATAATTATCTGGCTCATAATAATCTCGGTGTAGCTTTGGCCGCTGAAGGTAAAAATGACGAAGCCATTGCACATTACTTTGTGGCAATTAAGATAAGACCAAATTACGATGATGCCCATACAAATCTTGGAGTCGCTTTTGCTGCCCAAGGTAAAAATGAGGAAGCTATTGTGTATTATCTTGAAGTACTTAAAAATAATCCTAATAACACTAGTGCCCACTATAACTTAGGTATGGCATTAAAAGATCAGGGGAAAATGGAAGAAGCCCTAAATGAATTTCGTAAGACGATAAATATCAAACCATCTTCTGCCGATGCCCACAATAACATAGGAATAATATTGGATATGTACTATAAAAAAAGCGATGAGGCCATTTATCACTACAGGCAGGCGTTGCAAATTGACTCCAACAATCCCGGGACCCATTTCAATTTAGGCATAGCACTGGCTAAAAAGGGTGAAATAAAAGAAGCGATTGAAAATTTTCGTCAGGCAGTTAATCTCAAGCCCGATTATGAAGAAGCGCGTCGAGCATTGAAAATGGCGCTGGAGTAGGGCACGTCGTGTTTCAAATGATAATGATGTAGGGCACGGTCCCCGAACGTGCCGTTTAATCGGACCAGTCCCTACAATGGGAATCAGTGTATCAAGGCATAATAACAAATTGAGGTTGAATATTTGAGCAAGACAATTTTTAACAAAAATGATTTTGGTTACAGAAACTATCAAAATAAACGAATTTCCCATTGGGATCAGATCGCCGGGAAGAGTGATAGCTGGGAAGGTTGCGGTGGTTATTACCATGAGCGATTACAGGCTGTATTACAATTTGTTGTTCCACCAGGTCAGCGGATAATTGAGATAGGCTGCGGTCATGGTGATTTGCTTGCATCTCTAAAACCTTCCTATGGAGTCGGCGTAGATTTTTCAGCTCAGACCATTTCGCACGCTAAAAGCAGTCATCCCGATTTACACTTTATGCAAGCTGACGCGCATGAATTGGATCCTAAGACCAAATTCGATTTTGTCATCCTTTCTGATCTAGTCAATGATTTGTGGGATGTGCAATCGGTATTGCAGAATGTCCAATCTTTTACCACACCGGGATCAAGGATAATTATTACCTCTTACAGCAGGCTATGGGAATTACCGTTCTGGGTTTTCAGGAAATTAAGGCTGGCAAAACCGGTCCTGTTTCAAAACTGGCTCACAGTGGAAGACATAGAGGGTTTGCTTTCTCTTGCCGATTTTGAGGTCATTCGGCATTGGGATGAAATGATCTGGCCAATGCGCACACCTGTTATTGATACCTTATTAAACCGGTTTGTTGCCAAAATCTGGCCTTTTAAAATATTTGCTCTAACTCATATTATTGTTGCCAAACCCTTCGCTAACAATGCGGCATTGCCTACTGCGCCTAAAGTTTCAGTTATCGTTCCCGCTCGAAATGAAGCCGGGAATATTGCCCGGATATTCGCGTCTGTGCCCGAAATGGGGGGAGGCACAGAATTGATATTTGTAGAAGGGCATTCAACAGATGATACATACTCAACAATAGAAAAGGCCATTAATGAAAATCCTCATCGGTCATCTCAGCTTTTACGTCAAGAAGGCAAAGGGAAAGGTGATGCTGTCCGTTTAGGTTTTAAACATGCTAAAGGTGATATCCTCATGATTCTTGATGCCGATTTGACAGTGCCGCCGGAAGATCTTCCCAGATTTTACGAGGTACTTGCCAGCGGCAAGGCCGAATTTGTAAATGGTGTGCGATTGGTTTATCCCATGGAAAAGGAAGCAATGCGGTTTTTTAATATTCTGGGCAATAAATTTTTCAGTTTAGCCTTTTCCTGGTTATTGGGGCAGCCGATCAAAGATACCTTATGCGGGACAAAGGTTCTCTGGAAAGTCGATTATGAAAGAATTGCGGCAAATCGCGCATACTTTGGCGATTTCGATCCGTTCGGTGATTTTGATCTTTTATTCGGCGCCGCCAAATTGAATCTCAAAATTTGCGAAGTTCCTATTCGCTATCGGGAACGAACATACGGAAAAACTAATATTCAACGTTGGAAGCATGGCTGGCTTCTCCTGCGCATGGTCTGCTTTGCGGCAGGGAAAATCAAATTTGTCTAAGAGGGCCGCTATATAATGTCATGGCTTACCCATCACCTGATGAAAGACCTTAATCTTGATGCTCCGGAAACCACATACCTAAGGCGTCAGATCATTCAAGAAAAACAATTTTTGCGCCGCGTCTATGAGGAGTGGTATCGGGCTTTAATCAAATCCATTCCTGAAGGAAACGGTAACGTTTTGGAGATAGGATCAGGGGCAGGGTTTTTTAAAAAATTGTTACCTGAAGCCATTAAATCGGAATGTTTTTATCTGCACGATATTGATTGTGTAATTGATGGCAGCTTTTTACCCTTTGCAGATGGTTCACTCAAGGCAATTGTAATGACAGATGTGTTTCACCATTTACCAAAACCTCGGCTGTTTCTGGCCGAAGCAGAACGCTGTCTTTGTCCCGGAGGTGTCGCAGTTATGGTGGAACCGTGGAAGACATTCTGGTCAGACTTTGTCTATTCTAAATTTCATCATGAACCATTTCAACCGGATGCGCGGGAGTGGGAGTTTGAAAGTGAAGGTCCGCTCTCCGGCGCCAATGGAGCCTTGCCCTGGATTGTTTTTCACCGCGACAGAAAAAAATTTGAAAACGAATTCCCTCAATTGCAAATCCGCAGTATTGAACCAATGATGCCTTTACTCTATCTCTTATCAGGCGGGATATCGCTAATCAGCTTACAACCTGGATGGACATTTAGAGTTTGGCGTTTATTAGAGAGCTTACTTGCTCGCTGGATAAATCATTGGGGTATGTTTTCAAAAATAGTATTGGTAAAAACCATTGTTTTTCCGAGTAATAGTTAAGTAATCTTTTAATTTTTCTTCTTTTTTGTGTCTCTTTTTTGGACTTTTACATTTCTACTTTTATTATTGCCAGTAACATTCATTATTGTGTTTTTACCATAGTCAATTGAAGTCTTCTTTTTCGGAGTATATCTCTTTGCAATCCACAGGAAAAGAAGAATGAGTAGCGCAAAGAGAGATATTCCTGATCCCACCAGAAAACTTATTGGTCTGTACACAACTTCTATCGAGTGTTTACCTGGTCCAAGGGGTATTGCCCGCAGCAAGTAATCAGCCCTAAGTATAGGCACACTTGTGCCATCAACATAAGCCTTCCAACCCGGGTAATATAATTCGCTCAGAAGAAGTATGCCACCCGCAGGAGCCTCCGCCCTGATTAACAGGCGGTTTGGCGAATAGTGTTCAATATCTACCCAACCCTGCACCATTGAATCAGTCTGTGCAATATGCTCAACCGCGCCTCGTGCTGAATCCTCAAGGAGTACTTTTTTCTGCGGATCGAAAACGGGGTTTTTCAGGATTTGAAGGTGGTCTTGATATGAAGGGGTAAAGATCATGTCCCTAAGAATCATTGCGCGTGGCTGGTAGTTATCTGCTGCAAGCATCTTGTATCCGTCCGGAGCTTCAACAATAGCATACTTTAGCCCAAGTATCCTCGAACTGAAAGCTATGCCTGGGCTGAATATTTCCGGACTAAAGGTGTGGCGCAGCATTTCAGGTTTGGGAACATCAGCCATATTATAGATGAAATTAAAATAATCCTTCAGTATTATCGGAGCACTGCCATTAATTCCATAGTATTGGTGTTTCATCCCGCGGGATGGAAAACCATAAAACTCACCTCGATAACCCGGCACGTTCACTCTATAGAGGGAGGCATCTTTTTGAAACACTTGCTCATACGACTGCTTCTGGAGCAAGGCGTCTGAATTCAGGCGCGGCACACTGTCAGAGTACACTATATAGAGATCCACGAACAATGTTGCAATGATCAGCCATATCACGGGTGTTCTATTCTTCATTGCAAAAGTGAGACTGAGAAGCACCACTGTCAATGCAAAAATAGAGATGGCGGTAACCAACTCTTTCGAGGTCAGCGGAATCTTAAATGTGACGATCCCGACATACATGCATACGGTTAGTATTATCGCAAGCAACATGGAGATGCCGTATCGTTCGAGCTTCAGCCCTGATTCGTGCAGATAGTGGATGCCGAATCCGACAAAAATTGACAGGATGAAGTCAAGCATCACGACTGCCCTGGCTGGGATCCTGAATGTGGCAATGAAGGGAAGGTATTTGTAGTAAAGATAATACAGCGGCGTGAAACTGCCCAGCATAAATGTCAAGACTACAGCAAGTAGGACTCCGTAACACAGCACGTATTTTCTGTTCTGATAGAAGAGTCCGCCTATTCCTGCGACGACCAAGGCGAGAATCCCCATGTAGCAACCGAACTCCCAGTTGGTATTAAAAGTTGGGGAACTTGCCCTGGGGATGAGAAACGAAAAAAACTGTCCGGGAGAAAAAGACATGAACGTAGCGAAATCATAGGTATTCTGTGCACGTTCACTTAAGGCCGCAAGTTCAATAGATGGCAAAATCTGAATGGCGCTGACACAAAAAGCCGTAAAAGGGAACAAGACAAAATATCCGCATGTCTTTAACAGAACAACTGGTTGAAAGGGTTTTAAATCAACAAGCAGTCTCAAAAGAAAATACAGGGATGAGAATAGCGCAGTGTAAAAGTTGATATGGGGATCTCCACCAAGGACCTGCATTGCGAGGGCGAGCCCTGACATGACGAACCAGCCTTTGTTCTTGGTTAGTAAGGCCTTCTCAATGAAGAAGAAAACCCATGGAATCAGGGCCGCAGAATGTATCAGGGCAATGTGCCCGGCAAAAATCCGATCGATAAAGTACCCATTCAGGCCAAACACTATGGCCGAGGCGAGCCCGGCCTTGTGTGATCCGGTGATGAGTCTCACAAAGTAGAACATTCCCAGCGAGGCAATGAATAGATGTATCAATGTATCAAGAGCAAAAGCCCAGGGCAGTGGCATCAGTACATAAAGAATGGTCGCAGGGTAGAAAACGAATGTGGAGGGATTTGCCAGAAAAGGATGCCCGCTGTAATAATAGGGGTTCCATAGAGGAATAATACCGGCGCGGATCGTATCCTGGACAAATACAGAGTTCCAGTAGTGAGATCCGTACACATCGATGCCGCCGATGAATGTATCGGCAGGCGCCCAAATAATACCTGTGAAGATGAGGATGAGAGCTATAAGAATCGCAGATGTCAGAATGATCGACGGTATCTTTTTTAGCATGATTTGGACCATTACCTACACCTTCAAGATTTTTCTGATCTTCTAGAGGATTTATTAGAAACAGTCAATATTTCGGTACAATTCATTTGATTTCTTAGACCTTAATAAGTGCACCTAAAAAGCAGAAGATCAGTTTTTTGTTGAAATTAGATACATTCCGCATTTAATCGCCTGTTTCAGAACATTGTTGTTAAAGGATGAATTGGAAAAAACGTAGTTGATTGGAATTTCTTCCACTTTCATCCCTGCTCGATAACAAAGAGACAGAGCCTCCATGTGGAAATCGAAGGCCTTTGATTTGAGTTTAGTTTTGGCGATGAGTGCGCAGGCTCTTTTACTGTATCGCCTGTATCCGCTGGTGCAATCCTTTATTCCGGGACCGGACAGGTCAAAATATGAATCGGTCAACGCATAGTTCACAACTCTCCTGGCCAAGGCGCTGACAACTTTTCTATAGAAAGGCACATTTTGTGTTTTCCCTCGACTGCCGATCACAACATCAATATTGTGGTTATAATTTAAAAAATCCGGAATAGCATCGGGATCATGAGAAAGCCCGGCATCCATGGTGACAATGAAGTCATAGTTGGCGGTCATGCCAAATATTAAACCATCCTGAAGACCTTTTGGGATATGTGTAGCCACGGGATGTGTGATGATATTGAGTTTGTGAGAGTGCTTGCCTTGGTTGCATTCCGCGTCAATTGCCTTGAGAATATCGGCCGTTTTGTCAATGCTCCCGTCATCGGTTACTGAAACATCGGCATGTTTCAAAGACCGTGTCACAACTTCATAAATCGTTTCTTCTTCATTATGAGCCGGGATGACGACAAGATTTTTACTCATTGAAAAATCCTTCGGCTAATTGAATATCTTCATGCGTATTGACGTTTGTATATTTGTCGCAGATTATAAAAGCCTTGATCGTCATGGCATCGTCTATGGCGCATTGAATGAGATCCGGCAACTCCTTCTCGTTTCTTTCATGATGGATAGGGGTATATTTTATATAATCATAGATTTGGTTTCTAAACACACAATGGCCGGTTCCCTGAAACTCATTTAGCGGATGTCTGGGTTTTTCAATCAAGCGATAAATATCATTGTCGGGACCCTGAATAAGGGTATAGGTTTTTTTTATCTGATTTGTGTCGGTCACTTTTACAATGCCACACATGCCAAAAATATCTTTATTTTTTTTGAACTCTTCAATCATGTTTTGATGTTTTGGATTAAAAAGCATTTCATCGCCCAGCATCAGGAATAAATCAGCTCCGTCAATGAATTTTTGTGCGCATTCAATGGCATGGACAAGACCCTTTTGTTCGCTCTGGATGACATATTTAATGGGCTTCCCCTTGTAGTTGTTGCCTAAAAAATTGATGATGGTTTCGGCCTTGTATCCGACAACCAGGACAATTTCATCAACACCAACGTTTAGCGCACAATCAAGGTTATATTCAATAAGATGTTTTCCGCGAACTCGGGTCATGCATTTATTTTGCTCTGCGGAAAGTTCGTTGAGCCTGTTTCCTCTGCCTCCGGCCAGAACTAGTGCTTTCATGGTTGTCACCCTTCTTTCGTCGCGAGAATATTGCGGTTGTCCTTAATCCAATCGATCAGCATGGACACGCCTTCTTTGGGTAGAACCTTGGCTTCCCAGCCAAGGTCTTTTTGTGCTTTGGATGTGTTGCAGATAAAATAGCGCAAGTCGGCATAACGATCCGGCGCAAATTTAACTTCCGGGTCTCTGCCGTTGATTTCCCTGATCAGATCAATGCATTCAATCAAAGATATAGCGGTTTTTAAACCACCACCAATATTATAAACGCCGGGTTTTCTGGTTTTATAAAAGGCGTCAAAAGCCTCGCAGATGTCGGTTGCGTAAATGATGTCGCGAATCTGTTTGCCTGTGCCGAATATGGTAAGAGGCCAGTTCAATACACTTCTTATGGCAAAATTAGCGACCCAGCCGTGATCTTCGCCGCCGAACTGTCTTGTGCCGTAAATTCCGGTTAATCGAAAGCTTGCTGCCTCCAGTTGATAAGTATCCATATAGACCATGGCATAAATGTCGCCTGCCGCCTTTGAGCCATGAAGAGGTGAGAGCGCTCCGCCAAGCGTGGGGTATTTTTCATCGATGCCCTGAGGTTCTCTTGTATATCGAGTTGTCCCTTCCTGTAGTTCATCATTGATCTTGTTTCCGTAAATATGAATCGTGGCACAGCAAGCCACCGGTATCTTCAGCGTACGGGCGGCTTCCAGAACATTGAATGTTCCCATGATGTTGGTTGTGATGTCTAGTCGGGGATCCTCCCAACTGATGGTCATGGCCGGTTGGGCGGCTGTGTGAATGATATAATCACAACCACTGGCATGATCGAGAAGTTCTTCATAGTTTCTGACATCGGCCTTGACTAACTGAACACCCAAGCCTTTTAAAAAATTCCAATTAAAGTCACGAGCCCCTTCTGTGGCAAGGCCGGTTCTTTTGAGTTCATGTTTTGTCATGTTGTCATAAGCAACGACCTCTGCGCCTTTTTTTGCATAAAACTCGCAAACATGCGAACCAAGAAATCCACAGCCACCAGTTACAAAAACCTTCATCCTTTCACCTCACCATATTATAATGTTTATGATAAATTTCTATTGTTAAAAAGCTTTTAAGTGCAATTGGCGGCGGCCCTCAGTGCGGTAATTGCTTTTGAATAATCTTCAGTGCCGAAGATGGAAGCGCCGGCGACAAGGACATCAGCACCAGCACGGGCGATGCCTGCTATATTGTGCAAATTCACCCCGCCATCAACGTCCAGCAGAGGTTTATTGGGCAAAGCGTTTAACATCTCCCTCGCCTTGATAATTTTCGGCAAAGTGGTTTCAATAAACTGCTGGCCGCCGAATCCTGGATTGACACTCATAATCAGCAGCAGATCAATATCCGGCAGAATTTCTTCAATTTGCGTTAAAGGTGTTGCCGGATTTAAAGACACACCTGCTTTTTTCCCGGCCTTCTTAATCAGATCGATTGTCCGGTGCAGATGATGTGCAGCTTCCACATGCACAGTAATAATATCGGCGCCCGCTTTTGCAAAAGATTCAATATAGTTTTCGGGATTTTCAATCATCAAATGCACATCAAAGGGCAGTTTTGTTGTTTTTCTCAAGGCTGATATTATCGCCGGCCCCATAGTGATATTAGGCACAAAGTGGCCATCCATAACATCAATATGAATCCAGTCAGCTCCCGCTTTTTCCACGGCAGCTATTTCTTCATGAAGCCTGCTGCCATCAGCAGAAAGTATGGAAGGGGCAATTAGAATCATAATTATATTCTCCCTATTTAATTTGTAGTATTTGAATATACTAATGTATTGCAGCTGTCAATGTGAATAGGTTGAAGGGTGTTAGGCTGAAGACTGAAGTATTTAATCATCGCGCAGCGATCGGATTAAGTGAAGCGTGAAGGGGAATTCGTGAAGCGTATATCGTGAAGGATGTCCTCCGCTGGCGCTTAGTCCGGCATATGCCTGGAGGATGATTAAGGGGGTGGAAGACAATAATGTAGGGTGCGTCGCGTGACCTTTAGGTTATCCCCGAACGCCCAGGCATTCGCCGGGGTTCCCTGCCGGTTATCGGACTGTTCGGGGAACAGTCCCTACATGGGGAACAGTCCCTACAATTTCCATCTCTGTCGGGAGTGTGCCTTTCGGAAACTCTCCCGACTTCGCGCCAGCGGATGGCTTCCTTCAGCCTTCAGTCTAGTACAACTTAAAGCTTGACACCAATGCGGAAAAAATTAAATATATCGCATGTACATTTTATATAATTCAATTTTGTTTGCCGCCGGCTTTTTTATCTTGCCTTATTTTCTGCTGAAAATCGTTTTTACGGGCAAATATCGTAAAAGCTTTATCCAGAAGCTGGGCGGAAGGCAGACGCAAATTCTGACCAATTTAGGGAATGGGGCGAGAGTTTGGATTCATGCCGTATCGGTCGGTGAAGTGACCGCCGCCGCGCCGATTGTCGCTGCGCTAAAATTGAAAAGGCCGGGAATTAAAATAATTTTTTCCACCAGTACGGAAACAGGGCAGGAAATGGCACGCCGACTGGTCAAGGGTGCAGATGCCTTTATTTATTTTCCGCTGGATATTCCGTATGTTGTGCGTAAAATGATTCGATTGGCAAAACCCGCTTTTTTTGTCATGGTGGAAACTGAGCTATGGCCCAATTTCCTCAGGGCATGTAAATTAAATGGTGTAAAAACATTGATGGTTAATGGAAGGCTTTCTCCGCGGTCTTATGATAAATACCGGCTCACG
>Ga0247841_10008234_pt1 | contig 15116 bp, 14 predicted proteins | sample LaCruzMarch2015__2_FD_192410 | JGI IMG/M metagenome (GOLD analysis project Ga0247841, IMG submission 192410) | Freshwater microbial communities from meromictic Lake La Cruz, Castile-La Mancha, Spain - LaCruzMarch2015_18m | ecosystem: Environmental > Aquatic > Freshwater > Lake | place: Spain...
CGAAATTGGCTGTATAAAAGAAGAAGAGCTATGCACACTTAGAAAGGTTGGCAGCCGTTTGCAAGGCCACCCTGCAAAAGACAGAGGATTGCCGGGTATTGAGGTTTCAACGGGTTCTCTTGGTTATGGCCTTTCAATTGGAGTTGGCACTGCAATAGGGTTTAAAAAACAAAATTTACCAAATAGGGTTTATGTGTTAATGGGTGATGGGGAACAGCAAGAGGGCTCAATTTGGGAAGCCGCAATGGCTGCCCCGCATTTTAAATTAGATAATCTTTGCGCAATTGTTGACAACAATAGTTTGCAGATAGATGGCAGAACAAATGAAGTAATGAAAATTGAGCCATTAGCGGAAAAATACCGCGCTTTTGGCTGGCACACTATAGAAATTGACGGGCACGACTTTGCTCAAGTTATTAGTGCTTATAAAGAGGCAAAAAACACAGTTGGTAAGCCAACTATAATAATTGCAAAAACAATTAAGGGCAAGGGTGTTTCTTTTATGGAAGATGTTGCCGATTGGCACGGTAAAGCACCATCAAAGGAACAATTGCAGAAAGCTTTTTTAGAGTTGCAATAATATATAACAACGACGGGAGTTAATAAATGGTTGAAACATACGGGCTTAAAGCTACAAGAATAGGTTTTGGCGAGGGTTTAGCTGAACTTGGCAAAACCAACCCAAAAGTTGTTGTTATTGGCGCAGATACGGCGGCATCGGCTTCTTTGAATTTATTTTACGAGAAGTTCCCGGATAGATTTTATAATGTTGGAATAGCCGAGCAAAATATGATTGGTATTGCCTCAGGCCTTTCTTTAACTGGTTTAATTCCATTTGCCTCAACTTATGCGATATTTTCATCTGGCAGGCCATGGGAAGAAATTAGAACAACCGTTTGCTACTCAAATTTGAATGTAAAAATTGGCGGCTCACACGCTGGAGTAATGGTTGGACCCGACGGAGCTACTCACCAGGCACTTGAAGATATAGCGATAATGCGGTGCCTGCCTAAAATGACAGTTATTGTGCCATGCGATATGGTTGAAACAAAAAAGGCAACAATTGCGGCCACAAAAATGTATGGCCCTGTTTATTTGCGCTATGGCAGGGAACCTACGCCGATTATTACCAAAGAAGATTCCAGTTTTGAAATAGGAAAGGCCATAACATTAAAAAATGGCAGCGATGTCGCCATTTTTGCCTGCGGACACCTTGTTTATGAGGCATTATGCGCCGCGGAAATACTTGCGCAAAGCGGCATAAAGGTAAGTGTTGTGAATGTTCACACAATAAAACCTATTGACGAAGAAGCTATAGTTAAAACAGCCAAAAAATGCGGTGCAGTGGTTACAGCTGAGGAACATCAGGTTGCCGGCGGTTTTGGTTCTGCGGTTTGTGAAGTACTTGCGAAAAATTGTCCGGTACCTGTTGAAATGGTTGGTGTTTTTGATACGTTCGGCGGAAGCGGCGCCCCATTAGATCTGCTTAAAGAGTATGGTCTCAAAGCCGAAAATATAGTTGCAGCAGCATTGAAAGCAATAAAAAGAAAATAATAAAGTTAAGGAATCAGTGATTGAAAGAGTAATAATAATTGTTCTTGACGGTGTTGGCGCGGGTGCAATGCCCGACGCTGGGTCTTTTGGCGACATGGGTGCCAACACATTACTTCACACATTAACAAAATGCCCCGATAACTACTTCCTGCAAAACATGGCCCTTCTCGGACTTTACAATACTCGTGAAATAGTTCCTTTGCTTGTTTATTCTAAAAATGCAAATTGTGGAGTAAATTTAGGTGTACGCAAAACATTTGCCGATATAGCTAAAAGTGTGTGCCAATTATTTTCATTGGTGAAGTTCCCTGAAGGCGAGAGTTTTGCTGGTAAACTATTTAATTTGGAGGCACAATGACATCGCATATTTCAAAGCTTGAAGAAACCACAAAATTTATAAAAAGCAAAACAGCTCTTGTGCCAAAAGTTGGAGTTATTCTTGGCTCCGGTTTAGGCGAGATTGTTGAGGGCTCAATTAACGATACACTTTTAAATTATGAAGAAATACCGCATTTTGCAAAAACCACTGTAAAAGGCCATAAGGGCAAATTGCTTATTGGCAAAATGTTTAATATTCCCGCAATAATTATGCAGGGGCGCTTGCATTATTACGAGGGGTATTGCATGGATGAAGTCACTTACCCAATTTATTTAATGAAACAGCTCGGGGTGGAGTACTTGGTTGTAACGGCGGCTGCAGGTGGAATTAATAAAACATACAGGCCCGGCGACATAGTTGTAATAAGCGACCATATAAATTTAATGGGTAAAAACCCATTGCGCGGGGAAAACTATGCAATTATGGGTGAGCGCTTTCCGGATATGACACTTATTTATAACTCAGAGCTTTCAAAGTTTGCCCTTGGCGCTTCGTTAAAGCATAAAATTCGCATAAATAAAGGCATTTACCTTGGTGTGCAGGGCCCTTCGTATGAAACACCAGCGGAAGTTAAGGCATTTAGAACTCTTGGTGCCGACTTGGTTGGTATGTCGGTAATACCTGAAACTATTGTTGCAAATAAACTTGGCATAAAGGTTTTGGGCTTAGCGTACATATCAAATATGGCGGCAGGCGTGATAAAGAAAAAATTAACACATGAAGAGGTTCTTAAAACCGGAGTGAATGTTATAGGAAAACTGAGTAAAATAATTGAAGAGGTGTTTTCAAACCTTAAATGAATATAATTGAAGTGATAGAAAAGAAAAGGGACGGCAAAAAATTAACTTTCCATGAAGTTGAGTTTTTTGTCAATGGTTGCGTAAGCGGCAAAATAGCCGATTATCAGGCATCCGCCCTGCTTATGGCAATGTTTATTAACGGTTTGGATAATAAAGAGTTATCCTCACTTGCAAAAACAATGGCAAACTCTGGCGAACAATTTAATTTTAATTTGCCAAAAGTTCCAATTGTAGATAAACACTCAACAGGCGGGGTTGGTGATGGAACATCGCTTGTTCTTGCCCCGTTACTGGCATCTTGCGGGGTTGCAGTTCCAATGATATCGGGGCGCGGGCTTGGACACACAGGCGGCACATTAGATAAACTGCAGGGAATTGCCGGCATAAAATTAGACCTCAAAAAAAAGATAGCCCAAAAACAACTTTCAAAACTTGGTTTGTTTATGGTTGGGCAAACCTCTCAGTATGCGCCGGCAGATAAGTTTTTATATGCTTTGCGCGATGCCACCGCCACAGTGCCATCTATCGGCTTAATTGCGGCAAGTATTATGTCAAAAAAACTTATTGAAAATTTAAGCGTGCTTGTTTTAGATGTAAAGTTTGGCAAGGGTGCGTTTATGCAAAGCGCATTGCAGGCAAAAAAGCTTGCCGGTGTTTTAATTGATATAGCTAAGGTGAATTCAATTAAATGCGGGGCTTTAATAACAAATATGAATAACCCGCTTGGCAAAGCTGTTGGTAACAACCTTGAGCTAATTCAATCAATTAGGATATTGAAGGGTTCCAAAGAGCCAGGCAATTTTTATAATTTGATTATTGAACTTGGGAAAAAAGTGTTAGTGCTGTCAAAAATTGTAAAAACCAAAACTGAGGCACAAACATTGCTTGAAACAAATCTATCAAATGGGAAGGCATTAAATAAATTTTGTTCAATGGTCAGTGCGCAAGGCGGCGATGTGAAATACATAAAAAATACCAATATAATTAAAAAATCAAAAGTTCAAGTAAGCGTGCGTAGCAACAAAAACGGTTTTGTTGGCTCAATAGATGCAAAACAAATTGGTTTTGCATCTGTATTGCTTGGCGCAGGCAGAATAAAAAAAGAAGATTTAATAGACCAAAGTGCCGGTATTACACTAAATAAGATTGTCGGCGAAAAAGTGGCAATTGGAAATGTCCTTGCTACTCTGCATACAAGCACAAAAAGCCGCGCAACGGATGTTTTTTTAAGAGTTTTAAACGCTTATAAAATAACTAAGTTGCCGTCAAAAAAAAATAAAATTGTGGAATGCGAAATATGAGCGATTGGCAGTTAATTGATTCGGATAGAGAACTTATAGCCCGTTTATCCGAAGAAACAGGGCTATCTAATGTAGTTTGCACCGTGTTAGCAAACAGGGGTGTAACTACATCTGTGGATGCGTGTAACTATATAAACACAAAAATTGAAAATCTTACAAATCCATTTCTTTTGAGTGGAATGGTGAAAGCTGCTGAAAGAATACGCAAGGCAGTATATGATAATGAAAAAATATTAATATATGGTGATAGAGATGTAGACGGTTTAACCGCAGTTTGCATAATGCACAATACATTAAAATCGCTTGGCAGCGAACCCTTGTGGTACATACCTTCCGATGAAGGTTATGGTTTGCATGAACCCGTTATAAAAGAATTTGCCGATAAAGGTGTCAGCTTAATAATTACCGTTGACTGCGGGATAACCGCGTTAAACCAAATTGATTACGCCAACTCTTTAGGAATTGATGTAGTTGTAACCGACCATCACGCCCCAATAGACCCATTGCCATCTGCTTATGCAATTATAAACCCTAAAGTTGCGCCCGATTATACATTTAAAGACCTTGCGGGATGCTCCGTAGCGTTTAAATTGTCAGAAGCTCTTATGCTTTCATTTGGCAAAAGTTTCAATGTTGAGTTTGCCGCAATTGACATAGAAACTACTGGCCTTAACCCGGCGCAAGATCAAATTTGTGAGCTTTCAGCTGTGCTATTCAAAAACGGCGTAATACAAGGAACTTTTTCAACGCTTGTTAAAATCAGCAAACCAATACACCCTGCTGCAAGTGCCGTAAATGGTATTACTGACGATATGCTTGAAAACGCTCCAGAGCCAAACATAGCCTTAAAAAAGTTTTTTGACTTTATAGGTTCACGGACGCTTGTTGCTCACAATAGTGATTTTGATTTGAGTTTTTTGAAACTTGCTGCAAAAAAATACTTTAAGTGTGAAATTTCAAACCCTGTGGTAGATACGCTTCTACTTGCAAGAAAATTGCTCGCTTGTGAAAGTTACAAGCTTGCATCAGTTGCAAAAAAATTAGAAGTTTCGTGTGATGAAAGCTCACTACATAGAGCTCTTGCCGATGCAATGCTTGCATACAAGGTGTATCTTGCATTAGAGAGGTTATCTGACTGCCGAATGGACTATTTCAGGCGTTCTGCTATGGATTTGCTTGCGCTTGGCACTATCGCCGATATTATGCCTCTTATCGCGGAAAACCGTATAATTGTAAAAGAGGGGCTAAAAAGTATTTCAAATACTCAAAGAGTTGGTTTAAAAAAACTTGTTGAACGCTGTCATAATCCAATTAAAAACGGGCCGGGATTTACGGCAAAAACCATAGCTTGGCAGGTTTCACCCGTGTTAAACGCCGCAGGGCGTATGGGTAAGGCATCGGTTGCATTAAAACTTTTACTTTCTTGCGAAGAGTGTGAAGCTCATGCTTTAATTAATGAGCTTTTAGACCTAAATGATGATAGAAAAAACCTTCAATCGCTGAATTTAGAAAAATTTGAACCATTACTTAAATTGCAGTGTGATGTTGAAAAAGATAAGATTTTAATCGTATGTGCATCCGACCTTGCCCATGGGGTAACTGGTATAATAGCGTCCCGCATTTCAAAAAAATATAACAAGCCAACCGTCTTATTAATTAATCAGGGCGATGAAGCTGTTGGTTCAGCCCGTTCTGCCGGCAGATTTGATATTACTGCGGCATTTTCTAAAGTATCACATTTGCTGGTTAAATTTGGTGGCCATGCTCAGGCCGCAGGTTTAACAATAAAAACAGAAAATATACCATTATTTACCCAAGAGCTTAGAAAAGTTGCAGATGAACTTTTGTCGGAGTTTTCACAAAAGCAAAAAACATTGGTTGACTTAGAGCTTTCACTTTCAGAAATATCGCCAGACCTGCTTAGGGAGCTTGCAAAACTTGAGCCATTTGGTGCGGCAAACCCGGAGCCGATATTTATTGTAAGAGATGTAAAACTTCATGAAATTGCTAAAATTGGCGACCATCTTAAATTAAAAGTTTCAAAAAATAGCGCACACCGCATTAATGCTTTTGGAAGAGATATGGGCAGTTTGAAAAATGATTTTTGTGAAAATCAACATGCCGACCTGCTTTTAAAGGTTGAGTCAAATTTTTGGCAGGATACATTTTCAGTGCAATTAAATTTAGTGGATATTATTCCAGTTTAAAGGAGCCTAAAATGATAGATACAGGCAAACTTCCAGAAGTAAAACTTGCAATAATTGGTGGTAGCGGTGTTTACGCTATTGATGGGCTTAAAGATATTAAAACAATAAACATAACCACGCCATTTGGTTCGCCATCGGACACTATAACCATAGGAACTATAGACGGTGTGAGTTGCGCTTTTTTACCGCGGCATGGCAAAGGCCATAGGTTCACTCCATCTGAGGTGAACTCATGCGCGAACATAATTGCGCTAAAAATGCTTGGTGTGAAAAAAATAATTGCAATATCGGCCTGTGGTTCCTTGCGTGACGATTACAAACCACGTCATTTTGTATTGCCAGATCAGATATTTGACAGAACAAAAAACCGCCCACTTTCATTTTTTAGCAATGGGATAGTTGGACATATTGCTTTCGCAAATCCATTTTGTACTTGTTTGCGCGAAACGCTGCACAAATCGGTTAGAGAGCTTGGCATAGAACATCACAACGGTGGCACCTATGTTTGTATAGAGGGGCCTCAGTTTTCCACAAAGGCCGAGTCACTCTTTTATCAAAAAAGTGGTTTTGATTTAATTGGTATGACCGCAATACCAGAGGCAAAGTTGGCCCGTGAAGCAGAAATTTGCTACGCAATGGTCGCGCTTATAACTGATTATGACGCATGGAAAGAAAATGATGAAGTAACGCCAGAAGTTGTGCTTAGCGTAATGAAAGAAAATAATAGCAATGTTGAACGTTTAATTAAGTATGTCTTGCCAAAAATTGGAGATAACACCACTTGTACTTGCACAACACAATGTCAGAATGCATTAAAAAATGCTATTTATACAGCTCCTGAGATAATATCTGAAAAAATTAAAGAAAATTTGGCGCCATTGATTTCAAAATATATTAAGTGAGGATGAAATGTCTATTCTTGTTGTAGGTTCTGCCGCACTTGATTCTGTAAAAACCCCTTTTGGCAATGTTAAAGATGCCCTTGGCGGTTCTTCAATTTATTTTTCAATAGCGGCTTCATTTTTTAGCGATGTAAAACTTGTTGCGGTTGTTGGCTCAGATTTTCCTAAAAAGTATATTAATATGCTTGCGAAACGCAATATAAATATCAGCGGTCTTGAAGTTGCAAAAGGCAAAACATTCAGGTGGCAAGGTGAGTATAATTATGACCTAAACAGTGCTCAAACCATTGATACTCAATTAAATGTTTTTTCGTCATTTAAACCTGTTGTGCCACTTGAATTAAAAAACACAAAATTTGTTTTTCTCGCAAATATTGACCCGGAGCTTCAGCTTAATGTTTTGAAGCAAATTAAAAAGCCGGAGCTTGTTGGTTGCGATACAATGAACTATTGGATACAAACAAAGCCCAAACAACTTGAAAAAACACTTAAATATGTAGATATCCTTACAATAAATGAGTCGGAAATAAGGCAATTTACTGGCGAGCATAACCTTCTTAAAGCCGCAAAAAAAATATTTCAAATCGGCCCTTGGGCAATTGTAATAAAACGAGGTGAGTACGGCGCACTTTTTGTAAGCAAAAATGAGTTGTTTTCGGCACCTGCTTACCCGCTTGAAGATGTTTTTGATCCTACTGGAGCTGGCGATTCATTTGCCGGTGGTTTTATGGGATACCTTGCCGCGTGTTCCAAAATAAATAAAGAAGAAATGCGCCGTGCGGTAATAACCGGCAGTGTTATGGCATCGTTTAATGTTGAGGCATTTAGCGTTAATAGGTTGATAAAACTAACCAATGCCGAAATATATAAACGCTATAAGCAGTTTAAGCAATTAACACACTTTGAGCACTTAAGCACATGATTCCGAAAGGGCTATGCCCTTGGTTTAACGAAAGAATATATCAGAATGAAATTTTGGAAACAAAAGCTGTCAGATAAAAAGACTAATGAATTAATCTGTATAATCTATGTTTGACAATCTGTGTAATCAGGCATAAAGAATATTATGCCAGGGGTAAGTCATGAATAGCACAAAGATAAATGCAAATCTGGTCAAAATTGCTAAAGAAGCTTCAAAAAACTCCTACAGCCCGTACTCAAAATATAAAGTAGGTGCGGCAATTTTGGCTAAAAATGGCAAAATATACTCTGGTGTAAATGTTGAAAATGCTTCTTATGGTTTAACAATATGCGCCGAGCGTTCTGCTTTATGCGCGGCAATTTGTGACGGCAACAAACAAATATTAAAAGTTGCAATTTACGCGAACTCTCAAAAACCACCAATTCCATGTGGGGCATGCTTACAATTTCTAAGTGAGTTTGCGGAAAGTTTAGAGATTGTTGTATCCTGCAAAAAACCTGAAATTAAAACATTTCCATTAAAAGACCTGCTAACCAATCCATTTTAGTTCTAAACCTCGCAATTGACTAATATCACCCAAAAAATATAAAATCACATAAAATGTTCTCTTACAACTTAGGAAAGGGTTCAGCGAACAACGCGAGCGACGACGAAATGGGAAAACCTAAGGTTTTCCCTTGTAGAGCGGTTTGGCGTAATCATATTAGCCAAACCAAGTATTGAAACGAAGTGAAATACTAAGTCCGCCCGATTGGCGAGACGCGATATTAAAGGCGTTTAGATGTCTCCTACTACAGTAATTGCAGGTTGCGCACGTGGCAGGTCAATAGATGCACCGATTACCCTTGCAACGAGGCCTATTTTAGCACGGATTAAAAAGTCAGTTTTTGACATAATTTCTACAAAATTGCCACAATGTTTTTTTTTAGATCTTTATGCGGGTGTTGGCAGTGTTGGCATAGAGGCAATATCTCGCGGTGCTACAAAGGTAGTTTTTGTAGAGGCTGATAAACAGCCATTATCGTACATAAAAAGGAACTTGGAAAAACTTGGTTTTAATTCCAATGCCGTGCTTATGCATGCAGATGTTTTTGTAGCGTTAAAATTGTTAAACGAAAAGTTTGATATCATATACTTAGGGCCGCCTTACAAAGATGAAAATAAAACACCGCTTGCGTTAACTACACCAACTTTAAATGCTGTAGTTAGCTCCGGGTTACTTAAGTCAGATGGGCTTGTAATTAGCCAGCGGCAAATAAAAGAAATGGTAAATGTTCCAAAACAGTTGAAACATTTACGTGAAAAAATATACGGTGATACGGTAGTTGATTTTTACGGATTAGTCGGCGGGATAAGTACTAAAAAAGAACAGGGATAATGAGTGTTCAGGTAAGTTATTCAAAAATTAAAGCAGTTGAGTTTTGTCCGTGGAAGTATAAGTTAATTTACATTGACGGCCTGCACTCAGCGCCAACGCCACAATCATCTTTTGGCCATAGTATTCATAAGGCATTAGAGCTGTACTTTAAAGAAACTATAAAAACATTTGAAAAGCTAATTGATTGTTACAACCTTGCTTGGAAAAATGAGGGCTTTGCAACTCCATCTATGGCACAAGAGTACTACGAACGCGGCGAAAAGCTACTTTTAACTTTTTGGAATGAAGAAGCAAAACTTGCATCACAAATAGTTTACACAGAAAAGAATTTTTCGTTTAATTTGGGCGATATAGAGATTGTAGGCATTATTGACCGCATTGACAAACGCAAAAATGAAAGTTACGAACTTATTGAATACAAAACGCATTATAAAAGATTAACAGATGAGCAGATAAAAAATGATTTTCAACTTTTGTTTTATAAGTTTGGCTGTAAAAAAGCATTTGGCTTTGACCCGAACCGTTTAACTTATTATTTTCTTTCTGAAAATGTAAAAGTAAATTTTGATTTTTCAAGTTATCAGGAAGATTTTATAGTAAATAAAATTACACTTGCGGCAAAAATTATTGGCAGTCAGGATTTTTTTACTTGCACACAAAATTGCGGTTTTTGTGAATATAGAAAATTGTGTAAAAAGAATGTGGTATGAAAATAAACAAAAAGAAAACTGTAGTTATTAAGTTTGGCGGAAGTTTGGCAAGCAATAAAACTGCCTTAGTGAAATTAATTGCGGAAATTTCCAAATTGTCAAAGAACAGTGCTGTTGTGCTTGTACACGGTGGCGGGCCGGAAATTAATTTTTGGTCGCAAAAAATTGGCCTAAAACCAAAGTTTGCAAACGGCCTGCGTTTTACGGATAAGGCAACACTTGAAATTGTAGAGATGGTTTTAAGCGGAAAGATAAATAAAATGCTTGTTTCATTGCTAAACGCAACAGGCGTTAAGGCGGTTGGTTTATCGGCAAAAGATGCAAATATGGTTGTTTGCAAAAAAATTCCGGGTCTTGGCCTTTCGGGTGAACCGGTAAAAACAGACCCTTTAGTTTTAAATACTTTGTTAAATGCTGGTTTTATACCTGTTATTTCTTCTGTTGCTTGCGGGAAAAAACATGAAACATTAAATGTAAATGCCGACTCTATTGCAATGGCTGTTGCGATTGTCTTAAAAGCCAATAAATTGATTTTTTTGACTGATGTGCCCGGTGTGTTTGATAATAACAAAAGAACAATTGGGCTAATTAGTTCAGGCATGCAAAATAAGCTTATAAAAGAAGGCGTAATTACGGGAGGAATGATACCAAAAATTCAAGCCTGCGCCAGCGCGGTTAAAAAAGGTATTGATGAGGTATGGATTGCCGATGGTTCAAAAGGCGTGCTAAAACTTAATGGTACATTAATAACAAAATGAAAACTATGAACTTAGAGAAAAAATATATTTTACAAACATACAAAAGAAACCCCATTGAAATTCAAAGGTGTAATGGTAAATTTGTTTGGGATAGTTCTGGCAAAAAATACTTAGACCTTTTTTGCGGTATAAGTGTAAACAACCTCGGCCACCAGAATAAAAAAGTTACTGCGGCTATTAAAAACCAGCTCTCAAAATACATTCATATTTCAAACCTGTATTATGCAAAACCTCAAGCAGAGCTTGCTATGAAGCTTGTGAAGCTTTCTTTTCCGGGTGTGGTGTTTTTGTCAAACTCAGGCGCAGAAGCTAATGAGTGTGCCATAAAGCTTGCAAGAAAGTATGGTTATGCCAACGGGAAGAATGAAATAATTTCATTTAAAAACTCTTTTCACGGCAGAACTATTGCAACTCTTAGCGCTACAGGCCAGGAAAAGTATCATAAAAATTTTGAGGTGTTGCCAGGTTTTAAGTTTGCTGAATTTAACAACATTGAATCTGTAAAAAAACTGATAAATAAAAAAACAGTCGCAGTAATTATAGAGCCAATATTGGGCGAAGGCGGCGTTGTACCCGCAAAAAAAGAATTTCTTAAGGACCTAAAAGCACTTTGTAAAAAGAACGGCTTAATTTTGATATTTGACGAAATTCAAACCGGCATTGGCAGAACAGGTGAAGTATTCGCGTTTAAGCATTTTGGTGTAGTTCCAGATGTGTTTACGCTTGCCAAAGGGCTTGCCGGCGGTTTGCCTCTTGGTGCAACTATTATAAGTAAAAAACTTAGCAATGTGCTTTCGTTTGGCGACCATGGCTCCACTTTTGGCGGTAACCCGGTTTCTTGCAGCGTCGCGAAAGCCGTGCTTGAGGTACTCGACGCAAAAATGCTTTCAAATATTAAGGAACTTGGTAAATATTTTTTAACAAAGCTTTCTAAGTTAAAAGACAAATATGATTTTGTAGTTGATGCAAGAGGTGTTGGCCTGATGCTTGGGTTGGAATTAACAATTCCATGCGCTAAAATTGTACCAGCGTGCGCCAAAGAAGGGTTTTTAATTAACTGCATTCAAGAGAAGGTTTTAAGGTTTTTGCCGCCATTTATAATAAATAAGTCCGACATTGATAAATTTATAAATAAACTAAACCAGATATTGAAAGGAATAAAAAAATGAACCCCAAAAAAATTGTTGTAGCCTATTCGGGCGGCCTTGATACTTCTGTAATGTTAAAATGGCTTAAAGAAAAGTATGGTTCGCAAATTATTGCTTGTGCTATTGATGTTGGCCAGGGCAAGGAACTTACCAACCTAAAAGAAAAAGCGCTTGCAACAGGAGCCGATAAGGCCTATATTATAGACGCAAGAGATGAATTTGCAAATGATTATATAGTTCCTGCAATAAAGGCCCACGCGCTTTATGAAGGTAAGTATCTGCTTGGTACCTCACTTGCAAGGCCTCTGATTGCAAAAAAAATTGTAGATATTGCAAAAAAAGAAAATGCTGACGCAGTTTCTCATGGGGCTACCGGCAAAGGTAATGATCAGGTGCGTTTTGAGCTGACATTTAAAGCTCTTATGCCTGAACTTAAAATTATTGCTCCTTGGAGAGAATGGAAGTTTAAATCGCGTGAAGATGAAATTGCTTATGCAAAAAAGCACGGTATAGCGGTTCCTGTAACAAAGAAAAAACCATATTCTTCAGATGCAAACCTTTGGCATATATCGTATGAAGGCGGAATTTTAGAAGAGCTTAAAAATGAATATGATGAGTCAATGTTCGCTTTAACCGTATCTCCGGAAAAGGCGCCATCAAAGCCCACAATAATTTCAATTGGATTTAAAAAAGGTGTCCCGATAACATTAAACGGTACAAAGCTTGGCATCGTTGCTTTAATTGAACGGTTAAATAAAATTGGCGGCGCAAACGGTATTGGCAGAATTGATATTGTTGAAAACCGCCTTGTTGGCATAAAGTCGCGCGGTGTTTACGAAGCGCCTGCCGCAACATTGCTATATTTTGCCCATAGAGAGCTTGAGTGCCTAACTTTAGACAGGGAAACATTTCACTTTAAAGAACGTATTGGGCCAAAGTACGCACAACTTGTTTATAATGGCCTTTGGTTTGCACCTCTAAGGGATGCGCTTGATAGCTTTGTAAATAAAACTCAGGAGAATGTAACCGGCGAAGTAAAATTAAAACTTTACAAAGGCAACATTAAGGTTGTATCGCGCAAGGCAGATAGGTCGCTCTATTGGGAAAAACTTGCAACTTTTGGCGAGGAAGATATTTATAACCAAAAAGACGCGGAAGGGTTTATAAATTTGTTTGGACTTCCACTTAAAGTAAATGCGATAATGTCTCAAAAGAAAAGGAATAAATAAAATATGACAAACAATTACAAAAAATTTATAGGGTCTTTTAGTTTTGATTTGCGGCTTGCCCTTTATGACATTTTAGGCTCAATAGCGCATGCGAAAATGCTTGCTAAATGCAAAATTTTAACTATTGGCGAGTCAGATAAAATTATAAAAGGGCTTTTTTCAATACAAAATGACATTCAAAGCGGCTGGAACCTGCCTGAGGAAGAAGACATACACTATGCCATAGAAAAAGAACTGATAAAAAGAATTGGAGCCCTTGGCGGCAAGATGCATACTGCAAGAAGCAGGAACGATCAGGTTGCATTAGACATCAGGCTTTACGCAAAAGATGAGGCAAGAGAAGTAATTGACCTTATTAATGAGTTTCAAAAAGTTATTGCAAAGCTTGCAAGCAAAAATATATCGGTTGTAATGCCGGGTTACACACATCTTCAACCTGCTCAGCCAGTACTTTTTTCGCATCACATTCTTTCTTACGCATGGATGCTCCAAAGAGATAAAGAACGGCTTAATGATTGCATAAAAAGAATAAATGTTTTGCCGCTTGGTTCAGCCGCGCTTGCCGGCACATCATTTCCAATAGATAGAAATTACACCGCTAAATTACTTTCGTTTGATAGCGTTAGTGAAAACTCTATGGACTCTGTTAGCGATAGAGATTTTGTTGTTGAGTTGGTTTTTGGTCTTAGCATTATTGCAATGCACTTATCAAAGCTTGCGGAAGAACTTGTTTTGTGGTCATCGGCAGAGTTTTCATTTATAAAAATCGCGGATTATTTTACATCAGGGTCTTCTATAATGCCGCAAAAAAGAAACCCTGATGTTGCAGAGATAATTAGGGGTAAAAGTGGCAGAGTTTTTGGTTCACTGGTTGCTCTTTTAACGCTGCTAAAGGGGCTCCCTCTTGCCTATAACAGAGATTTACAGGAAGATAAACCACCGCTTTTTGATGCAGTTGATACAATTAAACCGTGTCTTGAGTTAATGGCCGCAATGCTTTCTTCAATACAGATAAACGCATCAAAAATGCTTGCGGCAACTGAGAAAGGTTATTTACAGGCGACCGAACTCGCCGACTATCTTGCTAAAAAGGGTATGCCTTTTAGGCAGGCGCATGGGATTGTTGCTAAAATTGTTAGCTATTGCGTAGAAAAATCTATAGTGTTCTCTGGCCTTAGTATTAGTAAGCTTAAGGCCTTCTGCCCGCTTTTTGAGGCCGATGTTTTAAGTGTTCTTGACCCTGGCAAAATAATAAAACAAAAAGTATCTTATGGCGGGACATCGGAAGAATCTGTCAAACAACAATTGCTTAAGTTGAAAAAATTATGAAAATAAAAAAATTATTTATCTCAGGCCTATTTGTTCTTATTTTCTCTTTGCAGTTACAATCTGCGCAGACAGAAAGGGTGCTTACTCTACAAGACAGCATCAACTTCGGGTTAAAAAATAGCCAAGACTTGCTTGCTTCAAACGAAGATATTGAGGTTGCGAAATTGCGCGTAGACGAAGCCCGCTCAAACATATTCCCTAGAATTGATTTAAACTTTAATGCTTCACAGTTTGATAATCAGTTCCCAACGGTGTTGGCGCCTTCCTTTAACTCGCTATATCTGCCTGGTGGCAAAAATGACCAGTACTACTCTGCAAAGGCAACTATGTGGCAATATCTTTATGCAGGTGGGCGATACAGTACAACATTAGATCTGGCAAAGGCTAATCTTGCCCAATATGTTGGCCAGTATGAATCGGCAAAAATTAAGGCGTTAAAAGAAATAAAAATTACATTCATTGATTTACTTGCCAGTAACAAAAAAATTACATCTTACGA
>Ga0247841_10008235_pt1 | contig 15116 bp, 17 predicted proteins | sample LaCruzMarch2015__2_FD_192410 | JGI IMG/M metagenome (GOLD analysis project Ga0247841, IMG submission 192410) | Freshwater microbial communities from meromictic Lake La Cruz, Castile-La Mancha, Spain - LaCruzMarch2015_18m | ecosystem: Environmental > Aquatic > Freshwater > Lake | place: Spain...
AGTTCTGCACGAATGGCGGCTGGCTGATGCTGGTCGGCCTCGACACCAATGGCATGGCGGCTTTCAACACGCTGGTCGGGCGCCCGCATCGCCTGCGCCGCTTCGGCGTTGAGCGCGTCATGCTCGATGAACTCGTAACCCCGCTGGCCATCGGCATCACCGATCGGGATTGCGCGCAGTTCAGCGATGACATGCTGGCCCCGTGGATGCAATTATACCGGCGTTCCGACCGCGTCTTTACCCATGTGGTGGACAATGCCGAGCTGGCCGCTTTCACCGCGGCCGACCCGCGCCTGACCGACGGCCTGGATAACCGCGAGTTCTGGCAGTATGTCGTGTATTTCACGCTCGACCCGGACAGCACCGACAACAATCCGCGCATGAACGGCCGGCCGATCAGGCTTGATTTCGCGTTTGCACAGCCCGCCACGTTTACCAACATCATGCTCACCATCAACACCAGTTACCAGCTTGTCAAAGAGGTGAAAATCCTGTTTGATGACAATGAAGACACTGGTCTGATCTTTGCCTGCGCGCCGCACGACGCGCCGCAGTCGTTCGCCTTTGCGCCACGCACCGCGTCCAAAATCAGCGTCAAAGTGCTCGCGCGCTATCCGGGTGCCGCCACCAAGGCATTGCTTGGCTTTGATGAAATATCCCTGCCGCGCATGCTGCCGCCGGCACCCGATGCGCCGGCCATCTTCATCACGCAGCCAGCCGGGCTGGTCGTCTATCCGCACGGCGCGGGCGGCATCGTGCTCAACAATCTTGATTACACCGAGACAACGCCGGCGGGCGCGCCGGGCGGCGCAACGCAGGCGGCACAGAACATGGCCAAGAAGCGCGCCATCATGGCGAATGTGTTGCGCAACATGGGCGCGTCCTTCGGCGCCCCGCCGGCAAACGTCACGCCAGCCGCCGGCAAAAAATAACAAAGAGTAATAGAGTCATGGAGTAGCGGTAGAATACAATGTTATTCAGATTTAAACCCGGAGATTGGTATTTGTTGTTGCGCCCCACCGAGCTTGCCTCGGTGGACGCAGAGATTGAGTGGACCGCCGGGGGTGGCTTTCTCTTAAATCTGGCGCCCCACCGAGCTTGCCTCGGTGGACGCAGAGATTGGGAAAAGAACGCCGGCGGGATCATGTCGCCAGACGCATAGTTCTGCCACGCCATGCCTGAATTGCCAGAAGTGCAGACGGTGGTCAACGACTTGTGCCGCATGGGGGCGCGCGGTGCGCGCATCCTGCGCGTGCGGGTCTTCAATCCGCGCACCATTGCCACGCCGGCGCCACGCGTGTTGTGCCAACGCCTGCGCGGCGCGCACATTACCGGCATCACCCGCCGCGCCAAATTCATCGTGCTGCAGCTCGACCATCAACAGTATCTGCTGATTCATCTGCGCATGTCCGGCCATCTGCACTTCGGCGCGCCAGACCAGCCGCGCGCACAACACGAGCACGTTGTTTTCTGGCTGGATGACGGGCGCACCCTGCGCTTTCATGACACCCGCAAATTCGGGCGCATGTTCCTGGTGCCGCGTGTCGAAGACATTACCGGCGCGCTGGGCGTCGAGCCACTCGATGCTGCCTTCACGCCCACCGTGCTATTTGATATTTTGCAGCGGCGCGCGCGCCGGCTCAAACCGCTGCTGCTCGACCAAACGCTGGTCGCCGGCCTTGGCAATATCTACACCGATGAAGCGCTCTGGCTGGCCAAGCTGCATCCATGCCGGCGCAGCGACACGCTGACGCGCAGTGAAGCCGCCGCCCTCCATGCGGCGATTCAACATGTCTTGCGCAAAGGCATCCGCAATCTTGGCACAAGTTTTGGCGCCGGCATTGGCCATTTTCAACTGGTGAGTGACGGACACGCGCGCAATCAGGAAGAGCTGAAGGTGTATCAACAAACCGGCGCGCCGTGCGCGCGCTGCAGCACGCAGATCCAGCGCTTGCTGGTCGGCCAGCGCGGCACGCACATCTGCCCGCACTGCCAGCCCGCGCCGCGCAACTAAGCTATCTGTGATCGACAGCGGTGGTGCGGTACGCGCCGGGTGGCACACCCACGCGGGCGCGCAAAACCGTGCTGAAACGATACAGGCTCGAAAACCCGGTTGGGTCAGCGATCTTCTTGAGTGGAAAATCCGACGTTTCCCGTAGAAAGCGCGCGCGCCGCATGCGGAGCGTCATGAGCCATGCGGGGTGGTTCTATCGAGTAAATGCAATAGAATATTGAGCAACTCACGCTCGTTTAGCTTTGAGTACATTGTAGCTCCGTTGGTGTTGTTGTGAAAGGTGGCGAGGGAAAGCGGATGTGGATGTCCAGGTGGGTTGACGGCTGTAGAATCAGCGTCATTTGTGTTGCACTGAAGAATATGCTACTATGATTTCACGTTGATGGCCAATAATTGCAGGGGAAAAACGATGCGAAAGGGAATTATGCTAGTGTTCGTCCTGTGCGCAAGCACGTGCTGCGCCGCCGTGACAGTCACGAATGTCACCGCCAGCGCGTCACCGGGGGTTGTTGTAACGATTTCATATGATCTGGCCAGTGCCAGTGCGCTGAGCAATGTTGTGGTGGTCAGCATCTCGACCAATGCCGGTGCGACGTTTTTCAGCACCTGTACGAATTTCAACGGGGCGGTGGGCAACAATGTGGCGGCGGGCACGGACAAGCAGATTCTTTGGGTTGCCCGAGAAGACGCATTGCCCCTCGGCATATATTCCAACACGCGGGTGCGGGTGTGGGCGTCGGACAGCATGGTGCTGATCCCGGCCGGCGCGTTCCAGATGGGCACGAACAACCTGCCCTATGAAGATCAAATGGCGAATGCCGGGCCGAATCATACCGTGACCCTCAGTGCGTTTTACATGGATAAGTATGAGGTGACGTCGCAGCAGTGGTTTGAGGTAAGCAACTGGGCGCTTGCGCATGGCTACACGTTTGGCGCGGGCTCCGGCAAAGCGGCGCATCATCCGGTGAAGACCGTCAGTTGGTATGACTGCGTCAAATGGTGCAATGCGCGCAGCGAGATGCAGGGCCTGACGCCGTGCTATTATACTTCCGCTGCCCAGACACAGATCTATCGGATCGGTCAGATCAGTCTGACCAATGATTGCGTAAACTGGAGTGCGAACGGCTATCGCCTGCCGACCGAGGCCGAATGGGAAAAGGCGGCGCGCGGCGGTGCGGTGGGCATGCGCTTCCCGTGGAGCGATGCAAATACGATCACGAATGCGAGGGCGAATTATTATGGTTACCCAACTGGTTATACCTACGATCTTGGTCCGGAAGGTTTTAATCCGTTGTTCACGCCGGGCGGCACTCCGTACACCAGTCCGGTCGGATATTTTGCGCCGAACGGCTATGGTTTATACGACATGGCGGGCAATGTGTGGGAATGGTGCTGGGACTGGTATGACGGCTCTTATTACTCGATTTCGCCGAGCAGTAATCCGACGGGACCTGCGACGGGCACGTATCGCATGCTGCGCGGCGGCAGTTGGGGCAACAACCCCTACGTCTGTCGCGTGGCGGCTCGCGACTACAACACACCGGACTTCTCGAGCGACCCCATTGGTTTCCGCTGTGTGCGGGGGCTGTAGGAAACGCAGTGCGTCATTTGTGATGCACTGGCGCCTGTGCTATAATTTTAGATGAAGACTAGTAATTTCAGGAGAAGCACAAGGCGCATAAGGATACAATTGTTGCTGGCCGTGCTGGAGCTGGGCGCGTGTACTGCCGTCGCCGGGCCGGTCACCGTCACAAATATCACAGCCCACCAGCAGCCAGGCGAGCCGATTGTTAACATCACCTGCGATCTGCTGAATCCGAGCGGCGGCGTGCATACGGTCTTGCTGCATGCATCCACAAATTCCGGCGCGACATATTCGTTGCCCTGCACAAATTGCAGCGGCGCGGTTGGCGCAGGTGTGACAACCGGTGCGAACAAACAGGTCGCCTGGTGTGCCGCCGGCGATCTGGCGGCGACGTCTACTGCCTTTGCGCGGCTCAGGTGACGGCCATGGAAGGCACCAATAATTATTGCATCATTGATTTATCGGGCGGGCCGGACGCGGCGAATTAGCCGGTCAGTTATCAAGCCACGGCCCCGCCGCTGGATGACACGCACAGGACCAGCAAAATCGTCTTGCGCAAGATACCAAGTACACTACCGGGCAGTTTCGTGATGGGCTCGCCTGCCGGCGAACTTGGGCGAGATTCAGATGAGACGCAGCACAATGTGACGCTGACCAAAGATTTCCACATGGGCATCTATGAAATCACCTAGGCGCAATACTCGAATGTGATGGGTGTGAATTCCGCGTATTGCCAGCAAGGCGTCCACGCACCGAAGCGACCGGTGGAGCAGGTCTCGTGGAACACGTGCGCGGCGGGACATGGCCAACCGGGACGATGAGCAGCACTGGTATAATGGCGGAGTAATTATTATAGTGATGCGGTGAATGGCGGTAGCGCGGCAAGCGGCTCCTATTTGGTGAACCAATGGGGCTTGTACGACATGCACGGGAACGTGTGGGAATATAGTTGCCTCCGTGTTAGTTGCGCAGGTCCGACCCCGATCCGAACAATTCTCCCCAATCCTCTTTGCATTGGGGCGTGACCCGCGTGGTCTGTGATACAAATGTGATCGTGTCAGGTCTCTTGTGGAAGGGCGCGCCACGGCGAGTACTCGCCCATGTTGAACAGGGTGCCGCGCTACTCTACACATGCCGCGAATTACTGGTGGAGTTGGCACAGGTGCTGCACTATGACAAATTTGCACGCATCCTTGTGCGCGCCGAACTCACGCAGGATGATATTCTCACCTGGCTTGTGCAGCACGCGATGCTGGTCGAGATCTCGCCTGTACCACACGTCATTGTCACTGCTGACCCAAGCGATGACATGGTCGTGGCCTGTGCATTGGCGGCCAACGCCGATGCGCTTATCACTGGCGATCATCATCTACTGCAGTTCAAGACGCATGGACGAAATGCAGTCCTCGGCGCAGCCGCATGGTTGAAGTCCCACACCAACTTGTAGAAGTTGCAGGGTTCAGGTTCATGCAACGCCCCAACACCTTTCAATCCCGCCGGTGGCGGGACTAACCACACTAGCTCCAAGCAACCTTAAAACCGCGCTGCCCGTACGCCACGCGCTCCGCGCGGGGCATGCTGCGCTTCGTTTCCAAGCAGCATCGCGGTGATCAGTGCTGGAAGTGGGGCTGGCTGAAGCGCGAGACAGTTCACAGCCACGCAACCACCACAGCCGCGCAACTTCGTTCTGCCTCACCCCTGGCCGCGTTATAAATTCACGCGCCGCATGGGAATTTTCCGCCGGTCACGTCATTTGACAAGACCCCCCACTATTGTGTACACTATAATGTAACAAATAAAATACATAATGCAGGCCTTATGACGTTGATACCGATTAAAGATTTCCGCAGCCGGTCGGCGGAAGTATGGCGGCGGGTTGCCCAGCACAACGATGTCGTGGTCACCAATAATGGCAAGCCGGTGGCGGTGATGACCAGCGTGACCGCCGATTCAGTGGACGAACTGTTGACGAGTTTGCAGCGGGTGCGCGCCCTGCGCGCCCTGGAGGCCATCCACCGTCAGGCCGTTGCGCAGGGCAGTGCCAGCCTGAGCGACGCGGCCATTGCGCGCGAGATTCGGGCGGCGCGGCGGTCACGCCGGTGAGAATCGTGCTGGACACGAATGTCCTGATTTCCGGATTGCTGCGGCCACACGGGTCACCCGCCAGCGTGGTTCGTTTGGTACTCGCCGGCGAGCTGTTGCTGCTTGCGGATGAACGCATCCTGCTGGAATATGAGGAAGTGGTGGCCCGCCCGCGGCTCGGCATTGCGGCAGACCTTGCTGCGCACGTGTGCGGCTTTTTGCGGCGGCATTGCGAGATGCTTGTGGCGAAACCCGTGGCATGTATTCTGCCGGATGCGGATGACCTGCCGTTCCTTGAAACTGCACTGGCCGGCCGCGCGCAGGCGCTGGTCACGGGCAATGTGAAGCATTACCCCGTGGCCAGCCGCAGGATCGTGCGCGTGTGCAGCCCGGCGGAATTTCTGCGCGATATTTAGTCCCTGGCTATAAAATGAATTGCGGCAATTCGTTTTGCACAAAATGGTTTTCAATAATTATTTTTCCCGGAAGCCAAAACGCTCGCCGCCCTGCCTCTCTGGACCAGCCTTCTGTTTCTTAATTTCAGCTTTTTAGCTTTTCAGCTTTCAGCTTTTCCCCGTCCGCAACGACTCACGATTCACAACTCACGTCTAAAGACTCCCGCCCCGCCCCGCACACCAAGCACCAAGGACTAAGGACCAAGCACCGCTCCACTTGCCTCTCCCGGTTCCACGATCCCCGTCCCCGGTCTCCCGTCAGCTTTCCGTTTCTCAATTTCAGCTTTCAATCCCGCCGTTGGCGCGACTCCAAGCAGCTTTCTCCGTGGCCTCTCAGCTTCCCAGCCTCCCAACTGCCCAACCTCGGCTTGTAGCACGCGGCACGGCACGCGCCACGCGGCACGCGCCAGCCGCTTGACTTTTCCCGCGTGTTCTGCTATGCTTTTTTTGTAAATAGTGCAATGAACAAGCAACGCATATATCTGGACACTTCTGTTTTTGGAGGCTGCTTCGACGAGGAGTTTGCCAAAGACAGTTTGCGCTTGTTTGCGGAGATTAGGGCCGGGAAATTCATCCTGGTTTTGTCAGAAACGGTCATGGCTGAGCTGGAGAAGGCGCCCGCGCATGTATGGCAACTGATGTGGGATTTGCCCGACAACGTGGTGCAAACCGTTGACTTAACCGCAGAAATGGAAAAACTCAAGGACGCGTATCTGGAAGCCAAGGTGGTCGGGCCTGCCTCCAGCACAGATGCGGAGCACATTGCGATCGCAACGGTTGCGCGGGCCGACATGATCATCAGTTGGAATTTCAAGCACATTGTGCATTATGATAAAATTGCAGGATACCTATCCGTGAACATGCGGTTGGGCTATGGCATGATCGCGGTGTATTCCCCAAAAGAAGTGGTGAGTTATGACGACGAAAACATTTGATTGCGTGCAGATGAAGGATGCGGCGCAACGCGCCTGTGCGCGCGCCTGTGCCGGCCTGCCGTTGCCCGAACGGCGCAAAAAGATGGCCGCCGACATGCTGGCTGATCGCGAATTCGCCAAACTATATCAGCGCTTTTTCCCGCGCGCAGCAGCGCGCGTGTGCGAACCAAAAACTGAATATGGATCAAAAACAGAGTCGGGTCACGAAGCGGAACGCTAAAGAAAACGAACCGCCAATGCACGCTGATAGGGTTCAGGGTTCAGGGTTCAAACTTCAGCCAGAACGCCGCCTCTCTGGACCATCCTTCTGTTTCTTAATTTCAGCTTTTTAGCTTTTCAGCTTTTCAGCTTTTCCCGTTCGCCCCGCCTCCCGACTCACTATTCACGACTCGCCCATGCCGAGCTGCCGCTCAGGCCACTACTCACAACTCACAACTCACGACTCGACCGTGCCAAGCTTTCAGCTTTCTACTTTCAGCCTGCCGCTGTCTGCTCCCCCTTAAACCTGCGTTTTTACTGTGCAAACCACCCGTTTTAGGCCATAAAATGACCTGCTTTGTATCATAATACATTGCCTCCATGTCAGTTGCCGAGGTCCGACCCCAATCCGCTTGCAGGCTTTGGTTTTTGGGGGGGCGGATCTCAGCAAATAACACGGACGCAAAAAAATGAGATGAAAGCGGAACGTTGACCGAGTACGGAAGACCGAAGACTGGGGTGACAGTGAACAAATGTCATCGTTCATCGTTCGTCGTTCATCGTTCAGCTTTTCCCCGTCCGTCTCCCGTCAGTTTTCCGCTTCATACTTTCAGCTTTCAATCCCTCCGTTGGCGCGACTCCAAGCAGCTTTCAGCTTTCAGCTTTCTCCGTGGCCTCTCAGCTTCCCATCCTCCCAACTTCCCAACCTCGGCTTGCATCCCGCCCCCGCCTCTCCCGCCTTTCGCAACGTTACGAATGCTCTGAATCGATCGCTTGACATTCCCCGCCGTTTTTGCTATGATAGCACCATCATATGAATCTGGAACTGTCACCTTTCAGGCCATAGCACCATTTTAAATGCAGTACATTGATAACGTTTGGAGTAAACTATGAAAGCAAATTGGCTGTTTTTGTTATTTCTATGCTTTGTTACAATTCATGCCCATGCCTGGCCAAAAGCAAAGAACGGTCAGGGCGCACCTGCTAATATTTATGTTGGCGACCAAGGGATCGCATTTCATTGTGATGCGTACCAAAATCCAAACCAGTCAGGTTGGTCTGCTAAATCTTGGGCGGTGATTTATATCAATAAAAGCGAATCAACATCAACTGGAACTGCCGGAGCGGGAAGAGATCCAGAAGATAATCAGGATGACACTTGGGCATCATCTCCACAATTTATTAGCGATGGAACCTGGTACTGGTCAATGATGGTATCCTATGGCTATGGTAACGATGCTTGGCATTGCAGAAATAGTGCAGACTGGTACGACATGTGGGGCACGCCGACCGCTGATCTGACCGTCAATGTGAGCGCGCTGAACAATCCAGCGAACCAGACGGCGGCGCAGGGTGATGATCCAAACACCCAAATTGACCTGAATTGGACTTTAGACGCTCAAAGCCACAATGTTATGATCGTGCGCAAAATAGATACTGAATCATGGACTGAGCCAACCCAGGGCACCTCATATTCTGTTGACGGAACTATCGGCAGTGGCGTTGTTGTCTATAAAGGTAGCGCCATACAGATCGAAAGTAGTGGCTTGACCAAAAACACAACGTACGATTATAAGTTTTATTCTGAGAATAATAGTTACTACTCTCCTGGCGTAACGGCACAGGCGACAACCACGCCGGAGCCGGGTGTGCTGGCGCTGGCGGGGCTGCTGCTGCTGGCGTTGAGAAAACGCTAAAAAGCTGAAAAGCTGAAAGCGAAAGGCAGATGGCTTAAAGCTGAAATGATGGACGGGGAACGGGAGGCAAGTGGAGCGGTGCTTGGTTCTTTGTCCTTGGTGCTTGGTGTGTGGGGAGAGGAAGGGCGGCAGCCGGACGGAGAAAAGCTGAAAGCTGAAAGCTGAAATTTAGGCGTGGTCGAGTCGTGAATAGTGAGTCATGAGTCGCCTATGCGGGGGACGGGGAGATGGGGAGAGGCAAGTGGAGCGGTGCTTGGTTCTTAGTCCTTGGTGCTTGGTGTGCGGGGAGAGGAAGGGGCGGCAGCCGGACGGAGAAAAGCTGAAAGCGGAAAGTTGAAAGCTGAAATGACGGCGGGGCGGCGGGCGGTCAGGCTTCCGGGAAAAATGGTTTCTGAAAACCATTTTGTGCAAAATAAATTGCCGCAATTCGTTTTTATAGCTGTAGTTGGACTTGTTGCGGCACATTCATCTGCGCTGAATCCCGCCAGTTGCCGCGCGTGGCCGGGTTCGCTATAATGTATGCCTATGGATAAACACCAGTTACTGAAGTACTGCGAGGCTATTGACCATTATTTGTGCGAAGCCATGCGGATCACCTTTGACGATATTGCGGCCGCTGTCGAACGGCTGCCGGCCCACTTCCGCGTTGATCCGCTGGTGCGTAATAATCTGGAAAACCTGCGCGCGGATATGGCGATGTGGGCGGTGGCGCCATGATCTCGCGCGCCACGGTGCAGCAGGCCTATGAACTGGCCTTTTTCCCGCCGGCGGCGGATCGCTTGTGGCAGCGCATCAAGCGCGATCCGGCGGCTGCTTCGGCTGCGACACGGGAACTGGTCGAATTGGCCTTGCTGTTGCATCTGGCCCTGCCGGAGCGCGGGTATGCCTCCCAGCGCGCACTGAAGCGGTTGGCTAACTACCAGGCGGATGCGCGACCGTTTCGGACGGTGGCCTTTCTGCACAATATGCGGCGCGTGCTGGGCACGACGGCAGCGCTGCCGGCCAGCACGGTGCCAGGCTGGCTGGTGCGTGATATTGCCTTGCCGGTGTTTGGTCGTTAAATTTCCGCGAATACTCGCGAATACTCGCGAATCAAGGCATTTATGTTAGCGTGCATTGGCGTTCATTCGCGGTTCGCTTTCAATGAATTTGGAGAGCCGTCAAACCACGCGCGGTGTGCGAAACGCATCTCCAAATTGCGCGCGGCGCACAATTTACTGCCCTGAACGATGAACGATGAACGATGAACGATGAATTATGAACTTCTCCCGCCACATACCCTACCTCCTTGGTCTGCTGCTCTTGACCTTGACCGTCACCTTCACCGCCTTCCACTCCCTCGGCGCGCGCCCGCTCTGGGGTGACGAACAACGCACGCTCTCCTGCTACGCACGCCGCCCGTTCGACATAACCAATGGCGATCCGCCGCTGTATTCGTTCGTGCTCCAGCAGTTGCAGTGCCAAACCACCAGCCGCTTCTGGCTGCGCTGCCCGAATGCCCTGGCCTTGATTGCCGCGGCACTTGTCCTTGCTATTGGCTGTCGCACTTGGTTTGGCCAAGGTGTTGCGCTGTCAGCCGCTTTTGCCTTTGCTACCTCGCTGCTCGTGATTACCTGCGGGCAATGGCTGCGCCCGTATGCCTTCGTCACGCTCTTCTCCGTCCTCGCCTATGTCTCGTTCTGGAAGATGCTCACCACCAACCGCATTGCCTGGCTGGTTGTCAATGTGGTTTCAGTCCTGCTGGCTTTGCACACCCAGTATAACGCATTTACAATTCTCGTGACGCAATGCCTGTTCGGCCTGGTGTATGCGCTGACGCACAAGAAAACCAAAACACTCGTGCTGGTGCTGCTGGCGAGCGGCGCGATATTGCTCGGCGCATTGCCTTGGTATTACCAATTGCTGACCCATTTCACAACGTTTGTGCGCATGAATGGCGTGCAGCCACCCGCCGATTTTAATCTGGGTGTTTTTGTGTACCACGTCACCGTCAAGGCATTTCCCCGGGCCAATCCGGCGGTCATTCAAATGCACACGATCGTGGTGTTGCTGCTGATGGCGGCCGGCGTCGTCATTTCGCTTTGGAAAAAGAAATATCTGCCGGTGCTGTTGACCTTGGCGTGGCTCGCCGGCTCGGGCGGATTCCTGTGGGTCTGCCTTGAATTCGGGCGGATATCCATGGCGCAACGGTATTACATGGCGTTCGTGCCGGCGCTCTACCTGCTGCTGTTTCACGGCATTTTCAGCATTGCCGGCTTGCTGTCCGAAAAAGTTCGCGACAATTTCAGGCCGGCGGCGAATTGGCTGGTGGGTCTGCTGTTGACAGTCTATGTGTTTCTGCCGGCGCTGCTGCTGCTTGCTTTAGGAAAAAGCTGAAACGCTAAAAAACTAAAAAGCTGAAATGACGGACGGAGGACGGGGGACGGACGGAGAAAAGCTGAAAGCGGAAAGCTGAAAGCTGAAATTCAGGCATGGTCGAGTCGTGAGTTGTGAGTCGTGAGTCGTTGCGGACTGGGAAAAGCTGAAAGCTGAAAAGCTGAAAACTGACCGGAGACGGGAGACGGGAGACGGGAGACCGGGGGAACGGAGAGAGGCAAGTGGAGCGGTGCTTGGTCCTTAGTCCTTGGTGCTTGGTGTGCGGGGAGAGGAATGGCGGCAGCCGGACGGAGAAAAGATGAAACGCTGAAAAGCTAAAAAGCTGAAATTGAGAAGCGAAAAACTGACCGGAGACGGGAGACCGGGGACGGGGCTGACGGGGGAAAAGCTGAAAGCGGAAAACTGACGGGAGACGGGAGACGGGAGACCGGGGGAACGGAGAGAGGCAAGTGAGTGGAGCGGTGCTTGGTCCTTAGTCCTTGGTGCTTGGTTATTAGCGAGCATTGGCGTTCATTCGCGGTTCAATGAATTTGGAGAGCCGTCTAACCCCTCGCGCGGTGTGCCAAACGCATCTCCAAATTGCGCGCGGCGCGCAATTTATTGCGGTTAACATTTGAATCTTTCCATTGTCCATTATCCATTTCCTACCATTCCATTCTTCCAGATTACGCGAAGCTGTTCGGCAATCCCAAAACAAGCGCCACAAAGCATGCGGGCGGCTGGCGTTATCTCCAAATTCACGCGCGCGCGCGCGAATTTAACAGCAGCAATTTGCTTTTCCCGGGCCATTTTGCTATGATTACTGCCATAGACGGTCACTGCGGTTGTGGCCGGCTCTTTTTTTGATTGCCACCATCATCACCATTGCCCGATTTATTTATGCTCTGCGGAGCTCAATATATTAATCAACTTCTGCTGACGCGGTCTGAGGGCCGAAGGCCGGGCTTGGGGAGAAGTTGTGAGGTTGAGATGTTGGGTGGTTGGGATGTGAAGCGTGAGACGGGAGTCGTGAATCGTGAATCGCTGAGTTCCCAGCAGAGGCGGGACGAAGTCCGAGGGCCGAGATCCGCGGTCCGATTCAGCGACTCACGACTCACGTCTGCCAGACCCCGTCCGCCCCGTCTCCCGTCCTCCGTCCTCCGTCCGTCATTTCAGCTTTCAGCTTTCAATCCCGCCGTTGGCGCGACTCCAAGCAGCTTTCAGCTTTTTCCCGTCCTCAACGACTCACGACTCACGACTCACGACTCGACAGTGCCGAAATTTCAGCTTTTCTCCCGATGCCGTGCTTCCCAATTTCAGCTTTTCAGCTTTTTATGTACGCTTTCAGCTTTTCCCCGTCCGCCACGACTCACAACTCACGACTCACAACTCGACCGCGCCGAGCTGCCGCCCAGGCCACTACTCACGACTCACTATTCACTATTCACTACAACAACATCATCCCCTAACACAGTCTTAATGATTGTTCTATAGACTTCTGCAAATGATTGAATCACCAATAAGAAAACCACGGATTACTTTATGAAGCAAAGCAACATTACTGGAAACACTTACTCACTAAAGTTCGGAGAGCACGTAATGAAAATTATCTCTATGATATTGTGCATTTTAATTGTTGTTTGCGTTGCCAGCAGCAATCTCTTCGGTGCTTCGTGGAGCTATGATTTTGGCACGGGTGCCGATGCTACGTACTCCACGGCAAGTGGAGTTAGCACTACTTTTCTGCCACAACCTTCGTCGAATGGTGGCGAAGATCGTGTGCGCATAGGATCGACCGGAGGGCAGTTCAAGATGCAAGCTACTACAATTGGCTATGGTGGCCGCGAATTGGAAGCAAAAGCGCCAACAACTACATCCGTAAATAAGTTTTCTATTTATGATTACTCACCAGCCGCTAATGTTTTCTACATCAAATACAAAATGCGGCTTACGGGCGGAGCGGTTGGCACATGGTCCCTTTTTATCGGCGACGGGGCCCAATACAGCGATAACACTTCATTTGCTGGCGCCCAGACTTTCACCGGTATCCGCTGGATTTTTGGCGCCAGTGGAGCAATCACAGAAGAATATCGCAACGGAAGCAGTTGGACAGGCATTTCAGGCAATCCTTTTTCCCAAGATACGACTTATACTGTTGAGATTTTTGGCAACAACTCATCAGCATCCAAGACCTATAGCAAGGGCGGTTCTCAAACAGTTGCCGCATACAAGTGGGACTTGTGGGTGAATGACACATTGGTTGGTGATGATTTAGCAAAGGCACTATTGCCTGACAGTGGCAATGTTGATTCCTTTATGTTCTATGGTGAAAGTTCCGCGGCAAATGTCGCCACGATTAAACTTGATGATTTCAGCTATGCCAATGAGTTCATTAATGAGCCCGCGCTTAGCGCCAGTGCGGTATCGCCCGTACAGATAGACCTTACCATCGGCCCGAATGCGAACAACAACAATGTTGTCGTCGTTTGGAACAGCAGTGGCACATTCACAACACCGTACGGTGCACCACCCAGTCTTGGCCAGAGTTTCGCCGGTGGCACGCTGCTGGTCAACGGCATCGGCACATCCTACAATCATACCAGCCTTACGTCAGGAACGCGCTACTATTACAAAGCATGGTCGTACGACGGCGCCATCTACTCATCTGCGGGCGTGACTGCTGATGCGACCACACCTAAGATCTATTATTCACAAGGCAGCGTGGCCCCAAATACTATGGCAAGCTGGAACACTGTCCGCGGCGGCAGCGGTTCGAGTCCGGCCAATTTCACGAGTGGTGACACCTTCATCATTCAGAATGGCCATGCCATGGCAACCAGCGCCAATTGGACCATTTCGGGCAGCAGCGCAAAGCTTCAAATAGAAAGCAGTGGTACTCTGACGGCCAACAACGCGGTGAGCGCAACCAGCTTCCAGATTGACAGCGGTGGCACACTTAATAGTGGCAACAACATTATTAGCGGCGCAGGCGCGTTCACACTGAGTTCCGGCGCGACACTCGGCATTGGCTCGGCGGACGGCATCACCGCGTCCGCCGCCAGCGGCAATATCCAAGTGACAGGCGCGCGCGCTTTTGACACCGGTGCCAACTATACCTACAATGGCAGTGGGGCACAGGTTACCGGCAACGGACTGCCGTCCACGGTTAATATACTCAAGGTGAACAACACGGTAGGTTTGAGCTTTAGCCAGAGTGTCACGCCGAATGTGTTGAACGGCAACGGCAGGATTGCCAGTGCGGTCACGATTGCCAGCGGTAAGACGATGAAGCCAGGCAATAGCATTGGCACAATTGCGACCGGCGACCTGACATTTGAGTCCGGCGGTATCATCGAATGGGAGTACGACAACACCAGCGCCGATTTGATTGATGCTGGTGCGTTGGTCTTTGGCAACCCTGCCACGGTCAAGATCATTAAATTGGGCACCGTCGTGAACGGCGAGTATACGCTGGCAAACTTTACGGGGAGCGATCCGACCCTCGGTAATCTCGCCTTCGATCTGAGTGGCGCCTTGGGCGTGACCAGCGTCGAGCCGTACATTACGGGGACAACCGCAAAAAGCATCAAGCTGGTGCTGTTGCCCGAGCCGGGGGTGCTGGCGCTGGCGGGGCTGCTGCTGGTTGCTTTAAGAAAAAAGCTGAAACGCTAAAAAGCTGAAAGCGAAAGGCAGATGGCTTAAAGCTGAAATGATGGACGGGGAACGGGAGGCAAGTGGAGCGGTGCTTGGTTCTTTGTCCTTGGTGCTTGGTGTGTGGGGAGAGGAAGGGCGGCA
>Ga0247841_10008236_pt1 | contig 15113 bp, 13 predicted proteins | sample LaCruzMarch2015__2_FD_192410 | JGI IMG/M metagenome (GOLD analysis project Ga0247841, IMG submission 192410) | Freshwater microbial communities from meromictic Lake La Cruz, Castile-La Mancha, Spain - LaCruzMarch2015_18m | ecosystem: Environmental > Aquatic > Freshwater > Lake | place: Spain...
TTACATAGATTTTTTGGGATTTATGTGTAGAAAAGGATACAGCTGATTGAATTTCTCCACTCGAATCTTTTGCTAGTAGAACTTCAAAAAAAGAAGAGGGGTCTTCTATAATCATATTAATAGAATCTAGTAATCCTTTATAAGTCCTGTGATAAGTTGAACTCATCTGAATGTCATGTGCTCTTTTTGTAAGATCGATACTTTCTTTAGATTCGTGGAGCTTCCTGGTGATGGTATCTAAATAGCTTATCCAAACGTCTAATACTTTTTTAACTTGTGGAATCTCATGCTTACTCATAAGAGTAACACATTCAAAGCGAGATCCTTTATAGGGTATAGGAAAGTCTAAACCAGCTTCTGTTACAGTGTAAGGTAATGAGACTGAAGAGGCCATAGATCCCTTAAGTTTCAGTTAATAGTGAATAGTGAAAATCTTTACCAAAGGCACGGTGCATAGCGGATTGGATTTTTCCTTGGTCTTCAGCCTTTTTTATGTAAAAAGTAAAAGCAGCATCACCATACTCTGTCATCCCAATTTTTGTATAAAATGGACGAGCTATCTCTTCTGAAAGGAGAAATACTTCATCTAATCCTCCTTTTAAAGCTATCTTGCATAAAGCATCCATAAGCATCACACCACCACCTCGAAGGGGCTGGGAGATGTTCATTGAGTGAGTATTCCAACGCAGATTCCATGGAGCTGATAAAAGCTCTGTGACATACGCTTTTTTAGGATCTAAAATATGGTAGGTTAAAGCCGCTTGGATTTTCCCTGCAGAATCTTTTGCAAGTAAAACCTTCCCTTGAAACGAGGGCTCTTCTTCGATTTCGTTAATAGAATCGTTTAAACTTTTTAGAGTTGTGTGATAAGTGGAGCACATCTCAAGGTCTTTTGCTTTTTTTTCAGGATCGATCCTTTCTGCAGATTCTCTCAGGTTTTTTATGATCCTATTTACATGGCGCAGCCAAATGCCCAGAACTTCTTTAACATGGAAAATATCAGGCCCGCTCATAAGAGTCACACTTGCAAACCGAGATCCTTCAAACGGTATAGGATATTCTAAACCTGCTCCTACAAGACTCTGAGATAATGAAAGTGCTGAGGCCATAGATTCCTTAAGTTTCAGTTAACAGTGAATAGTGAAAATTTTTACCAAAGGCACGCTCCATAGCGGCCTTTATTTTCCCCTGATCTTCATCATTTTTTAATTCAAAAGTAAAAAACGCATAACAAGACTCCCTCATGCCAATCTTTGCATAAAAGGGACGCGCTATTTCTTGTGAAACAACGGACACTTCCTCAGTTCCCTCTCTTGAAGCAGTTTTGCATAAAGCATCGATAAGCATTAATCCACCACCTCGAAGAGGGTGGGAGATGTTCATGGAGGGAGCGCTAAAGCGTAAATTCCAGGGAGCTGATAGCAGCTCTAGTATAGAAAAGATTTCCCTGTTTTGTGTGTTATAGCTTAATGCAGATTGAATCTGCCCTTCTTCATCTTTTGCAAGTAGTACCTTAATCTTTGTATAGGGATCTTTTTCGATGGCCTCAACAGAGCATTTTAAAGCCATATAAACGCCAAGATAATTTGTGCTTATCCCAAGGTCTGAGATCCCTGTTTTAGGATCTATTGCATCAGGAGATGGGTGCTTTGCCATCATCTCTGTTACATAGCGCATCCAAATACCCAGCACTTCTTTAACATTTGGAATGTCGTGTTTCTGCATGTTCGTAACACAAGCAAAGCGAGATTCTGCATGGGGTAAAGGATGTTCTAAAGCAGGTCCTGCAAAAGTGTTATGTGATGATACTGAACAGGCCATGGTTTCCTTAAATTTACGTTTAAATTATCTAATGAGACCAAAAGTCTCATTGAGCCAGGGTATTTTAGCTGAGAGTTCCCATTTTAAACCGGCTTAATCAACAGCCGCGTACAGATAGTTATCCAATATGGGAGCCTGATGCCCCCCAATCTATACGATATAGGTTTTAGTATTTACCCCTCTTATTGCAAACTTCGTTTCAGGATCAGTTGTAGGATTAAACTCGGAGATCAATCGCAAACAAACTAATGGAAGTTCATCAGGAAACAACTTGTCTCCGTGTAATGCATTCGTTTTTCGGCGTAATGCATTATTAATTCCGTAAGGGCCGCGCCTCTCCGTTAGTTCTCTGTCTACTGGTCTTGTTTCTGAAATGGTCATAATTGCCTGATTTAAAAGTTTGTATTTGATTTTAGTGAATATTATAAACTTTTTTATTAAATCTTTTATTAAGATGCTATAATTAATTTTACAAATCTGCTATCTACTTGATTTTGAGTTAGTTGTGTATTTAATGTTTATTTTCAAAATTTTTTATGTAAAGCGCTATATGTTAGCAGCTTGCGATTGTTTTTTTTGTGTCTGCTTGCTTTTAATTGTGGAGATGATGTTTTTATCATGTTTAATTTTATTTGTTTAAAAGGTTTAATAATGTCTTAATGATTAAACTTTATAATTGATGAAATTGAATATCAATTATAGGCTTAATCATGTCAATTTCACGTGCCGTATCTACTGGTGTAAGAACAATACATAATACAGTGAAGTCTGAGATGCTCATTCCATCTTTAGCAAGAGAGTTAGCACAGAGATCTACAGCGAGAGTACTTGTGACAGGTGCAACAGGAAGACTTGGACAAACACTCGTGCCAGCGCTTACAGATCGTGGTATGAGCTGTATTAGCACATCGCGCGCGCTGCCAAAAAGTCCCAATCAAGTCCAAATGACTTTTAAAGAAAGCGTAGATGACTTGAGCCGAATGTTAGAAAAGCATGATATCCACGCCGTTCTTAATGCAGCAGCTGCAAGTAGCGGTGAGCTTCATGAGATGCTCCTTGTAAATACAGAAGCTGCTGTTCGTCTATCACAGGCTGCAGGGCAGGTAGGTGCTGCCTTCCTTCAAGTATCAACGACTGCAACGCAAATTTTGGGAGTGACTCAAGCAAAACCCTATGCTTATTCAAAGCAATTAGCAGAGCAAATACTTCAAGGAAATGACCATGCAAGAATAGCGCGTTTAGACGTTCTTCTAGGAGATGATTCTAAAATCGATCTTTCATTACTTGCGGCAATCGGAAAGTTTCTACCGGTAGGTTTGCAAATCGGAGGAATCGATAGCACCATCCAGCCGACGACTTACGAAGCGGCAAGTAAAGCTCTAGCTTCTTATTTGGAAATGATTTTAGCAGGGAAAGATCATCCAATTGAGATTAACATCGCAGGTCACCCAGTCAAAATGAGTGACTTTATTCGAATGGTTGGAAATTCAGCGTATGAATTACACGTGCCGATCGAAGCTCTTCACGGACTTGCTAAACTTGTGAATGAAGGATCATTAACGCAAGAATTTTTAAGGCTCGCTGTAATATCTAACAAGAATCCAATTATTCACGATACTGCAGACTTCCAGTCGCTTCACGGCTCGCCGATTCCTTCGGTGGATGACATGGTAGCAAAAGTGCACGAAACAGTATCTTATGGTAGTCTGCTAGATGCTGGTAGAAGAGTTTTGTCAAGAGCTCCTATTGGAAGGCTTATTTCCGAAACTGCGGGGATTTTAACTCTTTCTGATTTTAGAAAAGCATAAAGTCTACCATTTAGCAAGAGGCGGCATAGAACAGAGAATGGCATCAGGATTGCCTCCTGACATAAAGCCAAACTTAGTCCCTCTATCATAAAGTAGATTGAATTCGACATAATGGGCCCGGCTTTCTAGCTGGGTCTTTTTTTGGTCCTCAGTGAAAGGTTGGTCTATCCTTTTTTGATAAATAGGGAGTATTGCATCTAGAAACGTATTACCCACTTGCTTCCAAAGCGCTATATCCCTTGTAAAATCGCCTGTATTATAATGATCGAAGAAGATCCCTCCGACGCCCCGTTCTTTCTTTCTATGGGGTATATAGAAGTATTCTTTGGCATTTTGTGAGAACTTTGGGTAGACATCATCTCCAAATGCATCGAGTGTGTCTTTAGCGATTTTATGAAAGTGCTCTGTATCTTCATCATAGAAAAATCCCATAGGTGTGAGATCGTATCCTCCACCAAACCATGTCCGGTCTTTCGTCTCGATGTAGCGGATGTTCATATGGACGGTCGGTGCATGGGGATTGTGCATATGGGTGATGAGACTGACGCCCGTTGCAAAAAAGGGACCTGTTCCATCTTGCATTGGAAACTGATCTCCTGAAACACCTGACCAGTTCACGGCAGCTTTTTCAAATACATCTCCGCGAATCTGAGATATTTGCCCGCCGCCACCTGAGTGGTGAGACCATGGGGTTCTTTGGAAGCGAGCATGAGGTTCAAGCGTTTCGAAGCCTTGGATAATTCTGTCTCTTAATCCTTGTAAAAAAGAAACTATTTCTTGTCTGGTATCCATCGTAGCTAGCCTTTAACTTAAATTTTTTAGATAATTGCGTTATTAAGTGAATCATTTGTTATAACTTACCATCTTTTGTGGCTGAATAATTCAGGGTTTCTCCAAGAAACTGTCTAACTGTTTTTAGACTTCTTAGACTTCTTTTTGAATGGCTTTTTCTTCGCTACCGGTAAGGTGCTCAATTCAGCTTCAATTTCTTTTACCGTAGGTAGATTAGCCTTGAGTTCTTTTGGAAGCTTTTCAAACAGCTTAACTTCAAATTCGGCTACTCCAATAGGTCGATTAAAGTTTCTTAAGACATATTCAGCAAAAATATTATCTTTTGTCTTGCATAGGATAATTCCAATGCTTGGTTGGTCATTTGTATTTCTAAGCTGATCGTCGACGGCAGAAAGATAGGCACTCATTTGTCCAGCATCTCTACTGTCAAATTTCCCTCCTTTTAGCTCCACAATCACATAACAACGCAATTTTAAGTGGTAAAAGAGGAGATCTATATATAAGTCTTGCTCTCCTGCCGTAATGTGGTATTGCTGGCCTACAAAAGCAAATCCTTGCCCAAGCTCAATCAGAAACTTTTGAATGTGTTTGACCAATCCATCTTCTAAATCTTTTTCTAGATGTTCTGTATGTAATGTAAGGAAGTCAAACAAATAAGGGTCTTTAAGGGATTGCTGGGCCAGGTCGGATTGAGCAGCTGCCAGCGCAGTCTTGAAGTTGGTGATTGCTTTTCCTTCCCTGCGATATAAGTCATTTTCAATCCAGACTGTCAGCATGCTGCGACTCCAGCCATGTTCTATTACCTTGGATGCATACCAGAGCCTTTCAGGAGTATCCTTAATTTTCGCAAGAATCAAAGCGTTATGTCCCCAGGGAATGGAGAAAATTGGCAAATTATCTAATTGTGCAACAGCTTGTTGCACTTTTGTATAGGCCTGATAAAACGCCTTCATAATGAACATGTTACGCCTTGAAAAGCCTTCGACTCCAGGGAACTCATTTTGGAGGTCTTTAGCCACTTTTTCTAGAATCTTGCTTCCCCAATCTTGCTGCTCTTGTTTTTCAACAATATCTTGCCGCTTCTAAATAACTATACAAATCTACACATTCCATAGAGAAGTACAGTACGTCGATCAAGCAGTGTTATCGACGGTTCGCGTGTTGGAGTCGCACCAACAAAGTCCGTGAAGAAGGTGTCTCTTCTTATCTCAATAAGCAGGCTTGCGCCTGATTAAAGGATCGATTTTCATCGCCCGGAAATGCGCTGCAAGCGCCACTAGAAGTTTTTTCCGAATGTGCCGCCACCCTGACCATACATGTTTGCGCATATTCCTCACGGGTAATGGCAAAGTGACATGACCAGATTTGCCATCGGGTATTTTATCCAAACGGCGCGGCAATCTTTCAGAAGCTTCCTGGAAGCGGCGGGCTATAGCTAGCGCCGCCGCTTCATGAATAGTAAGTCCATACCTGGACGCAAATTTTATACGGCCAATCACAGAAGTATAAGCTAGATTGACCTCTTCTACTTTTACACCAAAACGATAAGCTCGAGATTTGATATGACGTATAATAGAGCTATACGAAAAGGAAGATAGCATGCGGGCATAGCGAGGAGCTTTAGTTTCGGATAGCTCTGTTTTTTTTTCTGTAAAGTCTAGTTTTTCAAGAATAATGGGTTTTTGAGTTCGGAGGCTCCACTCTACTATAACAGTGGAGGCGTCTCCGATTAAAGCAAGGCTCTGTTTAGACTTTTTTCCATAGGTAACAAGAGGGATTGTTTTGTGGTCTATCAGGTTGCCAAAGCGATCTGTTTCTACAACGGCCAGATGATCAGCGTTGATATCTATTCCTATAGCTCCGAGATCCATTTTTGTTGTGCATTCGGGTTCTACTTGCTCAGTACTTACCAATACACGCCAGCCCTTTTTATCTTTTTTTAACCGGTAGCTTAAAGCCTGTCCGTAGTGTTTGTAATTAGTATCTTTGAGGTTATTGAGCCTTGAGCGATCCTGGCAGCTTTGTAGAGCTGCCAGGATCGTCTCTTGTCCATAAGAAAATCGAATATTGGGAATTTCTAAATACTTTCCATGATTCAGACTATCTGGCAGTCTCAGACGAAGAGTTAAGCTACCGTCTTCTTGGATGAATGCTGTACATGATTGATTTCCTGCTGTTTCATCTTTGGAGCCTAAGCAAAAAAAGGAGTCATTTCTTTCTCGCTTCCATACAGATAACCAATTTTTATGATTTTTATATCCGTTTTCTTTCAGGTTGAACTGCTGTCTAAAGAGATCTTTCGAGCCAAAACAAAGGCGAATTTTATTCTTCTCTAGGTCAGACTGAAGAGATTTTAGCTTCCTTTTTAGGCAAGCTAAGCTACGCTTTTTTTGATGGAGAACATCTTTCTTCTTTATTTTGCTTATTGTTTTTTCAAGCTTTTCAATACGGGTGGATAGGGTTTGAATACGAGAGGGAAGCAGTTCTTTAATGGAGGCTATTTTCCCTTCAAGCTCCACCTTGATTGCGTTGAATTGTCTTGCTGTGATTCCGAATTTCACAAGATAGGAAGATTTCAGATCGGAAGCGCTCTTCCCAGCTGAAATCTCAGCAAATAGAGTTCTTTCAACGCGAGACATTAGATTTGCGCAGTCATCCAAAATTTCATCCGCTTTACTATCATAAGTAAAGCGAGTTTGAAATGTAAAAGTGAGATTACTAGATTTCATTCGCAGCTTCTTTTAATGCATCTAATAACTTTTTGTTTTTACGGTTCCTTGAGCCATAAAGTCTTGCTGAGAACACAGTAATAATTTCTAGAACATCTTGAACAAGGTCATCTTCAAAGGCTCTATCTTCCGAAGCGTTAATAATCACTACTTCCGTTCCAAATTGTTCACAAAGAGAAAAGATAAGCTCAGACCCAAATCTTAGTAATCGGTCTTTGTGTGTAATGACAAGTCTTCCTACAGCGCCGGAACAAATTTCTTTGATAAGGTTTTTGAGTCCTTTTTTATTGTAGTTAAGACCGGAGCCGAGATCCTGAAAGATCTCATGCTTCCATCCTTGACTACTGCAATAAGACTCTAATAAAGAAGACTGCCGAACAAGATCTCCTTTTTGATCATGACTAGAAACTCTGGCATAGCCGATCGTTCGTTTTTCTGAAGGATTTTTTCTTGCTGTAATACCGAGTAATTTACTTAACTCATACCTTCGATGTCCTTGAGGAGTGCGCTCGGACGAAATACGTCCAGAGCGCTCCCAACGTCTGAGGGTCTCTTTAGTAACACCAAGTTCTTCAGCTGCTTTGCCAATACTTATTTTCATGCGAAAGAATCTAAACATTTTTTGTATATTTATCAATATTTATTTAGATTTTATCGAGCTGCTTCAAACCCTATGTCCCAGTACAGCTTGATTAGCTCCTTGTTGACTGCTATAGCTCCTTTGATTTGGGCAGAGCGTATCTTTGTTTTCAGTAATGTAATAAATTTCTTATAATTATCTGTTGAAAATTTCGACTTTTTTAGTGGACGGAAGTGATTTTTTAGCCATTGGAAATCCCCAGTTCTTTTTCGAATAGAGAGCGAATCCCTTCATGGAGAAGGTTCATTGGAATACATGATTTTAAATGAGGTAAAGTTTTTCGCTTTTATGCGGAGAGTATAAGAAGTTGTTTTTGAAAGAACAACTGAATTTTGCTGTTAGGTAAGTGTATCTACGAAAAAAATGAGGCCTAATAATTAGAAAACTATTTCTTGTCTGGTATCCATGGTAGCTCCTATGCTAATGAGATCACTTAAGGTAAAAGGATTCTAAAGCGGATGGAGAAAAAAGACATCTTAATTTTAGGTGCAGGAATATCGGGTCTTTCGGCCGCTTTCACACTCTCTCAGATCGCTCCTAACTGCTCTATTACGATCCTAGAAGCATCACAAAGAGCTGGAGGGTGGATTCATTCTTCTTCTTTCGATGATTTTTTCTTTGAGTTGGGCCCCCGTGTATTCAAAGCTTCAAAAAGTAGAGCTCTTCTTGAGCTGATTGATGAGCTTGGTCTGCAAGATCAAATAGCCACTGCATCAGGTGCAAAAGATCGCCATATTCTTTTAGAGGGGAAGCTTCATAAGCTGCCACAAAGCATGCTCTCTTTTCTCTTCTCTTCGTTTACAAGACCTCTGATACTCCCTATGCTTTCTGAATGGAGAAAAAAACCTTTAGCAATCGCTGATGAAACGATCGAAGAGTTCATTGTAAGAAGATTGGGAACAGAGGTATTCGAGCGTCTCTTTGATCCTCTGACACAAGGGATCTACGCAGCAGATCCCAAAGAACTATCTATCCGCTCTTGCTTCCCCATTTTAAAAAAATGGGAAGATGCCTACGGAAGCATCACGGCAGGGTTTTGGAATGAGGTGATTAAAAAGAAAAAAGAACCAAATTCTCAAATGCCGGGATCCTCCCTTTTTACTCTCCAAGGGGGAGTTGAAATGCTCGTTCACACGCTCTGTGAGAAAAGCAATGCAAAGATAGCCTATGGGCAGAAAGCATTGTCACTTGAGCGTATAAAGGATGTTTGGTGTGTTAGGACAGAAAATAAAGAGTGGAGTGCAGACTCTGTTTTTATTGCACTACCTCCTAAAGAAGCGGGGAGAATTTTGCAGAGAATAGATCCATCAAGTTCTGAGGATCTACTTAGCATTCCAAGTTGCTCTGTAACAAGTGTACTGCTTGGATTTTCTAAAGAAGTTCTATCCTACAAAGGCTTTGGGTATCTTGTTCCAATGAAAGAAAATCTGAATATCTTAGGAGCTGTTTTTGATTCAGAGGCCTTTGCCCAGCAAAATAAAGAGAAACAGACCCGTATTACACTGATGCTAAAGGGATCGGGTTATACTCAGGAAGAAATAAACCATAATGTGACCCTTGCTCTACAGGAGCATCTGGGCATACAGCAAAAGCCAGATTTTTTACAGGTACAAGTATCGGAAGATTCTATTCCGAAATTTCTCACTTTTCATAATGACAAAATCGCTTTTCTAGACAGAAAGATCTCTAAAAGCCTTCCCAATTGTTATCTTCTTGGTAACTACCTAAATGGCGTATCTGTCAGTGACTGCATAAAGCGCTCTAAAGAGCAGGTGCTGAGATGGGCTCTTTCTTAAGATCGCAGTAACTGAAGAACGGTTTGAAATAGTCATCTACTTCATGAGTAGATCTCTTTTTTTTACAAATTGTAAAACTTTTACCTTTTCATGAAACTCAAAAAAAATAGTTGATGAATGGAATTTCTTTTGGCTTTGTCTTTAATCAAATCTTAATATAAAACAAACGATTGTTTGACATGTTCGAGACGAAGATAGGCTATTTATTAACACTAATTAGGAGATTTTTATGGCTTCAGCAGCAGCACCAACAACAAGACGTTTTCCAGGACTCCACCTCGAATTACCTCCTATCCCTCCCCCTCCACTTGATGGATATCTAGAAGAAAGATCTGTACGGCCTTTGAGCCCACATGGTCCTCATGGGAGAAATACTATAATTACTGATATATACAATTTGTCTATGAGGGTAAACCAGGTGATTGGTCGTCTTCAAGCTTTCCAAAGTGAGTTTGGTCGTGATTTCCCTAGTTTATTGAACAGGGTAAGTCAAAGTATCGAAAATGGTGATGATAGAATTTTTCGAGAGTTCAGTTCCAATTTTGGTGAAATACGAGGGACTATTGCAGATTTGGCGAGTATGATCCAAAGGGTAACAGAAGCAACAGGAGAGGACTACTCTGGAATGCTCGCTTATACCGAAGAATCCTATCGAGCCACTCGGCCTGATCAAATGAGAAATGATATACTCGTGGCTCATCACATTGCTGGCATAGACAGAGACGCAAATGCGTTATTCGCTCAAGAAGGATCTCCTGAGGAGCGTCTTGGACATTTACAGCAATTACAAGAGCTATTTCAAAATATTCAAAGAGAGCTTGCTTCAGGAACTCTTTCTTTGAGTGCTGAGCAGTATGCCATGTTAAATGGGCGCCGAGATAGTATCATAGCTGGTGTAGCTCAGATGCAGCGTCGAGGTTTAGTGCCTGCACTAGAGCTCCCTCCAGGAGCACATATTTTGGCCCCAATTGAAGTTGCTGCAGTAGGAGGTAGAGGTCTTGTTCCGCCGGTTCCACCCATTCACCTAACACCTCTAGATAACCTTTCCTATTTATACAGACATTTCACTGAAAATGTATGGAATCAATTAAATCTTGCCGGAGAATCTTCAGAAGCAAGAGTGGCAGTTCTTGAAGGTATAGCGGAAGGAATTGGTTTAACAGGTGACGAGTTTGGACGTGTATATTTCTTTGTTTGGCAAATTGCTAATGATCTATTCGAAGCAGGACATGGTCCTAAGCCTGAAGGTAATAATTTCGGAAAAGATCATGCTTGTGACGATGCAAATCGTTTAAGAGAAGCGATACGAAGAGCTGCAGCCGAACTTCAGGAAGCTGGGGCGTATGCTGCTGCGCGCGTTTAAGTGTTTTTTACATTTCTAAAATCAAAAAACCGCTCTTGAAAAAGAGCGGTTTTTTTGTGTAGAAATCTTTTCTATAAGTCAGTGAAGAGTATATTCAATCTGTTAAGGATGGAACAGGGTCGGACAAAGATCTTCTCCTGCCGTATCACCAAAAACTACACCTTCTTTTTTCAATGAATGCGTGTGTGGATCTCTTGCCTCTAAGCAATAGTTCGGTTTGCCAGCGGTAAATGCGATGACGAGCAGAGATAGATATTTCTCATTGAAGAGGGTTGTCAGAGGTAGTGGGGAACTCCCAGATACAAATAGTGCGTTACCTGCTTTTTTAGGGATAAGCACTTCTTCGGTTCCTAGAGCATCAGGCGATAGCATGATGATCACAGCTCCAAGTAGGGGCCTTATGCTACTGATGTCTTGGAGAGTGCTACTTGCTGTTAAAGGACAATCTTGTAGTGTCCCTGTTCTCAGGTATTGATCGTAGGCGAGCTTTAAGGGCTTTTTTCTGAACAGGTGGTAAGCGATTTCTCCAAACTGCTTTTTAGAGCAGAGCTTTTTGATCTCAAGGCCATCTTTCCATAGGTTTCTTCCATGAAGAAAAAGACTTTCGTTGGAGGAGAAGTCTAAAGGGTTTTTCTCACTCACGCCCATTCTTTTTTTCAGATACTGCTCGGATGAGGCTAAAAGCTTCTCGCATTCTTCTGCAGAGAGGACGGAATCGAATTCAATAGATCCTGTCTTATTAAAATGGTCAATATGTTCTTGGGCGAGGGTCACTCTCATAGCATCTCTTACAATTGGATTTTTTTGATTCTTTCTAGTGCCGTATGCACTTTGGATAACTTCGTAAATGCAGATAATCTAATAAAACCTTCTCCATGCTCTCCAAATCCTCTGCCAGGAATCGCAACGAGCTGGCATTGCTTAAGCAGAACATCGAAAAATTCCCATGAAGAATAGCCAGAGGGCACCTTCCACCACACATAGGGGGAGTCTACCCCTCCAAAGCAGGTGTGGCCAAGGGCCTGAAGACCTTCTCTTAACGCTTTTGCGTTGGCAAGGTAGCTATCTACCTGGGAAAGGGTTTCTTGCTTTCCCTGTATGCTATAGCAGCTTTCTGCGCCACGCTGTATAGGGTAGGATACGCCATTAGATTTGATCGATATTCTTTTGCTCCATAGATTCCAAAGGCTTACCTTCTTTTTATTTTGGAGCATGGTAAGAGCTTTAGGAACGACTGTGTAGCCACATCGAAGGCCTGTAAATCCAGCCGATTTAGAAAAACTTCTAAATTCTACAGCGACATCTATAGCGCCCTCTATTTCATAAATACTGCGGGGAACGTCTTTACTTGTGATAAAAGCGCTATACGCATTGTCGTAGAGGATAACGGAGTTATTTGTCTTAGCGTAATCTACAAAAGCTTTTAGCTGGCTTCGAGTCATCGCAACACCTGTTGGGTTGCTTGGCGAGCAAAGATAAATCACATCGATCGGCTCATTTGGAACACAGGGCAGACAGCCCGTCTCTTCAAGACACGGCATTAGAAGAACTTTTCTTCCTGCGATGAGATTGGAATCCAAATAAACAGGATATGTCGGATCGGGGATAGCTACCGTACTTTTCGGATGAAACAGTTCTGTGATATTTGCAATGTCCGTATTGATCCCATCAGAGATGAAGATCTCTTCCCACTGCACTGGAAGATCTTTGTAATCGCCCTCTGCAATCGCTTTTCTTAAGAAAGAATATCCTTCTGAAGGACCATATCCACGGATGCTCTCCTGCAATGTCATTTCATTTACGGCTGTAGTGATCGCTGCCCCAACAGATGGTGCAAGTGGAAGGGCTACATCACCGATTCCCACATTCACAATATCGGCATGAGGATTTTCTTCCCGAAGCTCGAAAAGTTTTTTTTCGATGATAGGGAATATATATTCTCTACGAAGTTTCTGAAAGTGAGGGTTGCTTTTGGCCATATTTTTAAAAGAAAAGGGTGCGAACCTTGTAAATTATAGTTTTCAAAAGATTTTTTTTTGATAAAAGGTTACCATCAGCCTCCAAATATAATAAAGGTCGATTTTAGAAAAAAACTCTTATGCATCCTCTACAAAACCTTATTGATAAAAGTGACGAAATAGAAAAAAAACTTGGCTATCCTTTTAAGGACAAGCAGCTGCTTGCCCTCGCGTTTGTTCATAGGTCATATTATAATGAACATAGGCAAGAGCTTAAAGAGCATAACGAGAGGCTAGAATTTCTTGGAGATTCTATCTTAGGCCTTATTGTCTCAGAATACCTATACTCCCATCTTCCCCATGAAAATGAGGGACAGCTCTCTCATTTAAGGGCTCATCTTGTTGAGGCTACAATGTGTGCATCATTTGTTCAAAAACTCTCTATAGGGGAATTTCTCCTTCTTGGTAGAGGGGAGAAGATGAATGATGGAAGAGGCAGAGACACGATCCTTGCTGATCTTTTTGAGGCCATACTTGCTGCCATGTACCTCGATGGAGGCCTTTCCGAAGTAAAAGACTTTTTTTGGCTTCATTTCCATGAGGACGTGCAAAATTATTTGAAAGAGCCATCCAGGAATTGGAAAGCGGAATTTCAAGACTACTGTCAAAAGAAATACCAGCGGCCTCCAAGCTACAAAGTACTCAAAGAATTTGGCCCGGATCATAACAAAACGTTCGAGGTAGCGGCTTGCATCGCTGAGCAAGAAGTGGGAATAGGTTCTGGTTCTTCCAAAAAAGAAGCAGAACAAAGCGCTGCGAAAGAGGCTTTAGAAAAACTTAAGGAAGATCTAAATGGCAAAGACAAAAGTACTGTGGAGCTGTAGCGAATGTGGCCATCAGCAGCCTAAATGGTCTGGTAGCTGCTCGGTTTGTCAAAAATGGAATACGTTTGCTGAAGAACTAGGCATTACCCCTTCAGGCAAGCGTTTTGAAGTAGAAGGCAAAACCTCTAGCCGTCCTTTAAAAATCGAAGAAGTAGATATCTCTCCTTTTCGCAGATACACAACTAAGATCAAAGAATTCGATAGGTTGCTCGGTGGAGGACTTGTCTCAGGATCGCTCACACTCATCGGTGGAGATCCGGGTATCGGTAAATCAACTCTTCTTCTGCAGATTTCCAATAGTCTTGCAAGTCAGGGTTTAAATGTTCTGTATGTATGTGGTGAGGAGTCAGTAGAGCAAACGGTGCTAAGAGCTCATAGGCTGGGGATTAAAAGTGACTCTCTGTATTTACTCAATGAAACTCTTTTTTCTTCGATCAAAGCCCATGTAGAAAAGCTAAAGCCTGATGTCCTTATCGTCGACTCGATCCAAATTGTTTACAAATCAGAAATCCCTTCATCGCCAGGCAGCGTTGCGCAGGTAAGAGAACTTGCTACAGAATTTATGCATCTTTCTAAAGGGATGGGCATTTCTACGTTCCTCATCGGCCATGTGACAAAATCAGGTGAGATCGCAGGCCCCAGAGTGCTCGAACATATTGTAGATACAGTACTTGACTTCGAAGGGGACAGACATCACGGCTATAGAATCTTACGCGCTTCTAAAAACCGTTTTGGTCCCACCGATGACATCGCACTATTCCAGATGGATGCAAGTGGGCTCACAGAGGTAGAAAATCCCTCTGCTATCTTTCTTCAGGAAAGGATTAGGGAAAGCTCTGGCTCTGTCATCATCCCAACAATCGAAGGATCAAGAGCCTTCTTAGTGGAGGTGCAAGCTCTTGTTGCCCCATCTGCTTTTGCAACCTCTTCTCGCAAATCAACCGGTATTGATGCCAATAGACTCTCATTACTGCTCGCAGTACTTGAGAAAAAAGTGGGATATCAACTGCATCATTGCGATGTATTTGTCTCTATCGCCGGAGGCTTGAAAATACTTGAGCCTGCAGTGGATCTCGGTATTGCACTCGCTGTTTTATCTTCTTTTGGAAATAAGACGCTAGATCCCGATACGGTGATTTTTGGTGAGGTAGGTCTTGGTGGTGAGGTCAGAAGCGTTCCTAAAGTAGAAAGTAGAATCAGAGAAGCGATCCATATGGGCTTTACACGGTGTATCCTCCCAAGAAAAAACTTAAGCGCTCTTCCCAAAGAGCTGACACAAAAAATAGCGCTCGATGGTGTAGACAGGATCGAGGAGTCTATCG
>Ga0247841_10008237_pt1 | contig 15113 bp, 14 predicted proteins | sample LaCruzMarch2015__2_FD_192410 | JGI IMG/M metagenome (GOLD analysis project Ga0247841, IMG submission 192410) | Freshwater microbial communities from meromictic Lake La Cruz, Castile-La Mancha, Spain - LaCruzMarch2015_18m | ecosystem: Environmental > Aquatic > Freshwater > Lake | place: Spain...
GCATCCTGGTCCTGGTAGGCGTTGTCGTATGGCGTGTGCCGCGCGCCCACGACCCGCAGCGTGAGGGCCGTTGTGTCGCCAAGTTGCCGAAAGTCGGCCATACGTACCCCCTTTAGTGCCTGATAAGGCTTTCGTACCCCACAGGAACATATTTTCGCCGCCGTGCCTTGCCATCGTCATCTGCCGGCGACGGGGGGCGCCCCTCCCGTTGCCAATTGGCAAGAATCCCGCGCACATAGCGGATGCTGCTGCGCTTCTCCGGGGGAGCCGCGATAATGGCCGCCCGCACTTGGTCGTCGCCGTACTCGTCTTTCAAGCTGTCCCATGTCTGATCCGACGACGACGACGACGGCTTCCCTTCTTGTTCAGTCGTCGTCTTGTTAAATGAGTCTTGTTCCTGCGTCTGTGGGATGTTGGGTAGCATCTGCGGGATGTTACCCCCTACCATCTGTGGGATGCTACCCGCTATCCCGACTGGCAACGGAAGGAGTGTGTACGCGTTGGAAGTCAGGTCCCCATCGACTGTTCGCCTCTGTTCCCATGACACCAACCCCAGGTCACGGAGCCGCGCTAGAGCACGATCAACACTGGGAACGCTCGCCCCGATAGCCTTTGCCAGTGCCTTGCGCGATGGGTAGCATTCCCCGGTCCCATTGTTGGCATGCCTCGCCAGCGCCGCATAGACTGCAATCCCGATGGGACCGAGTTCGGCGCCGTAGCGGTCTAGTATCTCGTTGTGCATCCAAAACCAATTGCCGCCCCGCTGATCTCTGACCTGCATATGTCCCCCTTCGCCGGGGGCAAACAAAAAGCCCGGCGTCCTCCTTGAGAAGTCCGCCGGGCCTGTGGTATGATGGCCCTAACCATTCTGCCGGCGATGCGGCGGACTGGCCAGCAAGGCGTCAGGGTTCCCGCCCTGGCGCTTTGCGCTTTTATAGTGTCATGTGACATGCTCAGTCTACCCCCGAAAATCCCGCGCGTCAAGCGCTCCCCAGCAATTCCAAATGTAACATCCGACAGGCGTAGTCTAGCCCCTTGTGGGCGTGATTGACGGACATGGTACCGGTACCATGCAGCACCTTACGGGCACAAGGCCCTATGCTACGAACTACATTTGGAATTGCTGAGCGCTCCAATCGTGGTGGTAGCGCTGTCTGTTCGAGCCATTGGGTTACGCCCTTCTCCTCCTGTACGGCACGTGCAGATTGCGCACGGCCTTGCGCTTGACCTCCTCGCCGCGGCGATCGTAGCCGCTGGTCGTGGCGGGAGAAGCGTGCCCCATCAGTTTCTGCACCGTCACCAGGTCCACGCCGGCGTCGAGCAGGTTGCCGGCAAACGTCCGGCGGAAGTCATGCCAGGATAGATCATGCACGCCCGCTTCCTCAGCGCGCTTGGCCAACATCTGCGCCAGCGCCTCATCACTCACCCCCCGGCCCACCTGGACGTGCCCCCCCTTGCGGATGGCGTACCACAGCGGCCCCCCGCCGGCCGTCTCCTCGCCGGGCGTCGCTTCCCGCAGGGCGAGCCAGTCCGCCAGCGCTTCGGCAGCCCCGTTATCGGCGTAGGCGGTCCGCCGCTTGCCCCCTTTGCCCCACACCGTGATCTCGAAGGCCGGGACAGTGCCACCTGATGTGCTGTCCTGCCGATGGATGTTGACGAGCTCGAGGGTGGCAAGCTCCTCGCGGCGCATCCCGGTCACCCAGGCGAGGGCGATGATGGCGGCATCGCGCACCCCGGCGGGGGTCTCGTCATAGGCGCAAGCATCGAGGAGCGCGGCCAGCTCCCCGTTGGAGAGATGCCGCCCCTTGGGCGCCCCGTCGCCCCGCACGTTCTCCACTGCGGCCACCCGCTCCGTGATACGGACAATCGCCACGCGCGCCGTCTCGCTGAGGGTGCCATCCTCGATCGCCAGGTCGCCGGCCCGGCGCGCCCACCAGCGGATGGCGGAGAGGGCGCGGTTGATGCCGCTGGCCGCGCGGCCAGCGCGTTGGAGCTCGGCGGCATACTCCTGGACCAGCAGCTTCGTCATAGCGCGACCGGCCCGCCATTCCTCGAAGGCTTGCAGATCGTTCAGATACCCCCGCCTGGTATTGGGCGAGCGCAGGTGGGGATCAGTCGCCAGCGCGTGCGCGATGGTGTCGAGAGGGTCTGCGCCTGTCGGGGAGGGGGTCAAGATCATGGTTTCCATGCGTTCGTTGCTGTCCATCATAGCTTGTGTCAACTGACATTATCACTAGGAATTGTAGTCCCAAAAAGAGGGGGGTCAACTCTCATTTCGAGCCGATACCCCCCACCGTAGAACACCGCCACTCACCAGAAACAGACACCAGACGGCCAGAGCGCCAGATCCCAGAGTCACCAAAGTTGGTTCGCAGACGAGCCGATGGGGGACGCAACCACCCGGAAGCCGAAGGCGATGTTCCTGTTGCCGGGGGCAACGGTGTTGATCGCATCCTGGACGGCGGCAAAAGGACAACCTACTGAATCCATCGTTGAGCGAACCTGTAGGAGGCTGCCTGCCGGCGTTTTCTGCATTCGAGTTGCCATATCCTGGCACCAAGCAGCCTCTGCCTTCGGACCAACCCGCTCTGCTTCTCCTCCAGTGCTGTCGGCAAGCCGCCGCCTGGCCGGTGATGGCCTTCAGCGCTCCGGCGACGGCCAGCCGGCTGTTCTTCAGTCCGGCTGGCCGTATTCCAGCCAGCCCATGTCAATCCGCTTGACCCTGGCGAAGGGGATGATAACCGACACACTGTCGCCGGCATCGGCGATCAGCCCCTCGCGGGAACGATCCCAGTAGTAGTGAGTGTTGTCAGGAGGCCCCTCGGGATCAAGGCGAACATCCAGAATTCTACCCTGCCGCGAGATCAGGCGCATAGCGAGAGAAGGCTCACTGTCCTCTTCATAGGAGTTATCGAACTCGATCCCAACCAGGGCATCAACCTCGACGGTGCGCGTCACGCCGTCCGTGATGCCGATGGCGCTCATCGAGGGGTAAGTGGACTTCGAGTTGTATGTACAAGCACCTATACAAACCCAGCCACCGCGCAGCCGCTCCGTCTGCATGAAGCGCACGTCTCGGACCAGGAAGGTGGCCGTCTGCGTCTGCCAACCTGTAACCGTAATAGCAACCGTTGGCGTGAAAGGCGCAAGTGGAGGTGGCTGTGAGGGAACATATCCTTCAATTTCGCTCCATGGTGCGGCCAGGGTCAAAGCCCCGCTGTATTCCCACTCCACCGCCCTTCCACCATCAATCTTGTCATCCCTGTCATCCTCCCACGCTTCACCGCTCGGGCAGACGCTGCTGGCTGTGCAGGGCAGACTCGCCTGCCCCTGGCTCGTGCTGAAGCCGCGCCCTGACAGGTGCTCCCAGGTGAACTCGTATTCCACCAGCCCATCATCCACGCTCTCAGCCGGAAAGGATGGCGGAAAGGATGCCGGCAGTTCTTGCCCACCGCTCAACCGCATCAGGCCCACTGTCGTCACTGTGACAAGCTCCGCCGCCTGCAGGCGATCCACAGCGGTCGTCTTTCCGGCAGTGATGGAGAAGATCGACTTGCCAGACCCTAATCCGCCGTAGAGGGTGCCCGAGATTACCTCCGTCGCTCCGAAAGGAAGGGGCAACAACAAGGAAAGCCCCGCCTGAGTGGGCTTGATGGCGCCCACCTTGTCAAAGGAAGAAGATACCTTAACGTCGTAGCCTGGAAGCGTGCCGCCTGAGAACGACAGCATGCTTACTTCCAGCGTGTTCCCGTAAGTGTCAGCCAGTCGCCAGATCGGTGTCGGGACAGGGTTTGGTGGCAGCGGGTTGAGCAGACGCACACCCAGGGTGTCCGTAATGGCCAAGGCATAGCCCCCGAAGCCGGTTGATCCCTGGATTTCCTGACCCACCTTCATCACCAGTCCATCCAGCGAGTTGCCCGCGGCGTCGAGCAAGCGGAAGGAGGCACTGCTGGGCGGGTCACGGCGCAGAGACTGCAACTGCGAGAGGTCCAGGGTGAGATTGAAATCTCCCAAGACGGCGCTAAGGCGATCATCGGAACCCCGCGCCTCTTTTGCAGCCAGCGAACGGCCGGAGAGGCTGATGATATCCCAGGTCGACGTGGCTCCTGCCGTCGGTGTGGGCGCAGGGATAACCGTCAGCGAGTGCGCCTGAGCCAGTGGGAGGGCGACGCGCCCAACCCATGTCTGTCCCGTAAGCGCCACATCCCCGGCAAAGGTAACGCTATCCAGCTCGCTGCCGTCGGCAAACCGCAGCTTGAACTGATCGGTACCCTCCGTGCGGGCTAGCGAGGCCAGGGCCGCCGGCTGCAGGCTGAGCTTGAATTCGGCATATTGGGCCGACACCGGGTCAGGCAGGCAATAGGGGGTCGTCCAGTCTCCAGCGTCAGGACAGACCAGGCGTATCTGCTGCCCGCAGCCGTCGGTCACGTCCCATTGCCTGGCGGCGGTGGGTGGTGTCCCTGGGCTCCCTCCCTCGAACTGGATGGAGTCGGTCTCGGCGATCGGCAGACGCTCATACCCCCACTCGCTCCTGCCAGTGGCCGCGCTCTGGCCCGGGGAGATGATCATCTCACCCTCGTAGCCCACCAGTGCATAACGTGTATCCGCCAGGCGGCGGATCTCTCGGATGTTGACGGTTGTGAGCGCCAGAAAACGCCAGCCGCAGCCGGCCTCAAGGTCACCCTGGATGGAAAGGGGTGCTTCCAGCACAATCTCGGAGCCGTCCATCTTGCGTACGCGCGCTTTGGACGGCTCGACCGGCGGCTGGACCGTCGGGGTCGTGGTAGGCGTGGCTGTATTGGTGCCCTCGCCCTCCGGCGCCGCTGGTGTAGTGGGTATTGTGGTCGATGTCGGGGTAGCGGCCGCGGTAGGCTCACGCGTAGGAGCGAGTGTAGGAGAAGCGGTGGCAGTTGGTGTAGCCGTCGGCATGGCCTGGGCTGTCGCCGTCTGGATGAACGCTACGGCGGTGGCTAACTGCTCCATAGGGCTGGGGGTAGGCGTCGCAACCGGCATGCAGGCCGCTGCCCCGCTCAACAGAACGACGAACACCAATAACAGCCCCAAGAGCTTCCTCGCGCTCACTTTCATCCTCCTTACATTGCTGTGCGACGGACAGCAATGGCTGTCACAACATCTCTGTCGGAGTGGGCATTGGTGCCAGGAGGGGCACGCCTACGCCAACAGCAGCGATCAGGCGAAATGGACGTCGGCGGGTGCGCAATAGTCCATGCTCTGATGCAGATGATTATCTTGTCGCTTACTATCGCGTGCATTCTTATAAAAAGCAATGGCGGTGACACCTGTACACCTGTGGCTGTCTTGAGGGATGCTTCCGTCGTCCATGAAATGGCTGATTGAGATCCTCCCCGCCGCTCTCCCACTACCGGCGGGAATAGCAGCCCATGACTGACTCCCTCCCGGTCTATGTCTCCTGGTGCTCGATCCCCAGAACAACAACGACAGACCCAATCCGTGCTACAATGGATGCGATCCTCCCGTCATGTATGTTGATGAGACAGCATGATGGACATTGACGAGCTACTGCCCGGCTTCACCTCCCTTCTCTTTGAGCGCGTCAACCCCGCCAAGAACGAAAACCACTTCTACTACATCGCCTGGGAGCCGACCCTGTTTGAAACTGGAGCGGTGGTGCGCATCTATGGACGCAGAGGAGGCCGCCGGCGGGTGATGGCCCCCATCCCTTTTCCCCCTTTGACTGATGCCTGGCCCTTGATTCGGGGCCCACCCCTGTTCGATTACGTGCTGACCAATCCCCCCTTCGGCGGCAAAGAGGGAAAGGAGGCGCAGACCCGCTTCGCCTACAAGACCGGCGCCACGCAGGTGTTGTTCCTGCAGCATGTCATCGAGAGCCTCAAGCCTGGCGGCCGCTGCGGCATCGTCCTCGATGAGGGGGTGCTCTTCCGCACCAATGAGACCGCGTTCGTGCAGACCAAGCGCAAGCTGCTCGACGACTGCGACTTGTGGTGCATCGTCAGCCTGCCAGGGGGTGTCTTCACCGCGGCCGGCGCCGGCGTCAAGACCAACCTTCTCTTCTTCACCAAGGGGGGACCGACGGCGAGCGTGTGGTATTACGATCTGTCGGATATCAAGGTCGGCAAGAAGACCCCGTTCACGCTGGATCGCTTCGACGACTTCTTCCGCCTGCTGCCCGCGCGCGGCGAGAGCGAACGCAGTTGGACGGTGACGCGAGCGGAGATCGAGGCCAGGAACTATGATCTCAAGGCGGTCAACCCTCACACCAAGGGGGATGAGGATCAGCGGACGCCGGAGCAGTTGCTCGACCTGATTGAGGCGAAAGGTCGCGAGGTGGCTGAGACATTGGCGCTGCTACGGGGCATTGGCAGATAGGATGGTTCCCAATCAAGGGATGTGGGCATGGATGAAATTACCGAACAGATCGCTACTCAACTCCAAGAGCCGAACACGCAGTTGATTGCTCGCCTCGTGCAGCAGATCGGATCCGAGGCAGCCCTGACCTTCCTGCAGCAGACGATCGAGATTGAAGCGCAGGGTGGCATCCTCACCAGTAACAAGAAACGCCGGCGTACACCTGGCGGCGCCTTTTTCTACCTGGTGAAGGGCGCGATCTCCAAGCAGGATCGGCGAGCAGTCTTCCCTCAACAGAAGAAAGCGAAGAAAGCGCAGAAGGAGGAACCGCAGAAGCCGCTGGCGCCTCCTTTCACCTGGGACGACCGATTGGAGATCCTACCGCATGTGCTTGAGAAGAAAGGAACTGCGATGACTGTGAAGATGACGCTGATTGGCCGGCCGGCGCGGGCGACCCGGCATGAGGACGTGGTGGTGACCGCGATGGTCAACGATAAGGCCCCCAGTTTGCCCAAGGGGCTTCCGCTCCCGCCGGCGAAACCGACGACCTACGTGGTTTATATTGCGGCGAAGCAATGGATGAAGGTAGCCGAAGCGTTGAAGAATCCAGAGGACGTCTTGATCGTGGAGGGGTATCCGACCTTCGACGATAGGATCCCGAGCATAGCAGTCTTTGCGACCAACGTCACCACGAAACTGCTACAGCAGGTGAAACGTGCAGAGCAGGCGAAACCGGCTGGAGGGCGTGACTGACTCCTTGACTAGCCAACAGCGAGGAACTACAATCTCCCCATGATGTATGAAAGTATGACTTCAGGAGTCGATCACATGCCAACCGCAAAGCTATCGATGATTCAGGAGAAGGGACAGGTTACGATCCCTGTGGAGATCCGCCGCAAGCTGAAGCTCAAGAAGGGCGATCTGGTGGCTTTTGTCGAAACAGAGGCCGGAGTTCTGATCACCCCGCAAGAGGTGATTGCCATGCAGGCGCTGGATCGCCTGGGGGCGATGCTGAAAGAGAAAGGGATCACCCTCGAGGATCTCATGGAATCCGGCCGGGAGATTCGCGGGGAGATCGCGCAGGAACAGGTTGGGTTACCACTCCAAGATGATTAGGGTCTTTGTCGACGCCAGTGTTCTCTTCGCCGCCAGCTACTCTGCCAATGTGCCCATACTGCACACTAAGTGCACAGTTTGCGCCCAGCAGACATACTTCACGCTGATCTGCTGGCGAAGATCGCCGCCGCCCTGGCACGCTGGCAAAGAGAGACCAAACACTTGGTAGCTGGATACAGAGCATAGCGCCAATAGAGCCATGATTACGCCATAATGGCGCCAATTGCGTCATGCCAGTGCAAAGTAACTCCCTTTTCCTCTACCAACCTGCTGAAAGATTCCTTTTTTCACCAGCTCACTCAGATCACGGGTGGCGGTGCGGCTAGAGACACTGACCAGTCGAGCATATTCCTGATTGGCGATACGATCATGCTGACGAACGTATTCGACGGCTTTCATCTGTCGTTCGTTCAGCCCCAATCCTGCCAGATACTCTGGCGTCAATTTCGACTGGCGGAAGGTGACGACGAAAGCGCCGCTGATCTCGGCAAACTCCGGCTCCGGTAGCCCTGCCTCCTGACACAACTCGATCATCCGTAACGTGCCCGTTCCCCATTGTTCAATGAACTTGATCAGGAAAAAGGCGTGCGCGAGGAGGTGGTTGCGCGGCAGCGACCGATGTGTATGGCGCAGCGCTTCCAGTGACAGCCCCGGCGGCAACAAGCCCGGACTCCACACTTCCAACCTGTCATCAAAGATACGCACCTGGACGTTTCCACCATCCTGATAGTCACGATGACAGATGGCATTGGTGACCGCTTCTCGCAAGGCCGCCAGCGGATACTCCCAGCGTTCCTCGCGCTCCAGCCCTTTGATCTCAGCCGCCATGCTGATGTGGCGCTCGACAAACTCCATCATGGCCTGGCGCTGCTCGATCAGCCGTCCCTCGATCACCTTCATGTCCAGAAAATGGAGCGGTTGCGTTCCTTTGAAACGAGCGACGCGCACTTCCGATTGACGCAGAAAATGTTGTGGGTCTTGGCCGAAGAGCAAGAGGGCAGCACGCGTGGGCTGCCCATCTTGTTGCAGTTTTAGCTTCTCCAGCACCTCTTCAAGAGGAGCGTTGGGATCGATGGCAAGATTGCGCTCCCGCTGCGCGGCGATGAGAAAACGGCGTACAGCCTCTGGATCCAGATCAGACAGCCCATACCCATCGGCCGGCCCCGCGTCCCAGGATAGACTGCGGCTTGCCAGCGAAAGATAGGTAACTTCGGCGCTGGAAAGGAGATGATTGCTTCGTCCCACGCGCTTAAAACCGCGTCCCTGCACCAGCACCGGCTTGATGGGGCTTTCGTCCACGCGCAGAACGAGGACGGTTTTGCCTTCCAGTTGGGTAGTCGTCAGCGAAGGAAAAAGGCGCGGATCTGTGCTCTGGTGGATGGCATTGGCGAGGGATTCCAGCGTGTCTTTACCGATGGTCACCCCGACGACATCGCCGGCGTTGGTGACACCGACGAGGATGGTGCCGCCATGCGTGTTGGCAAACGCGCCGACTGTTTCGAGAATTTCCCGCAGCTCGCCGGTGGATTGCTTGAACTCCACGGCTTCGCTTTCGCCGGAGCGGATCAGTTGTGAGGTGTCTGCTGTCATAGGTGCAGTATACCTGATGGGACAACCACGAGCTATATGCCGTGAACGCTGTCTATCAGCAATTCCAAATGTAGTTCGTAGCATAGCATAGGGCCTTGCGTCACGCAGACGTGACGAGTGCCCGTCCCTACGCCCACGCGGCATCAGAATGCCGAGAGACTATGCGACAGCCCATCACATGACCCTTGACGGACTACTAAACCAATCGCAAAGTGAGAATGTTGGGTGTTGACCCAATTCCATATCATTGTGACCAATTGAGACAGCGGCGCATCTGAGGATGCGCCCTCCGCAACGCTTTCCCCGGCGCAGAGGAGGCCGCATCCTCAGATGCGGCACACGACAGCACACCGTGGCCACTGTGTTTCCATATGGCTGCAGCCCCATTGGTGCAATCCCATATTGCGATCAGTTTAGGCTACGCCCGCCAGACTCTACATTTGGAATTGCTGGCTGTCTATCGTGCTATGGGAGTGGATGGTATAATCTGGATTGGAGCGGTAAAGCCCCCGGATCCCTTTCACCGAGGTATGCAATGGTAGAGCAGTCTAGGCAGTGGGATACAGTATCTGATCAGATCAGCGTGGAAGAGGCGGCAGATCTGTCGGGATACCATCCCGACTACATGCGCAAGCTTGTGCGTCAAGGGAAGATACTGGCCAAACGTAAGGGGCCAATGTATTGGATCGATCGGGATAGCTTGCGGACGTATCTGGAAGAAATAGAACAGCTAGGGGCACAGCGGTTCAACTGGCGAAGGTCAGGAGATTAGTCACAACGACAAAGGATGTGTCTTCTATAGCCGCATGATTCACGAGGGACTGGAGATTCTCCAGTCCTTTTTTGTATCCTCCGTTCGACTTGACGATCCGGGCGATGTGCTGTAGCATGATAATCACATCTATTTGATATTCATATATCCATGAATCGCATGCGGGAGTTCCAGCAAAGAGGGTAGCACTGGAAGAGGGTGCATACATGGAAAATGCCGACGCCGTGCGCCAGCACATGGCCATGACCGAACAACGGATCGGGGCGGCCTACGTGGCCGAGGGCCTGTACGTCCACTTGCTGGGCGGCTGGCAGGGGCCGCACACCCTCACCTTTGCCCTGCGCCTCTATCAACCCACTGCCGCCAACCTGGCCAAGGCCCTGCGCCTGGCTCCCGCCATCGAGGCCGCCATCGGTGACTCGCCGGCGCGGGTTTACACCGACCGCGGCATGATCTGCGTGGAAGTCCCCTCCCCCTGGCCCGTGACGCTGGCTGGCTGCCAGGTGCGCGGCGCCGGGCTGGCCATCCCTTTGGGTATGACCGCCAGGGGAGCCGTCGCCGGCGTTGACTTCGAGGCAGTTCCCCATCTTTTGGTGGTCGGCCCCACTGGTCGCGGCAAGACCACTGCCATGCGCGCCATCGCCTTCCACCTGGCGCGGCAGAATCATCCGGGCCGCGTGGGGCTGCTGGCCGTCACCTTCAAGCCGGCTGACTGGCACTCTTTCGCTCACCTCACCCATACCTGGGCGGTCATTACGGATCCCAACGAGGCGACGGCCGCCCTATCCTGGCTGCGCGATCTCATGCACATGCGGACCGCTCACAGCAACTCGATCCCCCATATCTTCTGCTTTCTCGATGACCTCTTGAATCTCCTGGCTGTGGCTGACCTGGCCGGCGTGTTGGGCGAGATCGCCAGTTTGGGGCGAGCAGCCGGCATTCATCTCGTGATCGGCACTCAGCGGTTGGGCAAACGGGGCACGGGAGATGCCGCTGTAACCGCCAACATGCCGGGCCGGTTGGTGTTCGGTACCGCCGATGCCCAGGATGCTGCCTTCTACACTGGCCGCGCGGATAGTGGGGCCGAGCGCTTGGGGCGCTACCCCGGCGATGCCTTGCTCATCACCGACGGCATGACGACCCGCCTGGCCGTCTCGCCGGTCTCCGATCAGGACCTGGAGCAGTTGCCGCAGATCTCGTCCGAGCTGCACCCGTGCGGCAAGGATATACCGTGCGGCAACGATATGCCGTGCGGCAAAAACATGCCGTGGTTAGTACCCACTCCAACCAGGGAGGAGAGAGGCGCGGAAGCCCCAAAGGCCCCCGTAACCGCAGCGGTTACTCACCACTTGCCGTGGCGGTCGCCCAATGCCGAGGAGTGCGCGCGATTGCGTCAACTGTACGCGGAATTGGGAAGCAAGAACAAGGTGTTGGACGTGGCCTACGGCGGCAAGAATGGACAGTCCCTGGCCTGGCTCAATCAGGCGTTGGCGAGTGCCGTATGAACACTTTTCGCGCGGGGGTGTTTGTCGGCATTGCCGGGGCTTTGATCGTCGCGGCGCTGGTCATGGCCATCCGCCTGGCCGAGACGTGGAGCCCTCATCACACCGATTTACTCCTGGGGGGAGTGCTTGCGATCGCCGGTGGCATGGGAGTTGCCTTGGCCGTCTTCGTCGGCGCCGGCGCTTTTGCCCGTTTGGCCGGATGGCGGCCGCCACGACAGGAGGGGCCGCCGCCGCCGCTTGAGACCGCCTGGCGCGATCTTCCTCCACCATCCCAGACTTTGCCGCCGTGGGGTGTTACGGGCGGCGGAAACTTCGAGTTGCTGCCGCCGTCCGAACAGGACCGGCGCTATCGCTTCGATCTGCGAGAAGTAACGAAACGGGTGCCAAAATGAGTTGGGTGTATTCAAAACGAGTTAAGGGCGGGCCGCCATTCCGATGGCGCAGGATCGAAACCAAGCCCGTCCGCCGCTGGTTGAGTAGGACGGCGCTATCATTCCTGAATATGGTTGCCTATCCCCGGCGCCGTCCTACTCAACCAGCGGCGGCGGGGACAATAGGCCCCCGTGCCCAGGAATAACAGTGCCGTCCCGTCATCAGAATGGCAGCCCGCTCTTGATTCGATTTGAACGCGCCCTTCTTATTTGAGGATAGGTCGATGACAAGGAAGGGTGTATCGTATAGTCATTATGACTACAAGAAAAGGAGGCCCTCAAAAAAACTTGCTTTCCCGGCGAGATCTGGATATACTGACGTATACCAGTCTACCGACTCTTAGGATTATACAACACGAGGCAAACTATGGCCGACGAACGATATTACCTGGTCTGTGACCTGCGCTTGGCCGCCGGCGTCTCCCGCACCACCATGAACTTCTACATCAGGCAAAAGCTGATCACCCCGACCGATCGCAGCGAGAACGGCTTCCTGCTGTTCAACGCCCAGGAGCGCGACCGGCTCCTCAAAATCGTGGAGTGGCGGCGCAAAGGATACGGCCTGAAGCAGATCAAAGAAATTCTCGCCCAGGAAGTGCCAGAGTGACCTACTACCAGTTTTGGGGGATGTCTCGCGACCCTTTCGGAACGAGCCCGGACCCGGAGATGTTCTATCGGACGCTCGGCCACCAGGATTGTTATGAGCGGCTGAAGCTGTCGGTCTTGTTGAAGCGTGGGCTTTCCGTGGTCCTCGGCGACGTGGGCATGGGCAAGACGACGATCAAGATCGCCCTACTTCAGGAGTTGCAGCGCGATCCCAATCTGGAGATCGCCGTGATCAACAACCCGCACGACTGCACCTCAGATTATCAGCTTCTGCGGGCCGTCGTGCGCGAGTTTGGGCTGACCCCATACAGCCGGACCAGCCTCGATCTCTCCACCCAACTCCTGCAATTTCTCAAAGACCGTTATGACCAGGACCACATCGTCCTCCTCGTCGTCGACGAGGGCCAAAACCTGACCGGCGCCCACCTGGAGATGATCCGCTCCTGGCTCAGTTTCGAGACGCCACAAGAGAAGCTGATCAATATCGCCATCTTTGCCCAGAATGAGCTAGAACCGCACATCGGCCGCAAGCGCAACCTGGCGCAACGGGTGACGATGGGCCACAAGCTCAACCCGTTGAACCGCAGAGACACCGAAGGGATGATCAGGCACCGCCTGCGCGTGGCCAATCTCCCGGAGGGGGCCACCATCTTCACGGACAGCGCCATCGATGCGATCTACCTCGCCTCCCGCGGCGTCCCGCGCGTGATCACCAACACCTGCGCCGACGCGCTGATCCAGGCCGCCTTCGAGCGCAGGCCCACAGTCGATACAGACCTCATCAACTTCGTTGTCAACGAGAAATTGTTCAAAGGGGTGTGATCATGGCAGAGGAGACCAAGCGCCCGTTCCGCGCTACAGACGTGCTCACCGGAGCCAGCGAAAGAGCTCCCAAAGCTCAGGATGTCCAGGCGGCCAAAGCGAAGAGGCTGCGCAAACAGGTCACTCTGCATCTCACCTACGCGCAAATCCAGATCCTAGACGATCTGTATCACCGGCTGAACGCACCGGACATGACGAAGAAACTTGAGAAGTCAGAGCTGGGGGGCCTGGCCATTGAGGTCCTCAATCGCTTGCTTCCCAAGAATCAGCACTTTGCGGACACAGAAGAGATGTTCGAGTATTTGAGTTCTCAGATACTCCGCAATTCAAATACTTAAATAGCTAGATACCGGCGATAGACGGGACTTTTGCCAGAGCGAGAGAAGGAGCGTTGCGAATGTTCAAGCTAGACGACGGCGCCATGCGCGTACAAGAGGCATACGCAAATCTGTACAACGAGATCACCCAGCCGGACAAAGTTTTCGTCTCCACCCAGTATTTCCGGCGGCAGTGGGTCCCCCGTCTAGGCCACACGTTGGCCTGGCTGATCCTCGCCTTGCGCCAGCGCTGCTACTGGAACAAGCGCACCGGCGAAGAGCGCGATTGGTGTGTCGTTACCCAGGAGGAGCTCGCCCAGGAGATCGGGGTCGAGCTGCGCACGGTGCGCCGGCTCCTGCAAGCAGAGCACGCATCGAAGTTCATCGTCGAGATGCGGGGGCGTTACCAATACGACAACCGATTGGGCAAGCGTGTGCGCGAGGACACCCTTTACCGTGTGCGCATGGACGATCCACTCGTCCCGGAAGACGAGGAACGGCTCCGCCAGCGATTGGCCGCGGAACTGGCCGGCCTGGACGTCGATCCCAAAACCGGCCAGGTCGATATGCTTAAACTGCTCGACCGCCCTCTCGAAGACGCGACGGTCAGCCCGAATGCCAGGTCAAACGGCAATCACGTGGAGGATATTTTACCCGGCAGTTCCCCTCTCCCACAGGGCAAACCGTCCGGTGAATCCCCTGACCTGGAGGACAAAATGTCCGGTAGGTCAGATCACCTACCGGACAAAATGTCCGCTAGATCGCCCGACCTGGAGGACATTTTGTCCGGTAGGTCAGGCCACCTACCGGACATTTTGTCCGGTGAATCCCCGTCACCTACCGGACAAAATGTCCGGTATAAAGATATAAGTACAACAAACAAAGTACTTGTTGTTCCGGAAGTACAACAACAACAACAGTACACCCCGGTGGCAAAACCTGTTGTTGCTGTTGGCCACTTGAAAGACCTTCAGCTCGGACTCGAAGAGGTCCTGGTCCCAGACGAAAATGGACCGCCATCTGCCGATTTGGCAAACGGCCACGAAGGCTCCCAAGAGAGTTTCGTTGTGCAGCCGCTGGCCGAGGTGGTCAAGCAGGACATCCGCGCGGCCGGCCGGTATCAGCCTCCGCTCGAATCCCGGTCTGAAATCTATTACTCGGTTGCTCATGCCCTGGACGAGGGGGGGGACGAGTGGACCGACGAGGAGCAAGCGAAGATCCGACTCCGCCAGCAGTTGGAGCGCGACCTCGGCGAGACGTGGAACCGTCTCGGTGGCTTCTCGCTGGAGGAGTCTCTGCGGCGATTTTTCTCCGCCGAATTGGTCACCAGATTCCTCGCCGGCGCGTCGGAGGCGGAGCGATCCCGGATCGAGGGGTGGGTTAGCTACGCGCGGGCGGCAACCACGCTGCGCAATCCGGGAGGCTTTTTGCGCTCGAAGATCGAGAGCGGGGAGAGTCCCCCTAATCCCAATGGGCGGTAAGTTGATCGCGGTTGGATTGCATCCGGCCCCGGGGAACGTTTCTATGAGTCAAGCGCGAGGCCGTAGAGAAGCTGATTGCCGAGACTAGCTCGGAACGAGAGGCACCTTATGGGTAAAGTCTACGC
>Ga0247841_10008240_pt1 | contig 15108 bp, 13 predicted proteins | sample LaCruzMarch2015__2_FD_192410 | JGI IMG/M metagenome (GOLD analysis project Ga0247841, IMG submission 192410) | Freshwater microbial communities from meromictic Lake La Cruz, Castile-La Mancha, Spain - LaCruzMarch2015_18m | ecosystem: Environmental > Aquatic > Freshwater > Lake | place: Spain...
CCAGGAATTATAACATTGCTGTCCGGGAATGGGGGGATCGGATCATTTTTCTCCGCAAGATAATGGAAGGTGGGACAAGCAGAAGCTACGGTATTCAGGTAGCCAGATTGGCCGGTGTTCCTGATGAAGTGATCCGACGCTCCCAGGAAATCCTCAAGAATCTGGAAAAGGGGGAACTGGATGATATGGGCGTTCCCAGGATTGCCCGGGGTAAAAAAACCGCCGCCAAAGTCGGGATGACAAATCAGTTGAGCCTCTTCATGGATGACAGGGATATTATTTTCAACGAAATTAAGGATCTCGATACGACTCGTCTTACGCCCCTCGAAGCCTTGAATCGCCTTCACGAGTGGCAAAACAGGATCGGGGGCAGGACATGAGGAATGTTGGGATCATTTTCTCTTCGATGATATTGTTATTTTTTTTCTCCGTTCCGGGGCTGGCGGCGGACTGGTCGCCACTGATGAATCGACTTATTAATGATGGTTTTGAAGAAAAATCGGTGCGGGCGCTTTTCAGCCGTGATGACATCCAGTTCGATCCGGAACCGATGGCAACAAAAATGAATGAACTTTTACGGCGCTCATCCCAGCAGCCGATATCGCCAAAGCCATTCGTAAGCAGAGACGTTCATAAACGATATCTCCGCTCCGGCATGATTAATCAGGCGCGGGCATATCTGGAGCGGAACCGCTCAACTCTGGAGCAAATTAGCCGGACCTATTGTGTCCCGAAAGAAGTGGTGGTATCCATCCTCCTGGTTGAAACCCACCTGGGGGCAAATACGGGGAAAAGAAAGGCCTTTCATGTCCTTTCCAGTATGGCCCTGAGTGCGGATTGGGACCAGGTTAGATCTTTTGTGTCGTCAAAGGCCATACAAAACGGAAATGAAGAATATGCCCGGACGCGGTGCCGGGAAAAATCGGACTGGGCCTACAATGAGCTGAAATTTCTGTTGGAATATTCTCGAATCAACAACACCGATCCCCTTTCCATTCCCGGATCGATCTATGGAGCAATCGGTCTTTGCCAGTTTATGCCCTCCAATGTTTTTCTGTATGGGGTCGATGCGGATGGCAAGAGGGGCATCGATCTTTTTTCCACTCCCGACGCTTTGAACAGTATTGCCAATTATCTTCACCAGAATGGCTGGGGATGCCGGATAGAAAAGAAGAACCGGCGCCAGGTAGTTATGACCTATAATCGCAGTCAGGTCTATGCCAATACCGTTCTGGCAGTGGCCGACCGGTTGCAGGCAAAGAAACGGGTGAAGGTTAGATCAAGCCGGACAACGTAAAACCGCGGGGCGGGAAGCAATCTTAGGCATGGTTTGAATAATGGCTTCGCCGCAGTTCAGAAATCTTTTTCGCTTATTCTAATAATATGCAAAGCTCTCAATCTATGGAAGGATATGTGCTCAGCATCAAGGGCGATACAGATGTCAAGGCTTCCCTGGCAGGGAGATTGGTGATCGACAATGTCGCCCGGTTTATGAATGAGATGGAGCGGCTATTTCGTGAACGTCATCCGAACTCGGTGACCTGCGAGCTTACCGACCTCATTTACCTCGACAGTGCCGGCGCTCTTGCCTTATTGAGGCTTCAAGATTCCGCAAAAAGTCATAACTTTCCAATGACCTACGAGAACATGTCGAGGGAGGCCAGGGAAATAATGGACCTCATCGATAGGGACGCCCTGGTCAAACCTCCCCTCCATGATGAAATGACAGACCATTCTTTTGCCGTGGGGGTAGGGGAGACGGCCTTTCATTTTTATCATGATCTGATCGATGTAATGACCTTTCTTGGCGAGTTGCTCATGGCGGTCGGTTATTGCGTCTTCCATCCCGGCGCTGTAAGATGGCGGGATGTGCTGTTTTACATGAAAAAGGCGGGAGCAGAAGCACTACCCATCGTCGCTCTTATCAGCCTGCTCATCGGCCTCATCATGGCCTTTATGTCTTCCCTGCAGCTCAAGCAGTTTGGGGCCAACATCTTTGTTGCCTCCCTGGTCGGTATTGCCATTGTTAAAGAATTAGGCCCCATCATGACGGCCATCATTGTTTCCGGACGTTCCGGATCGGCGTTTGCCGCCGAGATCGCCACGATGATGGTCAATGAAGAAGTCGACGCCCTGACGACGATGGGTTTCGATCCTTTACGGTTTCTCGCCATTCCCAAAGTGCTGGCGGCAATTGTTGTTCTGCCTATTTTAACTCTTTATTCCATGCTCTTTGGGATTCTCGGCGGTTTGCTGGTAGGCGTGATCGGACTGGATTTGACCCTTTATACTTATCTCCAGGAGACATTCAAACCAATAGAGGTGTTTGATGTTGCCGCCAGTCTTGTAAAATCCATCGTTTTTGCGGTGCTGATTGCCGGTATCGGCTGCCAACGTGGTTTTCAGGTAAGGGGCGGCGCCGAGGCAGTAGGGGAGGCAACGACGTCGGCAGTAGTCGCGGCGATATTCCTCGTAATTGTGGCCGATTCCGCATTCGCCATTGTCCTTCAATATATTCGATGAAACCGCTATGGAAGACCAAGATATAATTGTCGTTGAAAATCTCGTTGCCGGTTACGGAGATAACATAATTCTCACTGGAGTCAACTTTGAGATCCGCCGGGGAGAAATATTTATCATTTTGGGAGGCAGTGGTTGTGGTAAATCGACCCTCCTCAAGTACATGATCGGGCTATACAGGACAACCCAGGGACGGGTTATGATCAATGGCGCTGATATTATGTCCGTTGATGATAAAAAGCTTAAATCTATACGGCTGGGATTTGGCGTCCTCTTTCAGTCCGGCGCCCTGATCGGCTCCATGACCCTGGCGGAAAACGTCGCCCTTCCGCTGAGCAGACGCCGCGATATCCAGGGCGATCTGCGGGGGCTCATCGTCCGCATGAAACTCGGCATGGTGGATTTGGCCGGTTATGACAACCACTATCCGGCGGAATTATCGGGGGGAATGAAGAAAAGGGCAGGGCTCGCCCGGGCCATGGTACTGGATCCGAGCATTCTCTTTTTTGACGAGCCGACGGCAGGGCTCGATCCGGTGACGTCAAGGGAAATCTACGGGTTGATCAGGAGGATCAATGTCGATCTGGGAACGACAATGATTATTGTCACCCACGACCTCGATCTGATAATGTCGATCGGCCACCGGGCGATTATGCTGGATAGGACAGCGCAAGGCATTATTGCGAAAGGGACGCCGAGGATGTTAAGGGAACAGAGGGACAATCCCAGTGTTTTTAATTTCTTCAATCGGGAAGAGCAAGGAGATGGGCATTATGGCGCGTAAGACATCGATGTTTTTGGTCGGTCTTTTTGTCATTTTGGGAACGATCATCGGGGTAGTCTTTATTGTCTGGATCGGCGCCGCGAAGTACTTTGAGAAGGGACAGGTTTATTTGACCTATTTTGACGAATCTGTCCAGGGCCTGCAGGTCGATTCCGATGTCAAGTACCGTGGGGTCGATGTCGGCAGAGTCTTAAAAATAGGCGTTGCTCCAGATAACCGGCTGGTGCAGGCAACGATGAAGATAAAAATGCCGGGGATCATTGCCAGTGACACGGTGGCCAGACTCAAATCCTCAGGGATTACGGGACTCGTGTTTATTGAACTGGATCGCCGGGAGGGCAAGGAGCCCATTTTGGGACCCAAGATGAATTTTGAAACCGACAATCCGGTGATTCCCTCCCGCCCGTCGGATATCAAACAGATCATGGCCGGGCTTGCCGAGATTTACGACAAGATTCGGAATATTGATTTTGGGGGTATTGCCGGCCAGTATAAAAAGACGGCTAAATCGGTGGACGATTTTTTCAACAGCGATGTCTTGAATAGTACCATGCAGAACATCGAGACGACAACTGTCTCCCTGGACCGGGCGACAAAAAAAATTGATACGATCCTTGCGGAGGGCAAGGTGGATGGTGTGCTGACTGAGGCAAAACAGGGTCTCCTGGAAACTCGTCAGTTGATCAAGACCTTCAGGGATGAAATTGAGGCGATGAAATTAAAAGAAACGGCCCAGAAGACGGACCGGCTCGTAACCAATCTGGACCGGCGAACACAGAAAATATCCGGCAGTATGGATGAATCCCTGCGGGGGATCAGGGAAAATTCGGACACCCTCAACCGGCTTCTGGATAGGCTCTCCAGGAATCCATCGGACCTTTTTTTCAGCAGTCCCGCCCCCGTCAACGGGAAAAAGGAGAGATGAGATGAACATCAAGCAAAGTTTTCTGTTCCTATTGATCGTTGCCCTCATGGGTTGTCTCGGCGGTTCGCGGCCTGCCACTGTTATCCAATATTATCACTTGGAATATGCCGCTCCCGGTTTCGCAGGCTTCGCTCCGTGCCCAGAGACCATCCGATTGGAAAGGTTGACAACGAACCGGGCCTTTGAGAGCCGGGCCATGGTCTATCGTCCCGATCCTTTCGTATTTGCCGATTATCCATCCGGACGCTGGTGGGTCACGCCGGCGGACATGCTTACAGACAGTCTCATCCGTGACTTCCGGGAGGCTGGCCTGTTCAAGTCTGTTTTTACCTTCCGGGATACTGAATACGCCCGGTTTATTCTGGAAGGAAACGTGGAAGAATTTATGGAAATAAGCGAAAAGGGGCGATCCCTGGCCTCGCTGGTGATCCGCGTGGCCTGTCTGGACACGGCAAAGAAAGAAACCGCAGGGAGGATTGTTCTCCAGAAAACTTATACCCTCCGGGAGCCTCTCCAGAACCGAACCCCGGATGCTCTGGCCAGGGCCATGAGCGCCGCCATGGAGAAGCTGTCAAAACAAATGATTACAGATGTTTATCAGGCCCTGCAGAAAACTACTTGATACAGACCCGGCGGATCTGTTTGAAATCGGTTATGCCTTGAATTGACTTCTGGATGCCGTCCTGAAGCAGGGTGGTCATGCCTTCGGACATGGACTTTTCCCGCATTATTTCCACAGGTTCGTGCTTCTGGATCATCCGTTTCATATTGTCTGAGGCGACCAGCAGTTCGTGGATGCCCATCCTTCCCTTGTATCCCGATTTATCGCAGATATCGCAGCCTTTAGGGCGGTAAAGGGTGAATTTGTCCGTATAGGTTATGTTGAGCTTTTTAAAGTCTTCTTCACCGTAGCTCTCCACCATCTCGTCAAATTCCTGTTGGGTCGGATGATAGGGTTCCTTGCAGTTCTTGCAGAGGGTGCGCACCAGACGCTGGGCAAGAATACCCAGGAGGGCGTCGGCGAAATTCAGCGGGTCTATCCCCATGTCCAGGAGCCTGGTGATGGTTTCCGGGGCGCTGTTCGTATGGAGGGTGCTGAAGACGAGATGTCCGGTCAGGGAAGCCTCGACACCGGTCTTGGCGGTTTCGAAGTCCCGCATTTCACCGACCATGATGACATCCGGGTCCGCCCGGAGGAAGGCCCTCATGGCGGCGGCGAAGTCGAAACCGATCTTTGATTGCACCTGAACCTGGCGGAGTCCGTACTGGGTAATCTCGACGGGATCTTCGGCGGTCCAGATTTTCCGGTCCGGGGTGTTGATATGGTGCAGGGCGGCATGGAGGGTGGTAGTCTTACCGGAACCGGTGGGACCCACCACGAGGATCATCCCGTATGGTTTTTCACAGATGTCGAGGAGTCCCTTGTAATTCCGCGGCAACAGTCCCATTGCCTCCAGAGGCAGGGTTTCTCCTTTGGCCAGGATACGCATGACGACGTCCTCGACGCCGCCCTGGGTGGGGATCGTTGCCACCCGCAATTCGATTTCATCTCCTCCCGGTCTTCTGAACTTGATTTTGCCGTCCTGGGGAAGGCGTTTGATGGTGATATCAAGATTGGACATGATCTTGATCCTGGATATCAGGGCCAACCGGTAGCTGTAAGGGACCGTCTGATAGAGGGCGCAGTCCCCATCGACCCGGAATCTCACTTCTACGTTCTTTTTACCAACATTGGGCTCGATATGAATATCGGAAGTGCGCCGGGCATATGCATCATTGATAATCTTGTTGACAAGCTGCATTATGGCGCTGTCTGATTCGGTGACGATATCTCCCCCCTCTTCATCTTCATCGCTGTCGCCTGCATCGGCATCCATTTTCCCCAGGATGTCGGAGATAGAGGTCTCATCTTCCGGGGACTGGAAAAAGTAATTGATGTATTTGACAATATCTTCAGTCAGGGCAACGTCATACCGGATTGCTTTGGTTTTCATGAGGTTTTCGATCATATCCCGTTTGAGGATGTTATTGGGATCGTCCACCAGGATATTGATATTGCCGTCCTCCATCTTGCTGATGGGGACCCAGAGTTCTCTGCGCAGGTAGTCCTTTTTTAGATTCTTGATGAGATCTCCGGGGATGGGAATTTTATCATTGAACTGGATGAACTTGCAGCGATAGAACTCGGCAAAAGACTTTCCCAGATCGTCCCTGGAGATCTTGTATTTTTTCATGACGAAGGCTTCCATCGTTTCCTTCTGCTCCCGGGATTCTTCCCAGGCGGCGTCCAGTTCTTCCTCTTTGAGGAGATCCCGGCTGATCAGGTAATCGAAGCGGGTCTTGCGCCTCCGGGCAAAACGTTCCTGATTGAAGAAGGCAACCCCGAGGACCTCGGTCATTTCCTGTAGGAAGCCTTTTTCATCTTCCGAGAATTTTCCTGTTCCTCCCGGTTTTTTATTGAGAATCTGAACAACACCCATGAGTTTTCCGTTGTGGAATACCGGGGCGGTAAGAATCTGTTTGGTCCGGAAACCTGATTTCTTGTCCCAACTGGCGTCGAAGGTCAACTCCTTGGCAATCGCCGTTAATTCCTTTTCATCGTAAGCGTCGGCAATATTGGCAATGTTTCCTGTATTGGCCACGTAGCCGGCGATGCTGCGATTGCTGATGGGCACCCGGATTTCATTTAGTTTTGATCCGGTAAGAAACATGGAAAAGATCTCGTTTCTCATGCGATCAACAATATATATGGTAATTGATTGGGCTTCAAAGAGGTTGAGAATTCCTTCCTTCAGGTCGACCAGAATCTGCTTGATATTTTGGGCGGAGTGGATCCGGTTGGTAATATCCTGAAGTTTCTTGCGGCGCTGGAGTTGTTCTTCCAGTTCGTTGATCTGTTGGGAAGCCGGGTCGGCCATGTCGGTTTTCCTCTAAAAATCGGTCACAAGCTTCGAGAAGTCGGCAACTCTGCGGAACAGTGACGAGATATCTTCCAGAAGCGAGAGACGGTTATATTTGACGTCCTCCTCTTTAGCCATGATCATTACGGCTTCAAAGAAGGAGTCAACAGGGGCGCGCAAGCTGGCCATTTCCACGAGGGCTGATTCATAATGACGCTCTTCGAGATTCGTCAGGGCCTTGGCGCGGACGGCAAGAAAGACCCGGTAAAGTTCCTGTTCCTCCTTGGCCTGGAAAAGACCTTCCTGAACGGACCCGCCCTGGAAATCCTTGAGAATGTTGGATACGCGCTTGAAGGCGATGGCCAGCGGCTGGAAATCAATGTGATTCCGGAATGTTTCCATGGCCACGATTTTCTTCATGGTCTCCGTCAAATCTGAAAAACCGGCGGCGACAACGGCATTAACGACATCATAGGGATGTCCCTGAGCAATTAGTTGATTTTCGAAGCGGGCCTTAAAGAACTCCATAACATCATTCTTTACTTCCTTGGTCGGCCGTTTGATCCGGTCTTGCAGGTTATCGAGGCTGTAGTCGATCAATTCGTCCAGCTTCAGGGGATATGCCTTGTCAAGGATAATGTTGATGACGCCGAGGGCCTGCCTGCGCAGGGCATAGGGATCGGCGGTCCCGGAGGGGACGAGGTTGACGCTGAAGAAGCCCGTGATGGTGTCCAGCTTGTCGGCAATGCTGACGATGGCCCCTTCCTCGGTTACGGGCAGTTCACCGCCGGCTGCCAGGGGAAGATAATGCTCGTAAACAGCTCGGGCGACCAGCGGATTTTCTCCGGCCAGGAGGGCGTATTCCCTACCCATTACTCCCTGAAGCTCTGAGAATTCACCCACCATCTGCGTATCCAGATCCGCCTTGGCAAGAACGGCGGTGCGGTCGACAGAGGCCTTCAAGGCCGGATTGATCTTTGCGGCGATGAGGGCGGCCAGATTTCGGAAACGGAGCACCTTTTCGTAGGAGGTGCCCAGCAGGGTGTGATAGACAACTTTCCCCAGATCTTCAAAGCGCTGATCGAGGGATATTTTCCTGTCCTCCTCGAAAAAGAAGCGGGCGTCGGACAATCTTGCCCGGATAACCTTTTCGTTTCCCCTTGTTACTACCGAAGGATCACGGGCCAGCGTGTTGTTGATCGTAATGAAATGGGGAAGAAGCTTGCCATTGTCATCGACGACGGGGAAATATTTCTGGTGGGACATCATGGTCGTAGTCAAAACCTCCCGGGGAAGATCCAGATAGGACGGATCGAAACTGCCACAGACCGCGGTGGGATATTCCACAAGAAATGTTACTGTTTGCAGCAGCTCATCATCAATGAATGGTTTTCCGGAAACCTTTGCGGCAACCCGCCGGGCTTCCTCGCCAATGATCTTTTTTCTTTCTTCCGGGTCAACAATCACATAGGCGCTCTTCGTCTTTTCAAGGTAATCTCTGTAATCGGATACGGCAAAGGAAGCAGGACTCATAAATCGATGTCCCCGGGAAGTATTGCCGCTCTGAATATTTTCGATCTGAAAGGGGACAACGGCGCCGCCGAACAGGGCCAGAATCCAATGAATAGGTCTGGCGAAACGTATTTCCAGATTCGACCAGCGCATGGCTTTTTTAAAAGGGATGGATAGGATCAGCTTGGAAAGAAGTCCGGGCAAGAGTTCGGCGGTGGAACCGCCGGCAATCTTTTTGCGGGCGCAGAGATTCTCTCCCTTGTCGGTGGTAATGATTTCGATCTCCGACAGGTCCAGCCCCTGTCCCTTGGCAAAACCGATTGCGGCCTTGGTCGGGGCGCCCTGATCGTCAAAAGCGGCTTTCCTCGAGGGGCCGAGTTTTTCTATAACCTGATCTTCCTGCATTTCTGATAAATCCGCCACGCGCAGGAAGAGACGCCTTGGCGTGGACATGGTCGTAACCTGCCCGTGCTGGACCCTTTCGCCGCTGAGAGCTTTGCGGATCAGATCATCCATATCGGCCATGGCCTTGGGCAGAAAGGCGGCCGGAATTTCTTCCGTCCCGATTTCAAGCAGTAATTCTTTTCCCATTCGCTAATACTCCCGTGATCGCCTGTCTATGAATTATTTGATAAGGGGATAACCCATTTTTTCACGCTGTTTCATATATAATTCGGCGCTGAGCCGGGCAAGATTTCTGACCCTGCCGATATAACTTGTCCGTTCGGCAACGCTGATAGCCCCCCGGGCGTTGAGCATGTTGAAGGTATGGGAGCACTTGAGGCAGCAGTCATATGTCGGCAGGACCAGTTCCATGTCGGCGGTGCGGGTGCCTTCGGCTTCGTACATATCGAAGAGTTTCCTCAGCATTTCCACATCCGCCTTTTCGAAATTGTAAACGGACCATTCCACCTCGCCCCGATGGTGAACATCGCCGTAGGTAACCCGGTCGTTCCACTGCAGGTCGTAGACATTGTCGATTCCCTGGATATACATGGCAATCCGCTCGATGCCGTAAGTCAGCTCGGCGCATACGGGGTGAAGATCCACGCCGCCCACTTGCTGGAAGTAGGTGAACTGGGAGATTTCCATACCGTCCAGCCATACCTCCCATCCTAAACCCCATGCCCCCACCGTCGGCGATTCCCAGTCGTCTTCGACAAACCGGATATCATGCTCCAGGGGATCGATGCCGAAACTCCGCAGCGAGTCAAGATAGAGCTCCTGAATGTTCAGGGGCGAGGGCTTCATGATTACCTGATATTGGTAGTAATGCTGCAGGCGGTTCGGATTTTCTCCATAGCGGCCATCCGTGGGCCGCCGTGAAGGTTCGACATAGGCCACATTCCAGGGCTCCGGACCCAGAGATCTTAGAAACGTAGCCGGATTGAAAGTCCCGGCCCCTACCTCGAGGTCGTATGGCTGCTGGACAACACAACCATGGTCTGCCCAGTATTTTTCCAGTGAAAAAATCAACTCCTGAAAGGTCACTATAACCTCCTTACTGTTCAAAGATTCTGCAAGGTTATTAAGGATGCACGGATAACACGGCTAAGCATGGGTGTCAATAGGTATTTCCGCCGATTGCGCCTATCTGCCGGAGCTGCTTTAGGACCTGCAGGGATTTCAGCTCCCGTCCCAGGACATGCTGAATAAAATGGACGAGCAGGCGCCTGCTTTCCTGTGCTGACTGGCGGGAGAGAATAAGCCGTGAGAGCCTGTCGACGGGCATATCCTTGGCGTGGATAAGGCTTCGGAGCGTTCCTATGGACAATGACGGAGCGGGAGGGTGAAAGGCTTCACAACGGCTGCACTTGAGCCCCCCCCGGCTATTACTGAAGCGATAGGAACTTTCAGCTTCCAACGGCCTGTTGCAGAGGGCGCAACGGTCAAGGACAGGTTCGTAGCCGGAAAGGTGAAGGAGGCGAATTTCGAAGAAGGACAATAAACCGGGGATGGATGGCCCGTTGTCCATGACGGACAGAAAGTCGATTAACAGTTTGAAAATAGACTCGTTTTTTTTCCCTTCCACGGTAAAGGCTCCGGTCAGTTCAACCAGATACGAGGCGGTCATGCTTTTTTCAAGATCCGAGCGGATGGCGGGAAAATGATCAACCATGTCGCATTGATCAACAAAGGCCAAGGAATCGCATCCTTTCCGGGAGAAGCGAATGTCGGCGTATGAAAAAGGTTCGAGGGCGTTGACAAAACGGCGGCGGCTGCGCCGGGCCCCTTTGGCAATCCCCTTTACCTTGCCGAACTCCAGAGTGAAGAAGGTCGCGATCCGGTCCGATTCTCCATAGTCAAGTGTATGGAGGACGACGGCCCTGGTTTTATGAATGGTCCGACTGTCCATATCAATTATGAAGCTCGTCGAAGGTTACTACGCCGCCCTTCATGGTCAAGACGGCCTTTCCGGTCAGGTCCCAGCCAAGGAACGGTGTGTTTTTGCTGAGCGAACGAATCGCTTCGCGGTCGACCGTCCATGAGCGCTGCAAATCGATAATGGTCAGGTCGGCAGGGGCGCCGGGCCGCAGGCTTCCGCCGGGAATACCCAGGATCCCGGACGGATGGGTGCTCATTTTCCCGATCAACTGGCTCAGGGTCAGGACGCCTGCGGATACTAGCCTGAGACCCAAGGCCAGGGATGTTTCCAGTCCGATCATGCCGCTGGCGGCATATTCAAATTCCACTTCTTTGTCCGTCAGGGCATGGGGGGCATGATCACTGGCAATCGCATCAATGGCGCCGTCCCGTAGGCCTTCCTTTATCGCCTCGACATCGGCTTTTCCCCGCAAAGGGGGGTAGACCTTGGTATTGACGTTATAGGTTCTCAGGTCATCGTCGGTCAGGGTAAAGTAGTGGGGAGCTGTCTCGGCGGTTACCTTGATCCCCCTGTTCTTGGCTTCCCTGATCAGGCGCACGGAACCGGCCGAACTTACATGAGCGATATGGATGGATGAGCGGGTGTATTCGGCGAGCAGCAGGTCCCTGGCCACCATAATGTCTTCGGCAATCCCCGGTATTCCCGGCAGGCCCAGTTCCGTGGATGGGAATCCCTCATTCATAACGCCGCCGGATGAAAGACAGGTATCCTCACAGTGCGAGATGATGGGAAGACCAAGGGAATGGGCATATTCCAGCGCCCGACGCATGACGCCGCTGTCCATGACCGGTTTCCCGTCGTCAGACAAGGCGATGGCCCCGGCTTCCTTGAGATCCCAGAACTCGGCAAGGCTTTTCCCTTCAGAGCGCATCGTGATGGCGGCAATGGGGTAAATGTTGACGAGATTGGTTTCCGCCGCTTTTCTGAGAATAAATTCCGTAACGGAGCGGGTATCATTCACCGGATTCGTGTTAGGCATACAGGCAATGGATGTGAATCCCCCGGCGCAGGCGGCTTCGGAGCCGGTCTGAATCGTTTCCTTGTATTCGAAGCCCGGTTCCCGCAGGTGGGTATGCATATCGATAAGTCCGGGGGTGACGACAAGACCGGCAAGCTCAATGCTGTCCATCCCCTTCTTTCTTGACGGTGACAGGTTCTGACCGAGTTTGAAGATTTTCCCCTCTTCGATCAAGATATCCATCTGGCCGTCGATATGCTGGGACGGGTCAACAATTCGGGCGCCCTTGATAAGCCAGTTCATATTATGCTTTGCCTCCTGTGAGAAGGTACAACAGGGCCATGCGTACCGCCACCCCGTTGGTGACCTGATCGAGAATGACCGAGTATGGACCATCGGCAATGTCCGGCGAGATTTCCACCCCCCGGTTGATCGGTCCCGGATGCATGACGAGGACATCCTTTTTCGCCAGGGAAATGTTCTTTTTGCTCAAACAGAAACGTTGGGCATATTCACGGAGTGAGGGAAAAATATTCTGATGCTGCCGTTCAAGCTGAATCCGGAGCATCATGATGACATCTACTTCTTTGATGGCCTCGTTCAGTGAGGAATGCACAGTAACCCCCATTTGTTCGATATCTCTGGGGATCATGGTCGCCGGTCCGGCGACGGTTACCTGGGCCCCCATTTTCTTCAGCCCGTAGATATTGGAGCGAGCAACACGGCTATGGGCGATGTCGCCTACAATGGCGATATTGAGATTTTCAAGATGCCCCTTCTTTGCCCGAATTGTCATCATGTCCAGCAGCGCCTGGGTGGGATGTTCATGGGCGCCGTCGCCGGCATTGATGATGGACTGTTTAACCATTCCTGCCAACATGTGGGGGGCCCCGGCGGCGCTGTGACGGATGACGATCACATCGGGGTTCATGGCCTCCAGGTTCCTGGCAGTATCTAAAAGTGTTTCCCCCTTGACAACGCTGCTTGTCGAAGCGGAGATATTGATCGTGTCGGCGCTGAGGCGCTTTCCGGCAATCTCGAAAGAGGTTCTCGTACGCGTACTGGCCTCATAAAAAAGGTTAATGATCGTTTTACCTCTTAATGTGGGAACCTTCTTGATTTCCCGCGTCGAGATTTCTATGAAGGAATCGGCCGTATCGAGAATGAGGAGGATTTCATCCCTAGAAAGCTCCTTGATGCCCAGGATGTCTTTTCTCTCTAATATCATATCGCTACTCCTCAGAATCCATCTCGATCACGACTTCATCGACGCCGTCCTTTTCCGTGAGGTTGACGCTGACATCCTCCCACAGGGAAGAGGGCAGGTTCTTGCCGACAAAATCCGCCCGGATGGGAAGTTCCCGGTGCCCGCGATCGATCAGGACGGCCAGTTGAATCAGGCGCGGACGGCCGAAATCGATAAGGGCGTCCATGGCGGCCCGGATGGTTCTGCCCGTGAAGAGGACATCATCCACGAGAACAACTTTCCTGTTATCCAGGGAAAAAGTGATGTCCGTCTTCCCGATGCGGGGTTTCTTGTTGGTCCTCAGCAGGTCATCCCGGTAAAGGGTTACATCCAGAATGCCCAAGGGGACTTTTATTCCCTCCATAGCGGCTATCTTTTTCTGCAGCCGATTGGCAAGACAAATGCCGCCTGTACGGATGCCGATCAAGACGAGGTCATCCAGGCCCTTGTTTTTCTCCAGGATTTCATAGGCGACGCGGGTCAGTGATCGATCGATGGCTTCGGCATCCATAACGACGCGGTTTTTATTCTTCATGGCGTCCTCACAAGATTAACAACGACAAAACATCAAAAAACTGAATATGGGTTTAAAAAACAAAAAAGCCTCCCCTTGATATTTGGGGAGGCCCGCTTACGACTATTTTGATCGTTACCCTTTTCACGACTTTCCTTTTTCAATCTCTCTGGATTAATTTAAAAGGTCACACCATTTTCAAACCGCGTCACATATAAAAGATCAGCCCCTTTTTGTCAAGTTTAAAGAGGGAATTGCCTGCTGTCGTCAGTTACTGGCTGGGGAGCATTGGATATTCATTTCCTTGCATACTCGCAGGATACCATTCACAATAAAAGCAGGATCTTCGTTTTTCCCCGAGGTAGTAACGGAGCTTACGAGAATCTGTGCGATATTATCCTGGAGTTGGCTCACCCTTAGGACCGCCTCCCTTTTACCGTCGGTGAAATCGATCTTTTTGTTTCCATCATCCCTGGCGGTGATACGAAACTTCGGGCTTTCCTGAACGACCCGCAGGGCGGTTGTGTAAACCTTATTCGCATCGGCCGCCAGGAGAACAGAACCAACTTCCTGCTGCTGCGCTGCGCCGCTGCTACTGCTGGCAACGGCGCTGGTCACATGCTGCACAGCCCCCAGGGCTTTTCTTGCAATGAAGACAGCCTGCCCGTGACAAACTGACGCAGACAAAAGGGAAATAAGCATTATTGATAAAAAGAATTTGGTTGTCTTGAACATTTCTTGCTCCTTGATCTTTTTAAAGAGTTGAATTTCTATCTCCTTCGATTAACCTTACTCTGCCAACCGAAACAATGCGATTGACATCACTTGCCGAATGGTTTCCCACCGCTACTTTGGCAACATGATATGTTTTTATTCATGAATGTCAAGGGTAAATCATCGCATCGAAAATCAGGATATGTATCTGTCTGAGCCACGAGTTCATCAATGGCCAAGGGTTTTTCAGAGTCAAAGTGGGCAATACCCATGCTCAGGGATCCAGCGGGAGGATTGCCTTGTTGTTGGCTTCGTCATCCATTATAAAACAAAAGCCCCCTGACGAACCGGTTTCGTCAGAGGGCTTTTTAAAGGGACACAGACTTTCAAAAGACAGTGTCTTTATTTATTCAGAAGAATTATCAAACCTCTTTTCGTCTCAGCCAGGCTTCCTGATACAATCTGCCGATGGTCAGGAAGAGGGCCAGGAAGAACATCCCGAACATGAAGTTGGGGGCTGTCCCGAAATACTGGTCGATCCTGAAGCCGATGTAGAAGAACATTAAGGAGGCGATGGCAATCACGAATCCGTAGGCGCTGACGATCATCACAGGGTTAAACTTGCTCAATGGGGGCCTTTTTGTCTCTT
>Ga0247841_10008241_pt1 | contig 15108 bp, 13 predicted proteins | sample LaCruzMarch2015__2_FD_192410 | JGI IMG/M metagenome (GOLD analysis project Ga0247841, IMG submission 192410) | Freshwater microbial communities from meromictic Lake La Cruz, Castile-La Mancha, Spain - LaCruzMarch2015_18m | ecosystem: Environmental > Aquatic > Freshwater > Lake | place: Spain...
CCTCCTGGAAAAGGGCAGCAACATAGTGCTGGAAGGCGCCCAGGGCACCATGCTCGATACCGATTTCGGCTCCTATCCCTACGTTACCTCGTCTTCACCACTGGCCGCGGGCGCCAGCATGGGGTCCGGCATCAGTCCCCGCAAAATCGACCGCGTCGTGGGCATTTTCAAAGCGTATACCACCAGGGTCGGCGGCGGTCCCTTGCCCACCGAACTGAAGGACGAGGTCGGCGAGTACATCAGGCAGCGCGCCCACGAGTACGGGGCGACCACCGGCAGGCCACGCCGCTGCGGTTGGTTCGATGCCGTGGTGGGGCGCTATAGCACACAGCTCAACGGTTTCACCAGCGGCATACTCACCCGGCTGGACGTGCTGGATGAGATGGAAACCGTACAGATCTGCGTGGGCTACAGAATCGGAAATAAGACCGTGGACCATTTCCCGGCGGATGTGCTCGCGCTGGAGAAATGCACCCCTGTATATGAAGAGTTGCCCGGTTGGAAAGTCAATACCAGCGACGCGCGCAAAACCAGGGAACTGCCGCGCAACGCACGCAAATACATCAGGCGCCTTGAGGAGCTCATCGGCTGCCGCTTTCATATCATCTCCATAGGCCCGCGCCGCGACCAAAGCATCGTAATTAAAAACGTTATCTGAAGAGTATGGCTGACGACAGATTATTGACGAGCTACTGCGGACTTTACTGCAAAGACTGCATCCCTTCCAAAACCGAGTTTTATGCCGTGGTAGCCCACCTGCAAGGGCTGCTCGAAGAGCTCCAGTTCGCTAAATATGCCGAACTGAAGGCAGGACAGACTTACTGGTCGGAGGCCAACGCGGCTTTCACTCACTATCCTGAATTCCTGGTTGTGCTACAGGCCATCAGGGGACTGGAATGCACCTCGCTCTGCCGCGAGGGCGGCGGGTATAAAGGTGACCGCTGCGAGATAAAGAAATGCGCTATAGCAAAGGGCTTCGATGGTTGCTGGCAATGCGGCGGTTATCAGTCCTGTACCCTGCTGGAGCCGATGAAATCATTCCACCCCCACCTCGAAGAGCATCTGGCTCTGATCAAGAGCGAGGGCATAGATAATTGGAGCAAAAAGCGCAGGGGCCATTACGCATGGCTTACTGAGAAAAATGTCCCTGGCTAACGGCGGGTAGCGGCTCTATTTAACGGGCAGGTCTATCTTGTAACTCTTGAGGATTTGCTCGATGGCAGCGCGGGTCTTTTCATCGGGCACTACCAGTGGCAGGCGCGGCTTACCTACCCGGAAACCCAGGTAGTTCAGCGCGTACTTGATAGGCATCGGACTGCCTATCATGAACATGGTGTTGACCAGCGGTATGAAGTGGCGGTGCAGCCTGGCCGATTCCGCTACCCTGCCGGCGAAGAAATCGTCCATCATCTGCTTGTACTGTTTGCCTACCAGGTGCGTGATAACGCCGATCACTCCGTATCCACCCAATCCGAGAATAGGGAAGGTGTCAGCATCGTTGCCGCTGTAAACTAAAAAATCCTTAGGCACTCCATCAATGATGCGGGCTATCTGCGCCAGGTCGGCGCTGGCCTCCTTAATGCCCACGATGTTATCTATCTTGCTCAGATTGATTGCAGTCTCGGCTGACAGGTTTGTGATAGTGCGCGACGGCACGTTATAGACAATGCAGGGTAGCCTCGTAGCCCCCGCTATGGCCTTGAAGTGCTCGTAGAGTCCTTCCTGGTTGGGCTTGTTATAATATGGCACGGTCAGCAGGCAGGCGTCCACACCTGTTTTCTCTGCCTCCCTGGTTAGCTCGATGCTCTCCTGTGTATTGTAGTTGCCGGTACCCGCCACGATTGTCACCTTATCGTCAACGACTGATTTAATCTCAACAAACAGGCGCAGCTTCTCGCCGGCGGTCAGGGTCGGGCTCTCGCCTGTCGTGCCCGCCACCACCAGGCCATCGCTGCCGGACGCCAGCAGTGCCTTTGCCAGCTTCCTGGCCTGCGCGTAATCAACCTGTCCCTTCTCATTGAAAGGTGTTACCATTGCTGTCAGCAAACGTCCGAACTTCTTCATCTCGTCCTCCGGCTGGCTACTTATTATTCTGCTGCTTCACCCAGCCCTGGTTAACGGCCTCCTCGGCGATCTGCACGGCGTTAAGCGCGGCGCCCTTGCGGATGTTATCCGATACCACCCACATCACCAGCCCGTTCATCAATGAGGCGTCCGAGCGTATCCTGCCCACGTAAACATCGTCGGTACCGGCCGCCAGCCACGGCTGCGGGTAGAGGCTGACATTGGGGTCATCCAGTACCTTCACGCCGGGCGCCTTGCTCAGAATCGCGCGGGCTTCATCCGGCGGCATATACTCGGTGAATTCGGCCTGTATTGCCTCACTGTGGCTGACGAAAATAGGCACGCGCACGCAGGTGGCCGATATGGCGATATTCTCGGCGTGCATTATCTTGCGGGTCTCCTCGACCATCTTCCATTCTTCCTTGGTATAGCCGTTCTCCAGGAAAACGTCTACCTCGGGCAGCAGGTTGAAAGCTATCTGGTGCGCATAAACGTGGGGCACCACATTACCTCCGTCCAGCACGGTCTTGGCCTGCTTGGTGAGCTCCTCCACTGCTGCGATGCCGGTCCCTGAGACCGCCTGGTAGGTTGCCACGGTGATACGCTTTATCGGGTTCACTGTGTGCAGCGGGAAGAGCGCCACCACCATCTGGATGGTTGAGCAGTTGGGGTTGGCAATTATGCCCTTGTGCTTCTTAATATCCTCGGCATTTACCTCCGGCACCACCAGCGGCACGCGTGAATCCATGCGCCAGGCTGCGCTATTGTCAATGACCAGCGCGCCGGCCTTGGCCGCAATGGGCGCAAAGTGTTTGCTTATCTCTGACCCGGCCGAAAACAGCGCTATATCTACGTTATTGAACGAGTCGCCGGCTGTTTCCTTGACTATCATCTCCTGGTGCCCGACGAACACCTTCCTGCCGGCCGAGCGGTCGGAGGCATATAGCTGCAGCGAAGCCATCGGGAATTTCCTCTGCACGAGTACCTTGATAAATTCCTGCCCGACCATGCCGGTAGCACCGACAATGGCCACATGGTAGCCGTTATTAGCGTTGTTCATGTCAGTCTCCCAATTTTAGTAGCCTGTCCAGGCCGTAAACCAGCCCGTGCAGATGTATAACTTCTTTGACCGCGAGAATTACGCCCGGCATAAAGCTCTCCCTGTTTATCGTATCGTGCCTGATGCTCAAAGTCTGCCCCAATGCGCCGAAGATGACCTCCTGGCTGGCCACCAGGCCGGGCAGACGCACGCTGTGGATGGCGATACCTTCTGACTGGCCGCCGCGCGTGCCTTTCAGTATTTCCTTCTCTGTTCCCGCGTAGCTGAATGGCTTGCCGCGGGCCTGCAGCATCGCCCTGGCCGTGGCCAGCGCCGTGCCGGACGGCGCATCCAACTTTTTATCATGGTGCAGCTCGATTATCTCCGCATTATCAAAATATTTTGCTGCAATCTTCGCCAGGTGCATCATTATAATCGCGCCTATTGCGAAGTTGGCCGCCACCACAGCGCCCTTCTTATGCTTCTGCGCAAGGTCGTCGATCTCTTTGAGGTTGGCTTCGCTCAAGCCGGTTGTGCCCATCACCAGGCAGGCGCCGTTTTTGAGGGCCAGTCTCGACGCCCCCATCGCTGCCTCAGGGACAGTGAAATCCACAACCACCTGCGGATGATACATTTCTATCAGCGCGGTCAAATTATTATGCAGTGGAGTCCTTTTGGATAAACCGGGCACGCTCATATGCTCACGTTCCGCCTTTACATCAGCGGCCGCGGTAAGCTCCAGGTCAGGATCGGCAATTACAGCTTGTACTGCCTGATGCCCCATCCTTCCCAACGCTCCGTTGACTGCTACTTTAATCTTAGACATGGCTATCATTGGGCAACTTGCCGGCAAATCCTGCCTCAGTCAGGTCAGCGCGGCGGCCGCCTCGATTCGTCCCTGTATGCCCCCCGTGGAGGCATACCTGGCCTTCCCCCACCATGTTGCCCGGGCGGCGCATTAGGTCTCTCTCCTCCTGCTGGCCTATCAGCCGGTGCTCCGCCGGATGATTCGGCGAACACAGCCTTGCGGGAAAGGTTGATACGGCCAAGCCGGTCGATCTCCGTGACCTTCACCATTATCTCGTCGCCGATCTTGACCACGTCCTCCACTCTGGCTACATGGTGATCCGCCAGTTCGCTGATATGCACCAGTCCCTCTTTGCCGGGAAGCACTTCCACAAAGGCGCCGAAATTCTGCAGGCGCGTAACCTTGCCCGTGTAAATAGCGCCGACCTCCACGTCCTGCGTAAGACCCTCCACCTTACGGATAGCCATTTGGGCGGATTCTTCGCTGGCTGACCCGATGACCACGGTACCGTCGTTGGATACCTCGATGGTCGTCTTGGTTTCCTCGATAATGGCTTTGATGTTTTTACCGCCGGGTCCGATGAGAGCCCCTATCTTGGAAGGATCAATGGTTATTTTGTACATGCGCGGCGCGTACTTGCTCAGGTAAGACCTTACCTCGGGAATAGCTCCTTTTAACACATCCAGGATCACACCGTGGGCTTCGCAGGCCTGCAATGTAGCTTTGGCCAGTACTTCGTGGCTAACGCCGCGAAGCTTGATATCAAGCTGGATGGCGGTTATGCCGTTAGTTGTGCCCGCCACCTTATAGTCCATATCGCCATAGAAATCTTCTATGCCCTCGATATCGGTGAGTACCACATAATTGCCCGGGGCATCCTTATCTGTGACCAACCCCATGGCAATGCCCACCACCGGGGCTTTAATGGGGACACCCGCATCCATCAACGACAGGGTTGAGGCACACACGCTACCCATCGAGGTGCTGCCGTTGGAGCTGAGCACCTCGGATACCAGCCTGATGGTATAGGCAAACTCCTTTTCATCGGGTATTACCGCTGCCAGAGCCTTTTCCGCCAGCGCGCCGTGCCCGATTTCCCGCCGGCCTGTCGATCCCATCCTTTTGACTTCGCCGTTTGAATAGGGCGGGAAGTTGTAATGATGCATGAAACGCTTGGTAGCTTCCAACCCGAGGTCATCCACCGTCTTGGCCTGACCGAGCGACCCCAGCGTGGTTATAGCCAGCACCTGCGTCTGCCCGCGCGAGAAAAGCCCCGACCCATGGGTACGCGGCAGCAGTGCGACTTCAGCAGTGAGCTTACGTATCTGCTTGATATCCCTGCCGTCAACATGCTTCTGAGTGCGCAATATCTTGGCCCGGCAGGTTCTCTTTAATATCTCTTCAATGGCATTGCCTATTTCAGCATCTGTATAAGTGTCCTTGAGCTTCTCCTTAGCTTCCTTCTCGATGACGCCCAGCGCAGCCTGACGCGGCTGTCTGTCCGCATTTTCCAGCGCCCCGGCCATAGCCTGCCCGAAATCCCTGGTTACGGCTGAAAGCAGGTCCGGGTTGATGCTGAAACCTTCTATCTCCCTCTTGGGCTTGCCAAGCGCCTCACGCATCTCATCCTGCAACTTAATGACCTTCTGGTTTTCCATGTGGGCGATCCTGAGCGCCTCGATGTAAACCTCGGGAGCTATCTCCTTGCAGCCGGCTTCCACCATGACGATATTGTCGCGACTGCTGGCTACCACCAGGTCGAGCGTGCTGTCATTCATCTGCGGCAGCAGCGGGTTGAGCACTATTTTGCCGTCAATGTAGCCGACACGTGTTGCGCCGATAGGCCCGAAGAAAGGTATGCTGGACATCGTCAGGGCGGCTGACGCGCCGATGACGGCCAGCACATCCGGGTCATTCTCCTGGTCGGTGGATAGGACGGTGACTACTACTTGTATATCATTGGGCAGACTTTTGAGGAAAAGCGGACGTATCGAGCGGTCACAAAGACGCGCCGCCAACGTCGCCTGTTCTCCCGGGCGCCCTTCGCGCCTCAAAAAGCTGCCGGGTATCTTGCCCACGGCGTAATGGCGTTCCTCGTAATCTACTGTAAGGCGGACAAAATCGCTGTTTTCCTTAGCCTCATCGCTGATGCACGCGGTGACCAGGACAACCGTGTCACCGTAACGCACCACAACGGCACTGTCAGCCTGCTGAGCAAGTCCGCCTGTTTCGATGATAAGATCTTTGTCCCCAAGATTGCACTTAAAGTTTTGGGACATTTTAATAACCCTCTATTCTATTTTATTTGCGTAATCCGAGCTTGCCGATGAGGGTCCTGTAGCGGTTGACATCTTCTCTGCTTAAGTAAGCCAACAGCCGCCTTCGCCTCCCGATTAGCTTGAGAAGAGACCGGCGCGTATGCTGATCGTGAGTATGACTCTTAAGATGTCCCGATAGCTGGTTGATCCTTTCGGTCAAAACTGCAACCTGAACATCAGAAGAGCCGGTATCTTTCTCGTTAATTGCATAGCTCTTCATGATCTCTTGCTTTTTTTCCTTGTCCACTGCAGTACTCCTGTAAAAACTCTAATAACGCATGATTATAGCACAGCAGGGCAACCGCCGCATTATGAATTCCGGGTAATGAGCATGCACGACCTTTAAGCGGTTTCAGGCCGTTGCCAGTTGGGGTATAATATCTCCACCATGAACTCCCAGGTTTTTTACCGCAAATGGCGCCCCCAGACGTTTAATGAAGTAGCAGGACAGGAGCACGTCGTCCAGACGCTGCGCAATGCCATCAAGAGCAGCCGCATCGCCCATGCCTACCTCTTTTGCGGCCCGCGCGGCAGCGGCAAGACCAGCACCGCCCGCATACTGGCCAAGGCCATCAATTGCCGGAAACCGGTTGAAGGGGAGCCCTGCAATAGCTGCGACTCCTGCCTTGCTATCAACCGCGGCAACGCGCTGGATATCATCGAGATAGACGAGGCCAGCAACCGCGGCATCGATGATATGAACGGCCTTAAAGAAAAGGTCAACTATTCGCCCAATATCCTCAAGTTCAAAGTTTATATAATCGATGAGGTGCACATGATAACGCGGGAGGGGGCCAACGCCTTCCTCAAAACGCTGGAGGAGCCACCCCCACACGTTATTTTCATACTGGCCACTACCGACCCCCACAAAATCATCTCGACCATCACCTCGCGCTGCCAGCGCTTTGATTTTCACCGGCTTTCCAGCGCCTCCGTGATCGCCCGCCTCTCTCACATCTGTAAAAAGGAGGCAATCCAAATAGACACTGAAGCGCTCAAGCTGGTGGCCAAGGTCAGCACCGGCAGCCTGCGCGACGCCACCAACCTGCTGGAGCAGCTCATCACCTATTACGGAAATATTATTGAAATGGCGCAGGCGCAGGCCATGCTGGGTATAAGCGGCGACCTGCGCATCCGCGAACTTGCCCGTCATATCGTGGCCATGGACGTATCGTCCGGCCTCAAGGTTATCAATGCCGTGGCCAGCGAAGGCCTTGACCTGCGCCAGTTCAACCGCGAACTGGTTGATTACCTTCGGCAATTGCTTCTGGCCAAGTCCGGCTCCGCCGATATGATCGATGCCACCTCCGACGACCTGGCCGAGATGCAGAAGGTGGCCGGCAGCACCACCCTCGACTACCTGCTTAATACCATCAAGCTCTTCAGCAGTGTTGACCTGCGTATGGATACCTATTCGCCCCTTCCACTGGAACTGGCACTGGTGGAGAGCGTCATCTCACAGCACGCCAGGGAAAAATCCGCCGCGGACCCCTCCTCCGGCCGGGACTGGCAGTCGTCGAGAACAGCAGCCACCACATCCAGGATAGCCAGGCCCTCCGAACCGGCGCGAACAGCCAGCCTGCCAGATAGGTCTCTCAAAGCGGCCGGGACGCCACCCCCGGATACGGCGCAAATACCCCGGACGGGTCATTCTTCAGCCCACCTGCCGGACCCACCCGTGATGGAGCCGCTCAAAATGGACGACCCCAATGACCTGCCATACCTGAAAATTCACTGGAAGGACTTCATCAATTCCATGCGTGGAGAGGGTTCCGGGGGTAACCTGGATGCCCGCTTGCGCCACGCCTGCGAGCCCGTGGAGATCAAAGGGGATAATCTTGTGCTGGGCTTCTACCACGAGTTCCACAAGAAGTATATCGATGACCGCAAATACCTACACCTCATCGAGAAGAAGCTCAAAGAAGTCTTCGGCCACAACTATACGGTAACCTGCGTCATGCTGTCTCCGGAACAGAAATCCGAGTTGAAACCCGCCAGCAGCAACCACCTGGTGGAGGCGGCCTTGAGCCTGGGGGCAAAGATAGTTGAAGAAAAAGCGGAAACGGAGGTAAAATGAGCCAATTTAACCTGCGCCAGATACAGGAACTTCAGGCCAAACTGGTCAAAGCCCAGGAAGATCTGGGAAACACGAACGTTGAAGTAACCGCCGGCGGCGGCGCCATCAAGATAGTCATCAACGGCCACCAGCAGTTCCAGTCAATTACCATCTCGCCCGAGGTGGTCAACCCCGACGATGTGGACTTCCTGCAGGATATCGTCCTGGCGGCCTGCAATGAAGCGGTGCAAAAATCACAGGAAATGGCCGCCCAAAATATGAGCAATCTAACAGGCGGGATGAAGATACCGGGCCTGTTTTAGGAGGGTTATTTGAACCCTGATTTCCTCACCACAGCCAGACCCATCTCACGGCTCATCGATGAGCTTAACAAACTCCCCGGCATAGGTCCCAAGACCGCGCAACGCCTCGCCTACCATTTGCTGCAGGCGCCGACTGAGAGGTCGCGCGACCTCGCCGACGCCGTCCTCGGCATCAAGGAAAACCTCAAGTTTTGCTCCGTCTGCCTGAATATCACCGATACCGACCCCTGCGGCATATGTGCCGATGAAACGCGGGATGTTACCAAGGTCTGCGTGGTGGAAGAGCCCATCGACATCATACCTCTGGAGAGGACCAGGAAATTCCACGGACTTTACCACGTGCTGCATGGCGTCATCTCCCCCGGCGACGGCATCAAGCCGGAGGACCTGCGTATCAGGGAACTGCTGGAGCGCCTCGGCAGGATGGGCATAACCGAGGTCATATTGGCCACCAACCCCAACGTGGAGGGGGAGGCCACCTCCATGTATATCCAGCGCCTCATCTCCCCGCTCGGCATCCGTGTCACCAGACTGGCACGCGGTCTGCCCTTCGGTGGTGACCTTGAATATGCCGACGCTGTGACGCTCAGCCGTGCCCTTGAAGGCCGGCAGGAGATGTAACAAAGCCGCTATGGCCTCACGGGTCTACCAGACATCAGGCATCATCATCAAGCGGCATAAATTCGGCGAAGCCGACCGGCTGGTTACGCTCTTTACCGCCGATTTCGGCAAGCTGCGCGCCATCGCCAAGGGCGCCATGCGGCCCGGCAGCAAGCTGGGAGGCAACGTTGAGCTTCTCACCCACAGCCATCTGATGCTGGCCCGCGGACGCAACCTCGATATCGTTACGCAGGCTCAGGCTATTGATATTTTCCTGCCCATCCGGGACTCCCTAAAACTGATGTCCTGCGGATTTTACCTGTCCGAGCTCGTTGATACCTTCACCGAGGAGAATGTCGAGGACAGGGAGATGTTCAATCTCTTCCTCAACACGCTGAGGGAACTGGCCGAGGCACGTGAGGGCGAACGCATCCTGCGCTACTTCGAGCTGCGGCTGCTCAACCACCTGGGCTACCGCCCGCAACTCGGCAAATGTGCCAACTGCAGCCGGCTGCTGCCGCCCGAGGTGAACTATTTCAGCCCGGCACAGGGAGGGGTACTCTGCCGTGAATGCGGCTACCCCGATATGGGCGCCCGCACCATCTCCGTGAACGCCCTCAAGGTTCTGCGCTTCTGGCTGCATAGCGACTTCGCCACTGCCAGCAGGGTAAAGCTCAGTGTTGAACTCACCCGCGAGATCAAGAGCCTGATGCGCGAACTCATCCACTATATACTGGAAAAGCAGCTAAAGTCCCTCGAATGGATGGATACGCTGACGGATGCGGTCCATTTGAACGGAAAAAAGGCCGCTGGCCAACTGTAGGGGCGTACCTTCAGGTGCGCCCGCCAACGCGGACGGGTTTAAAAACCCGTCCTTACGCAGAGAGCCGCAGTACAACGCAGCAATCCCCCTTACGGCCAACTCTCTACGCTGCCCAGGTAGTCGTCCACAGTCTCAGCCCTCCGTATCTGGCGTAGCTTGCCCGCGGGCGTAACCAGCAGCTCCGCCGAGCGAAGCTTACCGTTGTACTGGAAACCCATGGCAAAGCCGTGGGCGCCGGCATCGTGCAGTACGAAGACATCGCCCGGCGCCACCGGCGGCAGAGGCCGGTTGACAGCAAACTTGTCATTGTTCTCGCAAAGCGAGCCGGTCACGTCGTACACCCGGTCTTTCAGCTCATTTTCTTTGCCCAACACAGTTATATGGTGGTAGGCGCCGTACAGCGCGGGGCGCATCAGGTTGGCCATGCAGGCATCCAGTCCCACGAAGTCCTTGTACTTCTGCGAAACATGCCGGACTTTCGATACCAGGAACCCGTGCGGTCCCGCTATGGCCCGGCCGCACTCGGTGACCACACGGACCGGCCCCAACCCCATGGCCTCAATATATTTTTTATAGGCGCCGCGTATACCGGCGGATACCGCTTCAAGGTCAATGGCCGCCTGTTCGGGCTTGTAGGGTATCCCAAAGCCCCCGCCCAGGTTGATGAAATCAAACTTAATCCCCGTATCATAATGTATCATGGCGGCCAGCTTGAACAGCATCACTGCGGTTTCCTCCAAATATTGCTCGTCCAGCATGTTGGAAACAACCATGGTGTGCAGGCCGAACCTCTCTGCACCCAGCTCAAGCGCCTTGATATAGGCGCCCTTTATCTGCCCGGTGGCCACGCCGTATTTGGACTCCTGCGGATCGCCGATGATATCGTTGCCCTTCCTCAACGGCCCCGGGTTGTACCTGAAGCAGATAAGCCCGGGCATCCCCGCGTTCTTATCCAGGTAGCCTATATGTGATATGTCATCCAGGTTGATAATGGCGCCGAGCTGCCTGGCCTTAACATATTCATCGGCCGGTGTGTCATTGGACGTGAATATGATATCCTCACCTCTCATGCCCAGCTTTTCAACGATGATAAGCTCCGGCAGTGAGCTGCAGTCCGCCCCGAAGCCCTCCTCCTTCAAGACATTTACGATATGGGGGTTCGGGCAGGCCTTGACCGCAAAGTAGTTCCTGTAGCCCGGCTTTACCCAGGCAAAGGCCTTTTTATACGCCCTGGCGGTATCCCTGATGCCCTGCTCGTCATAGATATAAAAGGGCGTCGGGTATCTTTGCAGCGCTTCCGGCAGCGCCCGCAGGATGCGGCCGGGGAGGGGCTTGGCTTCTTCGCGGCGGATAATGTCACACCTTACCGCCTGCTTCGAGCGGGCCATTTTCTCCAGCCTGTCTATCTCGGGGTGGCTTCCCGTCCGCTCCTTAGCCTCATTCCTCAATGAATTACCATATACAGCCAATCCTTTTTTGGCGCCCGCCGGGCTGATATAGCCATCATTGGAGGTGATAGCCGCGTAAATTTGCAGGGAAGCCTCTTTTCCGTTTTTGTTTGGTATTATGCCGCCCTTCCCGCCATAGATTCTCACGCTCCCGATGGCAGCCGGATTAACGCGCAGCGCGGCTACTCTCTCTCGGAACAGCTTGAGTTCGTCAGTCTTCATTTTATTCTCTCTCGTTCTTTTAGGGTCGGGGCTTCCTCAGTAACCTCTGCTAAGCCTCTCTCTGAATTGCTCCGGGCTGAACCTGTAGTCCTGAGTACCGTAACACTCTACTGCAAAGGAAGCACATACGCTGCCCATCCGCGCACAATGCTCGATGCCCTTGCCCTGGACCAGACCACTGATCAACCCGCCTCTATATGCATCGCCGGCGCCTGTTGGGTCAACCACTACCTTCGGTTTAACAGCAGGAATGTTTATTTCACCATCCGCTGTGGAGATTATGGAACCCAGTTCTCCCCTGGTAACAATTATGGTGTTGGCCAGCCTCATTAAGGCTTCCTTGTTTAACCCTGTCATACTTATGATCATATCCAATTCATAATCATTGCAGATCAGAATTCGGCACCCTTCTACGGTCTGGATCAACTCATTGGCATTTAACATCGGCAGTGATTGCCCTGGGTCAAAGATATAGTCGATTCCCCTGGCCTTACAGAAACTCGGGTAATTCAGCATGTTCTCAAGATTACCTGGAGAAACGATAACGATGGTCTCCCCGGGATTGAGTCTGTCGAAATCCAGAGAGGAAGAATATTTCATGGCGCCGGGGTTGAATCCGGTAATCTGGTTATCAGCCCGGTCTGTGGTTATGTAGGCGCCTGCTGTAAATTCGTCCTCGATTATTTTAATGTTCTCGGTAGCTATGCCATTATCCCTAAGCCATTTGAAGTATGCCTGATAATCATGGCCAATAGTAGCAGAGATTAAGGGATTTTCCCCCATGAGAGTAAGCGCGTAGGCAATATTGCCTGCCGTACCGCCAAATCTCTCCTTCAGTCCATCCACCTGGAAACAGACATTCAATACATGTATCTTTTCGGGGAGAATATGGTCAGCAAAGTATCCCGGGAAAACCATAATCCGATCGTATGCCAGCGACCCACAGACAATGACTTGTATATTCATAAACCTCTTTATATTACCTCGAAATCACCACTAATTATATCACCCTGCTTTATTGCGCGAAAAAAGCAATAGTCTGGTGGGGTAGTTGCATGCTTTACGGGTCATTCTGTTATAATAAGTGCCTCTTATAATAGGCGGCCGGACCGGCTGGTATCGCCTTGAGAAATCTCTGGTATCAAATCGATTTTAAAGAGGATAATCAGCTTATGAATTATGACGTTAAAGACATCAAACTTGCCGCCGAAGGCAAGCTGCGCATCGAGTGGGCCAGTCGCCAGATGCCCGTGCTCAAGCTGATACAGGCACGCTTCTCCAGGGAGAAGCCCTTCAAGGGCATCCGCGTCTCGGGCTGCCTGCATATCACCTCCGAGACCGCCAACCTGGCCTTCGCGCTGAAGGCAGGCGGGGCGGACCTGGTGCTCTGCGCCTCCAACCCGCTGAGCACACAGGATGATGTAGCCGCTGCGCTGGCTAAGGATGGTTTCCCCATGTTTTGCATCAAGGGGGAGGACAACAAGACCTACTACCGGCATATTATGGCCGCCCTCGAGCATAAGCCGCAATTGACCATCGACGACGGCGCCGATCTGGTCAGTACCATCCACCAGGAGAAGACATCGCTTCTGCCCTCTGTTATCGGCGGCACCGAGGAGACCACCACCGGCGTTATCAGGCTCAAGAACATGGCTAAAGCGAAGAAGCTCAAATACCCGGTCATCGCGGTCAACGATGCCAAGACCAAGCATTTCTTCGATAACCACTATGGCACCGGCCAGAGCACCGTCGACGGCATCACCCGTGCCACAAATATTCTCTGGTCGGGCAAGATGGTGGTGGTAATCGGCTACGGTTATTGCGGCCGCGGCGTGGCGAGCCGCGCTTCCGGAATGGGCGCCCGCGTCGTGGTCTGCGAGGTTGACCCCATCATAGCGCTGGAAGCCGCCATGGACGGCTTCGAGGTTATGCCCCTGCTCGATGCCGCTAACAAAGGCGATGTATTCATAACGCTGACCGGCAATCGGCACGTCATCGATAAAGCGCATTTCCTAAACATGAAGGACGGCGCTATCCTGGCCAATAGCGGGCACTTCAATGTTGAGATAAACATCCCCGCCCTGGAAACCCTGGCCAAATCCAAACGCCGCACCAGGCAGTTCGTGGACGAATACGTGCTGGACCAGGACCGCCGCATTTATCTGCTGGGCGAAGGCCGGCTGATCAACCTGGCCGCCGCCGAGGGACACCCCGCCAGCGTCATGGATATGAGCTTCGCCAACCAGGCGCTGGGACTCGAATACCTGGTTAAGAACAAAGGGAAGCTGAAGCCGGATGTTTACCCTGTGCCCCTGGAACTGGATAACGAGGTCGGGCGGCTCAAGCTCAAATCGATGGATATATCCATAGACAGGCTCACCCGTGAGCAGCAGAAATATCTCAATAGCTGGGAAGAAGGGACTTAAACCACAAGGAGCGAAAATGAAAAACACTTTTATGCGTTCACCCAAGTATTTCTTTACCTCAGAATCTGTCACCGAGGGGCATCCCGACAAGCTGTGCGACCAGGTGGCCGACGGCATACTCGATGCCATGATTAAGGACGACCCTAAAAGCAGGGTCGCCTGCGAGGTGGCCGTCACGATCGGCATGGTCATCGTGCTGGGCGAGATAACCACCAAAACCTATGTGGAGATACCCGACGTTGTGCGCAGGATAGTCAAAGATATCGGCTACACCGAACCCGATTACCAGTTCGATTACCAGAGCCTGGCCACGATAGTCTCCATCAAGAAGCAGTCGCCCAATATTAATGCCGGCGTCAGCAAGGCTCTGGAGGTGCGCACCAGGGGACAGAAGGTGGACGAGTTCGACCTGACCGGCGCGGGCGACCAGGGAATGATGTTCGGCTATGCCTGCAACGAGACAGATGAACTGATGCCGCTGCCCATCGCCCTGGCCCACAAGCTGACACAGCGCCTGGCCGAGGCGCGCAAAAAGAAGGCCATCCCTTACCTTCGCCCGGACGGGAAATCGCAGGTTACCGTGGAGTACAGCTACGGCAAACCAAAAAGGATCGAGGCCATCGTCATAGGCGCCCATCACGACCCTGCGCCCGATAACGATACCATCCGCCGCGATATCATACAGAAGGTCATCAAGCCTGTTATACCGGCCGATATGATGGATAAGGATACCAAGATATACGTCAACAGCGCCGGACGATTCGAGTTCGGTGGTCCGGTCTCCGATACCGGCTTCACCGGCCGCAAGTTGCTGGTCGATACCTACGGCGGCTATGCCCGCCACGGCGGCGGCGCTTTCTCCGGCAAGGACCCCACCAAGGTTGACCGCTCCGCCACTTACATGGCGCGCTACATCGCCAAGAACTGCGTGGCCGCCGGCCTGGCCGACAAACTGGAGCTGCAGGTGGCCTACTCCATCGG
>Ga0247841_10008242_pt1 | contig 15106 bp, 15 predicted proteins | sample LaCruzMarch2015__2_FD_192410 | JGI IMG/M metagenome (GOLD analysis project Ga0247841, IMG submission 192410) | Freshwater microbial communities from meromictic Lake La Cruz, Castile-La Mancha, Spain - LaCruzMarch2015_18m | ecosystem: Environmental > Aquatic > Freshwater > Lake | place: Spain...
GGAACAGTGTCATTAAAACCGATTTGGAGGCTGATCTTCCGTTTGTCCACGGCGACCGGATACAACTGCAACAGGTTCTTCTGAATCTTATCAGTAATAGTTTTGATGCCATGGAGAATAGCCTTGATCCTCGTGAAATATTGATTTGCACTTCGCGTAAAGGTACTCATGCGATTATTGTAGCGGTAAAAGATTCCGGATGCGGGATACCCGCACACAATATGCCTAAGCTTTTCACTCATTTTTTTACCAGCAAACCGGATGGTTTGGGTATGGGGTTGTCTATTAGCCGTTCCATTGTTGAGTCGCATGGCGGGCGATTGGATGTAAAAAATAATCCTAATCGCGGCGCAACCTTTTATTTTACCATTCCTGTTGGCACAAAGGATGTTTAAGTGAACAACCGCAGGCCTATTGTCTATATTGTTGATGATGATGTTTCTATCTGCAGGGCGCTATCCTTATTGTTAAAATCGCATGGTTTTAAAGTTGAGACGTTTATTCGTGCAGCAGACTTCCTGGCATTTAAGCATATTAAATTGCCATCGTGTTTGGTCTTGGATATCCAGCTGCCGGATATCAATGGGCTTGTCCTTCAGGAAGTAATGGAACGCAGGGGGATTTTCATCCCCATTGTTTTTATTACGGGGCATGGTGATATTCCCATGAGCGTCAAAGGTATGAAGGCAGGAGCTATTGATTTTCTTCCCAAACCCTTTGCTAAGAAGAAACTACTTAGTGCTATTACGCAAGCCATCTCAAAAAACAAAACCCAAGTTAAAGAATCAGCCGAAATCTCAAAAATAAAACGCCGCGTCAAAACTTTGTCTCCCCGGGAACTGGAAGTTTTTCGACTCGTAGCCAAGGGTATGCTGAGTAAGCAGATTGCCCGAAAGCGGGGGACTGCCCTTCAGACGATAAAGGTTCACCGCGGCCGGGTTATGCAGAAGATGCAGGCTAAAACCGTGACTGAACTCATCCGCTTCGCCCAAAAAGCAGGCATTATTTCCTATCAGCGTTGATTTTTTCTTAATCACTTCAAAGGCAAAATTTTCTCGCTCCGCTACCGTAAAACCTTGCCATTATACCCAAGTACAATTGATTTAATTCCGATATATTTCTATACTTATATTGTGAGATTATTTTCAATTCGTTGTCTTAGCAGGCACCCGGCCTTATCGGACAGGCCGGTGTGCGCTTACTGCGCAAGGAGGTTAGATATGAAGATTGTAATAATTTTTTTCTTATTGTTGGCGGTATCGGGATGTGGTTTTGTCTTTCAAAATTTTGACCAAGCCGAATATAAGCAATTAACCTATGGGATGTCTAAGGCAGAGGTAATCAGCAAGATCGGGGAGCCGCAAAAAATAAGTAAGATGGTAATAGACAATCAAGAATATGAGGTTTGGGAATATCCGAATAATAACAGGTCAAAGATAGAGAAAATGAATGCGCTGGGCATTATCTATTCAAAATTATTTTTTCTTGACGGTAAATTAGTGCAGCGCGATAAAAATAGGGTTTATGCCCAACCATCATATGAATTTCTAGAGTCTGTTAATGCAGGAGGCGGAGTACAAAAAGAGCATTAGAAGCAAGAAAAGGCGCAACGTAAGGATGACAAAAATGTTACCGGAGAAGAAGCAAATTTTTATTTTGGATGACGACGAATCAGTGTGCCGTGCTCTGGGCATCCTGCTGGTTACGTACGAGTTTAGGGTGAAGACCTTTGTTTCTGCGGAGGATTTTTTTCGCGCTGTGCCCAATAGAACTCCCGGTTGTTTACTCTTGGATATCCATATGTCTGGATTAGACGGATGGGAAACGTTGCAGCATCTTCGCACATCAGGATCCAGGCGTCCGGTTATTATTATGTCGGCGGATAAAAATGGAGGGCTTAACGAGAGGGCTTTAAAAACAGGGGCAGTGGGTTTTTTACAAAAACCTTTTAACGACCAGGCGTTGGTCGATCTTATTAAGGTTGCGTTTAAAAGGAGAAACAAACATGGAAAATAATACTGTAGGATATTGGTTGTGGTTTCTTTTTATCGGTGGGGTGATTGGATGGTTGGCGGGGCTGATCATTAGAGGCCGGGGGTTTGGGCTTATAGGGGACATCGTGATCGGGATTGTCGGAGCCGTACTTGGCGGGTTGATGGCCAGAGTGCTCGGGTTATATACTAGTAGTTCGGCCGGTGCTTTCCTTGTGGCGCTCGCCGGTGCTGTGGTTTTAGTGGGCCTGACACGATTCATAAAGCGTGCCGTATAAAGGAGGGTATTATGTTACGATGGGCAGCTACATTTTTTGTTATCGCAATTGTTGCAGCGCTGTTTGGATTTACGGGGATTGCAGGTTCGGCTATGGAAATCGCTAAAATCTTGTTCTTTGTTTTCATTGTTTTGGCGATTATCATCTTTTTTCTTGGGAGGAAACGGTCCGTATGATTCTTCGTATGAGGCAAGAGACGTTATATTGTTTACTTATGATAATAACCTGTCTTTCAGCATCATCAGGGTGCGCCCGTGTGCGGAATGCTGTACCTGAAAATCTTGTCGGGAAGGCCGTCGTTGTCGGAATGCCGGGTATACGCTACTATACAGATAAGCCCGATTCTTTCTTCATGATGCGTCAGAGCTTGGCAGATTCGCTTAAAGATGAAGGTGAATCAGGCTATCTGGTTGACGGCATAAAGACCTATCCCGTGCTTATTATCGGAGGCGGTGTATCCAACAGCGCTTACGGTATAGGGTTATTAAAAGGGTGGTTAAAGGAAGGTTCTCGGCCGGTGTTTAAAATAGTCACAGGCTATTCGAGCGGATCGATCCTTGCTCTTGCTACGTTTTCAGGAGAAGACTATGAAGAGCGGCTTGCCGACCTGTTTACCTCGATATCGACCAAAGATGTTATGAAGCCGAAGAACATTTTTAGCGTTATATTCGGAAATTCTGTGAACAGCTCAATCCTGTTCGCTAAAAAAATCGATGATATTGTGGATGAGAATTTAATGGCGAAGGTCGCCCAAGAGCATAGGAAAGGGCGCAGGCTATATGTGGGAACTTCGGATCTTGACGCCCAGGAGTTTGTTATATGGGATATGGGAGCGCTTGCATGCAAAGGAGGCCCCGATTCGCTGAAGATGTTCCGCAAAATAATTCTGGCCTCATGCTCGTTTACAGTTATGGTTCCTCCTGTCTATTTTCAGGTTGAAGCTGGCGGCAGGCGTTATGACGAGATGCATGCTGATGGCGGGGTTATTGGCGGAATTTTTTATATTCATCAATTAATGGAAGGTGCGGGATTTAGCCCCAGAGGATCCAGAACTCGGGTTTATATCCTGAATTGTTGTTATATGTCGCCGCACTCGAAACAGATAGAAGATAATCTGACGGCGATAACCTCGCGTACGATTGAAACCAATGGAGCGTCAAAGATGGCTGGTGACACTTACAGGATTTACGCATTCGCGAAGGAAAAAGGATGGGATTATAACTTAGCGTATATTCCAGAAGATTTTGAACCTAATCAAAAAGAGATGTTTGATAAGCAGGAAATGAAGAGGCTCTTTAAGCGCGGATATGACGACGCGGCAGCCGGGTATAAGTGGCACAAGGCTCCGCCCGGGCTTGTAGCAGAAGGTAAATAGTTTTGGCTGAGAGAAAGGTGTTTATGAAGAAATTTATTACAGGGTTAGGGATAGTAGCTGTTTCTTTAATCTGTATCTTAATTTTAAAGGATCTGATTATTAAATCCGTGCTAACAACGGCTGCCTCTCGCATTACAGGAGCGCCGGTACATATGGACAGTTTTTCATTGAATATTTTAAGCTCAACTATACAGATATCCGGATTTAAAATGTATAACCCCAGCGGCTTCCCGAAAGGCTTGCTGGTATCTTGCCCTAAAATAACAATCATATATGATCGCGCTACCTTATTTAAGCAGAGACGCCACTTTTTAATTATGGAGATCGAATTAAAAGAGATGCGGCTTACCAAAAATAAAGATGGAAGGCTCAACGTGGATGCATTAAAAATAGTGCAGCAATCAAAGTCTTCTCCGCCTATCCCCATGCAAATAGATCTGCTCGCCTTAAGCATCGGGAAGATTGTTTACAAGGACTGTGCCATCGGCACGGAACCCGGTGTGCGCGTCTACGATGCTAATAGGCACAAAAGCTATAAGGGTATTCTCACTGCTCAACAATTGGCGTTACTTGTGCTTGCAGAACCTATGAAGTCCGCCGCGATAAAAAACGCCGACATCTGCGGAATTGATCTTGTTACTAATGTGGCGGCGCTTCCGGATGCCGTAGCGGAAACATTTATAGGTAAGGATAGCGTGCAGCAAAATATCAATGCTAGTTTTGAACATGTGTATGAAATAAGCCTTCAGGAAATAAAGCGTATAGGAACGGTTACTGAACATGATGCGTTAGCCGGAGTAATTAAAGCTAATATTAATGGAGCGATGGTAGCGCTTATACTCAAGGAAAGCAAAGATAATAAGACTGAAATAACGATTTCCGCGCGTAAATATATGCTTCCCCAGCTTGATGTTGCAGCATGGGTTTTATATCAGATAATTGATACGTTACAATAGAATATAAAAATGAATACTAGAAAAGACATTATTAGGTTTTTAATTGCGGGGACTATTACCAACGCAGCAGACTTTAGTATTTATTATGTTTTGTTTCATTTTATCCCCTTTAGCATATCTAAAGGCATCTCTTTTACCTGCGCGGGTATTGTCGGGTATTTGCTTTCTAAATATTGGGTATTTAAACACAACCAGTCATCGTATACTGAAGTTCGCCGGTATGCCATGATTAACTTTCTAGCCTTAGTAATTAATGTTTTGACAAATCAAGGTATTCTTAAGGCGTTGCCCGGGGCAGTTTTTTTAGCTTTAATCATTGCAACGATAGTAACAGGCGTATTCACTTTTGTTTGTTTTAAATGGTGGGTTTTTAGAGACCTAAAGAAAGAAGGGGTTTATTCTGTGTCGTGGAGATGGTTTACCTTAAAATTTATAGCGAAGGCAATTGCTCGTCAGTATAAATTTCTGGATCCTATTAAACTCATCTCTCAGTTACAGAATTTTACGCAACCCTCAGAGGTGGTAGCCCCATTAGAACTTTTGCGTTCAGGGGTTGTTTTACACGCTCGTGGTTTGATCAATAGTTTAGCCATACAGCATAACCTGGATTGGATCTGGCCTTATTGGGTGGAATGTCAATATAACCCTCGTAATGATGCGTTTATCCCGCGGTCTTTTTCGTTAACTCAAATTAATCTCACCCATCGAAATTGGACAGCTTTGGGCGTTCCCGATAGCACCGAATTCTCTATTGTAGATCCTCGCGGCCTTGTTACTCCATATTACGATAGCTGGTCTATTGATGTTTGGATTATTCCGGAAGAGGGAGAGCCATTAATCCCGTCGCGCATCACAGATGTATTACAAAAGTTTGATTTTGATGAAAATCTTTGCGTGATTACAGAATCAAGCCTCGGTAAATTAAAACTTAAATTGGAAACACAAGTCATAGGCTCAGCTCAAGCGCCTCTCTGCCAGATTAAAATAATAGGAACTGCTGGCGTAAGAGCGCGCTTAGTTGTTTCCCTTAGGCCTTATAACCCCGAAGGGGTGAGTTTTATAAATAATATTACTCTTCTTGAAGATTCGTTGGGCTGGAAAGTAAATCTAAAAGATTTTGTCCATTTTGATAAGCTTCCGGAAAAATACGTATTTTCTGATTATCGTCAAGGAGATGTTTATAGCCGATTGTCTTCGAAGGAAAAGGAAAACGAAGTTTCATCTAAGGTTGGCATGGCGAGTTCGGCAGCGGTTTTTATATTGGAAGCCGGGCTTTCAAAAGAGATCACTGTTTCGGTGCCTTTGACGAAGAACAAAATTGAAAAAGAATCATATTTGGATTATCAAGAAACTGCCGGGCTTACCTGGAAAAAAAGCCTTCAAGGCGCGTGTTCTTTGCAGATTCCCGATGAAACTTTTAAGTTTCTTTACGATGCCGCTATCCATACCATGGTTTTGCATTCTCCCAAGGAAGTTTACCCCGGGCCTTATATTTACAGGCGGTTTTGGTTTCGCGATGCCGCGTTTATATTATCTGCTTTGTTATGTGTCGGATTAAAGGATCGTGTCCGGCGTGCCTTGGATTGCTTCCGCTTGCGTCAGACAGCCCAAGGCTATTTCCTTTCTCAGGAAGGAGAATGGGATTCTAACGGCGAGGCATTGTGGATTATGCGCCAGTATTGCCAGATGTCGGGAAATATTCCGCCAAAAGAGTGGAAAGGGTCAATAAATAAAGCTGGCAGGTGGATTTATAAAAAGCGCTTGTCCGGTAATCTACAATCTCCCCATGCAGGCTTATTACCAGCGGGATTTAGCGCCGAGCATCTTGGCCCGAATGATTATTATTATTGGGATAACTTTTGGGCTGTTGCGGGATTAAAAGCAGCGGCATTTTTATGCACCGCTTACAAGGATGACGCCGGTGCTGTTACTTTTGAAAGGGAGTCACTCGCATTGTTAGAAAGTATTAATGAAAGCTTAATGAAAGTAGGTATTCGTTTAAAAAGGCTTGCCATACCTGCCTCTCCTTATCGTCGTTTAGATTCGGGAGCAATCGGCTCTTTGGCTGCAAGTTATCCGCTTCGTATTTTTAAAGAGAACGATCCAGGGATTTTAGGCACAGCTGATTTTTTGATGAAAAGTTGCTTAGTCCATGGCGGATTTTTCCATGACATGACTCATTCGGGGATCAATCCTTACCTTACGTTACATTTAGCTCAAGTGCTTTTGCGTGCGGGAGACCCCAGGTATTTTGGTTTGATGACTGCGGTGGCTAAACTGGCTTCACCTACGGGGCAATGGCCTGAGTCAATACATCCCCGCACTGGCGGTGGATGCATGGGTGACGGGCAGCATGTTTGGGCCGCGGCGGAATGGGTAATGATGATAAGAAATTGTTTTGTGCGCGAAGAAGACGACCGGTTGATTTTATGTTCGGGAATCCCGCGAGATTGGCTTACGAAAAATCAAACCATCGCGTTTGGGCCTGCGCCAACAAGTTTTGGGGATATTCAAATTTCCATAAAACCCCAAGGGCAAAATATTCTTGTTGAATGGCACGGGCAGTGGTTCACCAAAGAACCGTCGATTGATATCCAATTACCCGGTTTTAAGAGCGTAAGAATTTCGCCTGCAACAAATTCTCTTGAATTGAAATATGAGGTAGATAAATGACAAAAACCCTTATAGATAGATTTAAAGATTTTGTCATAGTGAATCTAGAGGTGAAAATTGACCTGAAAGAGATTGAGGAGTTTTATACTAAGGCCGGGCCTATTAAAGAAATGTGCGTCTTTACAGTTTCCGGAATGGATGGCGTAAGGGGCTCGAAAGTTCTTTGGGCTGTCATTCAGCCGAATCTTGACGAATTCAGGAAATTCGCCTCAGTGAATCTGCATTTAGCCGTTAAGGAGAGATTTGATAATGCTTCGCCAGCGCTGCCTGCTTATAAAAGGCTTAAAGGTTTTACTATTACGCTTGAGGATTTGCCGCATAACCTGTTCGGTAAGTTAGATAGATACGCGGTCAAGAAAATATATGAACCTAGAGTGGTCGCAGGAATAGAAGGCGCTCTTCCGGTATTAAAAGAGTTAACTGCCGCGGACCAGCTATTGATAGAATCCGGGGCCGGCTTAAAAGTTTTAGAATGTCTAAAACAGATAAGTGGCATTAAAAGGCCGATAATACTCGAGGATTCTTTAGAGCTGGACCTGGGCATAGATTCATTAGGCAGGGTCGAGCTTGCATCATGCCTTGGGTTGGCTTTTAGTGCCGATATAAAAGACGAGGCAATCTCGAGAGCCTTTACCGTAAAAGACCTTATCCTGGGGGTAACCGATGCGTTAAGGGGGGCCAAAGGCATCCGCCCTGAGGAGGATAAAAGTTTACCTTCAGAGCCAGGCTATTGGAAAAAACATTTACAAGTGCTGCCGAAAGAAGAACATCTGGGGGCGCTCGAATTCGGTACCGGTTTTTTCTCCTGGCTGCTTCGATTTAGTATAACAGCCGTAGATTGTCTGGTCTTTCAATTGTTTTTCAGTATTAAGGAAGAAGGAGCGGAGAACGTGCCCAAAGAAGGGGCCTATATTTTATATCCCAACCACACCAGTGATCTTGATGGTCCGGCCATTACCGCTTGTCTGCCGCGTAGGCCGGTGTTCCAGCTTTTTTACTTCTTATTCATTCCATATTCTTTTAGGCCGTTTATAAAATCTCCTCTTTTAAGGAATCTGGTAAAGATGGAAAGATTTATTCCTTTTGATTATTCAACGCATTTTCTGGAGGCTCTACGCAGCGCTTATTTAGTATTACAACGCGGTAAAGGCCTGTGTTTTTTTCCGGAAGGGTTGCGTAGTGCTACCGGGGAAGTGGGAAAATTTAAAAAAGGGTTCGGTATTCTGGCCAAAGAGACGGGGGCAAAGCTCGTGCCTGTGGCCATAGAAGGAGCTTATGAGGCCTGGCCCAGTACGGCAAAGTATCCCAAGCTCCACCCGATTAGGGTCAGATTCGGCAAACCGCTTCTTGTCGAAAATTTAGAAAAAGAAGGATTGGCCATGGGTGCCCAAGATTCTTACGACGCGATATGCCTGGCGGCGAGGCGAGCGCTCATAGAATTAAAGGAAAAATAATGAATATTCTAATGATGACGAATACATATTTCCCGATGGTGGGAGGGTTAGAGCAATCGGTTTATTCTTTTAGCGAGGCATTTAGAAGTTTAGGGCATGAGGTTTTGATTGTCACTCCGGCCTTTGGGGGCGCGCCGAAAGAGGAACCGGGCGTTATCCGGATTCCGGCTTTCCAAAAATTTGGCGGGACTATTTTTTCGGTTAACTTTCCGATTTCTGGGCTCTTAAAGCAATACATGAAAGAATTCGTGCCGGATATGGTACACAGCCACGGCCCATTTTTCATGGGAGATTTTGCGTTACGCCTTAGCCGGCAGCACGCCATACCGCTTGTATTTACTTATCACTGTATGTTTGAGCAGTACATTCATGATTGGCCGGTTCAAAATGAGGGAGTGAAACGGTTTATGGTCAAGCTTGCTGCCGGGTATTCAAATTTGGTGGATCAGGTGATCGTGCCCAGCGAAAGTGTGCAGGATATCTTACTTAAAAGAGGTGTCAAGACTCCCATGGAGGTTATTCCGACAGGGATAGATGCCCAACGTTTTTCAAAAGGCGACGGGATTGCTTGTCGCCAGCGCAACCAGATCCCTCCCGGTGCCTTAGTGGTTGGCCATGCCGGGCGGCTATCTCCGGAAAAGAATTTAGGGTTTTTAACAAATTGTATGGTTGAATTATTAAAAAAAGATCCAAGGGTCCATGCTTTGATCGTGGGCCTTGGCCCATCGGAAAAAATGATCAAGGACGCCTTTAAGCAGGCTGGCCTTGAAAAAAGATTGCATTTAACCGGGGTTTTACGTTATCAGGATTTAGTTGATGCTTATTTTGCCATGGATGTTTTCGCATTTGCTTCATTAAGCGAAACGCAAGGGATCGTTCTTATTGAAGCCATGGCAGCAGGGGTTCCGGTGGTAGCATTGGATGCGCCGGGAGCGCGGGAAGTTGTAGAAGATTATCACAACGGTCGGTTGCTTAATAAGATGGATCAGCAAAGTTTCGTTGATGCTCTTATCTGGGCTTTATCTCGGACTCCTGAAGAATTACAGACCATAAAGCAGATTGTAAGAATGACGGTACAGAAATATCCGATTAATTCTGCTGCTAAACATATGTTAGAGATTTATGATAAAATCAGATCAAGAAGATCTATTTCCCTGGGTAAGAAAAATAGTTCGCGGTATCTGATCCTGTGGCGCATGAAAGCGGAGTGGGATATTTTCAGCAATTATATTAAATCCGTAGTTACATCAGTGTTCGAAGGAGGCTTTCAGAAAACAGAACCCGCAAAGATTATTGATACGACAGGCCTTGAAAAATGAGTTTCTTAAGGATATGAAGATTAAAAAAATACCTATTTTATTAATAGCAGCCGTAATAATTATTATAAACAATAATCCGTTAGAGTCAGAAGCTGTTATTAATGATTATACCGGAGAGAGTATTCAGTATGCCATACAGCCTGTAGGAAAATCAGAATATAATAATCGTGGGACGGTTGATTTTAAAGGAGTAAAGGCGAATTTAATAACGCTTAAGAGCAGGATATTATTTGTCAATGTTGCGGAAAAGATTTTTTACGACCCGGAAAGTTTGTTGCCATATAAAACAGAGCGCACCACTACTTCAGGCCTTTGGGGTAAAGAATATAGAACAGAAGAATACGATCAGAAAAAATTTACAGTCCTAATAAGAAAGTTTAAAGGCGCAAAATTGGTAAAGGAGAAATTGATCAAGGCAGGCGGCCCGATTCAAAATATGAACTTGCTTCTTTTTTATCTGCGTAAGCAACCCGACCTTAAAATAGGCTGGCATTTTACCGTGAATGTCCTTGATGAACTTAAACTCTTTGAATTTGATTTAAAATTACTTTCAATAGATGAAATTGCAGTTCCTGCCGGTAAATTCCAGGCTTACTATTTTAAAAGCGTGCCCGATAAGTTTGAAATCTTGATAGAGAAAAGCAGCCGACGTGCCCCGATTAAAGTAAAGCTCAAAGGTATTGTTGATTGCACTATATTAATGAAAGGATACAGGCTCCGGAAATGATAAAAGATAAAAAGAAAAACAAAGAATTGCTTAAGGGGAATAAACTTTTTAAAGAAAAAAAGTTTTGTCATAAACAGATATCGGAGTTAGCAGATTTAAAATCTGAACTTAAACGGAATAAGACAGAATCAAAAAAATTACCCAAAATAATCCAGGATCAGCTAGAAACCCGTACCGTTGCAAAAAGAATGATTATTAAGCAACTTCACCAGGAAATTGAACAGCGTAAGAAAACAGAGCGAGTAGCTCAGGATGCCCGTAACTATGCCGAGAGCATCATCAACACTGTGCGTGAACCCTTGATTTCTCTGGATCAAGATTTAAGAGTAGTCTCCGTTAGCCGCTCCTTCTATGAATTTTTTAAGGTAAATCCTGAAGAGACCATAGGCAAGCTTATTTATGACCTGGGTAATAAACAGTGGAATATCCCCAAGCTGCGGGAACTGTTGGAAACTATCCTTCCCCAAAAGACAACCTTTGATAACTATGAGGTGGAACACGATTTTACTACTATCGGCAGGCGTATAATGCTTTTGAATGCCCGGCAAATTGAACGGGGGGAAGGTAAGGAGCGGATCATCCTCCTGGCTATCGAGGATATTACTGAGCGTAAGAAGATAGAAGCCGGCCTGGAAAAAGCCCATGAAGAGTTACAGGAGTTGGCCGCTGAGTTAAAACGTACCACCCGGGCAAAATCGGAGTTCCTGGCCAACATGTCGCATGAACTCAGGACCCCGCTTAATTCCATCAACGGTTTCTCTGAGATATTATACGACGAGACTTTCGGGTCGCTTAATGAGAAGCAGAAAAAATACGTTGAGTATGTTTTAACCAGCGGAAAACACCTTCTCTTGCTGATAAATCAAATACTTGATATGTCAAAAGTTGAAGCCGGAAAGATGAAGCTGGTATTATCCGGCTTACCCATGAAAGGCCTGTTAAACGAGATTTCACTGCTAATAGCGGATATGGTCAGTAAAAAGAAGCTTCAAATGTTGCTTGAAATAGCCGAAGATCTGCCGAATATTGAGGGGGATGAGCTTAAGGTAAAAGAAATACTTTACAACTTGCTTTCAAACGCAGTTAAATTTACCCCCGAGGGCAGTAAAATCGGCATGCGGGCGAAAAAGGTTGATTCTAATATAGAAATAGTAGTCTGGGATACAGGGATCGGTATCGCACCTGAAAACATGGGGAAAATACTTGAAGGGTTTTTTCGAGTCGACACCCCATATTCCCGGGTAACTGAAGGGACCGGGCTCGGTTTGCCGCTTTCTAAAAAGTTGGTTGAGCTACATGGCGGGAAGTTTTCTGTAGAATCAGAGGGGCTAAATAAAGGCACCCAAGTCAGGTTTACTTTACCGATTATATCTGGAAAGGTGGTGTGAGATGAAGAAGAGAGCCTTAATTATCGATGATAACATAAACAATCTGATTATGGAAAAAGACCTCTTGGAGGTCGCTGGTTTTGAAGTATTTAAAGCTGAAAATGCTACCGATGGAATTGCCATTGCCAGGAAAGAAAAACCGGATATCATAATTATGGATGTGCGGCTTCCGGATATGCGTGGTAGCGAAGCCGCCATGATATTGCGTGAAGACAAAGAGACAAGCGATATTCCAATAGTTTTTGTGACTGCTTCTGTAATGGCAGAAGGCAGAGAAGAGATAAAAGACATACCTAACTCCGGATTTATTGGTAAGCCGATAAATACGCGCACCTTTGCCAAAGAAATCAGTGAATTTATTAAGTGATTTTTAAAAAGAGGTAGAGGATGAAAGACAAATCAGTAATTTTAGTTGTTGATGACCAGTTTCAAAACATTGAACTTCTTGAAGCATATCTTGTTCTGCAGGGTTATGAAATTGTCAAGGCGGCAAGCGGTGAAGAAGCGTTTGAAAAACTTTCTGGTAATCAAATCGATCTGATCCTGCTGGACGTAATGATGCCTAAGATGTCCGGCATAGAAGTGCTGGAGAAATTGCGTGCCGATGAAAAGACGCGGTTTATTCCGGTAGTGATGGTAACCGTACTCAAGGAGACCGAAGACAAGGTAAAAGCCCTTGAGGCAGGATGCGATGATTTTATCTCCAAGCCCGTTGATAAGGTCGAATTATTAGCAAGAGTCAAGTCTATACTCAAGATAAGTGATTACCGCCGACAGTTAGAGGAAAAAGAGAAATTTAAGGCAGTGGTTGATAAAATAAGCGATGGTATCGCTATCTGTAGCCCGGATTATCTGATTAAAGATAGCAATGCGGCGATTTTAAAGTACTTAAATATTGCCGATCCGGCGAATGTTAATTTGGTGGAAACGCTATTCAAGGATTATTCTGTTTCTATAAATAAAGAAGCCCTTATGGATTTAACCATTGCGCATAAAACATTTGATATTGTACGCCAGGGATCAGAAACGGCAGAGGCATTATATTTAGAGGTAAATTTGAATGTGATAAAGAATTCAGCCGGAGAGCTATTAAGCATTGTTTTTATTTTACGTGATGTTACCGCAATACGCACTGAAGGATTTTTAAAACAGAATACTTTAACTCTTATCTCGCATAAACTGCGTACACCGTTGGGAGTGATCAGCGGAAACGTATCATTGCTTCAGGGCGGATCATACGGCCCTCTTAATGAGGAGCAAAAAAAAGCAATTGATAGCGTTTCTAAACAATCTTCTTTGCTTGTTTCAATAGTGGAGGAACTGCTTGGGTTTACCATAGCAGGCAGCCACTCTTCACATAGGTAAGCTATGAAAGAAGAATATTTTTTAAATCTGCTCAAGAAATATAACCAAACCCATATTCTCAGGCATTATCAGTCGTTAAGCCTTCCGGATAAAGAAAAGTTTATTAATGAAATGGGGAAGCTTGATTTCGAACTCGCCTTTTCACTTTATGAAAAGGTTCCTCAACAAAAATTTCCCCTCAAACATAACATAGACATCTATCCTTCACGGATATTTACTATTCCTAAGGATTCTGATGAGCAGATTCAAAATGAAAAGGCGCGTATATTGGGTGAGTCAATAATCTCCAAGAACAAGATAGCTGTTTTGATCGTTGCCGGAGGCCATGGCTCACGTTTAGGTTTTAATGGCCCTAAAGGAATGTTCCCTATCTCTCCCGTAAAAAACAAATCTTTATTCCAGCTTTTTGCCGAATCGGTAAGGGCTTTATCTTTGCGCTACAAAGTTTTAATTCCGTTGTTGATAATGACTGATACGGAAATACTTCCTGAAGCAAAAAGCTTTTTTAAAACACATAATTTCTTTGGCCTCGATCCGCAAACTGTGCATTTCTTTGAGCAAGAGATGCTTCCTACCCTGACTGTAGATGGGAAATTAATCTTAAAGGACAAAACTCACCTGTTCGTTAATCCAAACGGCCATGGTGGCTGTATCAAGGGGCTTTATGATTCGGGTTTGTTAAAAAAACTGATTGAAGACGGGTATTCCGATTTGTTTTATTGTCAGATCGACAATCTTTTAGTAAAGATAATGGATCCTGTTTTCGTCGGGTATCATAAGATGGAAGATTCAGAAATATCTACTAAAGTAGTGCGCCGCAGGAGTTGCGAGGAAAAGGTCGGGATCTTTGCCTCTGAAAATGGCAAGGCAAAAATTATTGAGTACAGCGAATTAGACTCGGATAACCGCGGCATCTTGGATAACAAAGGGCAAATCCGCGATTGGGCGGGCAATACTGCAATACATATGATCTCACTTGAATTTATCCGGCGTTTAGATGAACATGGCTTTTCTTTACCGTATCACCATGCTGTTAAAAGGGTGAATTCATTCGGAGCAGAGGGGGAAATCGCAGAAATTGAAGGATGGAAATTTGAAACCTTTATTTTTGATGTTATTCCTTTAGCGAAAAATACCTGTTGCATGGAAATATCCCGCGAAGAAGAATTTGCTCCGCTTAAGAATAAGGATGGCGATGATTCTCCGGAGACTGTTAGAAAGATATTGAGTAACATGTATAAAAGCTGGCTTAATGATGCAGGGATCGAAGTAGAGCCACAGGTAAAAGTGGAGATCAGCCCTCTTTTCGCGCTGTCTAAAGAAGAATTGCGCAGTAAGATTAAAGGAATGGACATTAGGGGTGATAAAGATATTTATTTAGAATAATTTTAACATAATTCATCTCAGGCATATATGAAGTTTTTAAGGCAGCGTAGAAAAGAAAGTAGAGGCAGACTAATATGAAAATTAAGATAAAAAGAGCATTGGTAACAGGGGGAGCTGGCTTTATCGGTTCGCATCTGTGCGAAGAACTTTTATCCCGAGGTTTTAAAGTTTATGCGATTGATAATTTCAGCTCC